>Ga0326511_10001511_pt1 | contig 19284 bp, 1 predicted proteins | sample 0_2496_0518_D_FD_203701 | JGI IMG/M metagenome (GOLD analysis project Ga0326511, IMG submission 203701) | Bovine rumen microbial communities from UC Davis, California, United States - 0_2496_0518 | ecosystem: Host-associated > Mammals > Digestive system > Stomach > Rumen | place: USA: California... | reverse complement strand
TGCCGTACTGGTTTCCGCCGGCATCCCCATCGAGGCTCTGCCCATCCTCTTTGGCGTAGACCGCATCTTTGATATGCTGCGCACCGCCGTCAACATCACCGGTGACGCCGCCTGTGCTGCCATCGTGGACAGATTTCGGGAATCAGCTGCCCCATCCGGCAAGAGCAACGAATAAAACACCACCACCAATCATTAAACATTCCCATCTCAAGCAAAAAACAGCTTCCCAGGAGAAATTCCTCTCCGGGAAGCTGTTTTTATATATGCACCATTTAGCACATTATTTTAGTCAAATACCGTCCAGCATCACTCCTCTTTATCTACCACATCTTCTTCCTCATTCGACTGCCAGCCTACAAAATCCCACATCTTCGGATCAAAAATCACCTGTTCCCGCAGCCTCTTGCCCGGCTCGGTAAACATCCGCCGGTCAAAAGTAAATACTCCATGCCAGCCAGTTTCCTGCTCGTTCATCATATCCAATACACTCAGATTATCACCATAGAGTTTGGACAGATTCATGCCGGCATCAATCAAAACGGCACCATCGGTTCTTACACGGCCATCCGTATATAACTGATACCCCCGCATCTTACTGTCAGCCATGTACAGATTGTTCCAATAGGTCAGTTGTTCTCCATCACGGGTTGGCGTACGTCCAAAAATAGCGATATCCGTCTGCGCATTGCCCAAATGAATCTTATCCACGGCCAGGACATCATCCAAGAGCAACGCCCCTTCATCTACATGGATATATCCACGATTAGACCAAAGATTTGCCATATGCGTACCATATTTAGATGTAAGGCTTCCGATGAAGAAATTGCCGCTGATGAGTTTCTGGTTGCCCGCGCCCATAGCAGAAAGCTCAACGACTGCGTCTCCGCTCTTCGCCTTCACCGAGCCAATCTGAATGTAATTCCCCGTCAGGGCCACATCCGTCCCTGTGCCGCTAGCCTCTGCCCAAATCTGATTAACTTTCGAGGCCTCGGTATTGTGCTCCATTTGGAGCAGCACCCCTTTGCCTTCGGCCAGATTCAGGAAAAGATCGCCCTGGTTCAGCGCCACATGGGTGATTCCTCCGGAAATAATGTTATGGGCATTAATGGAACCTTTAACTGTACTCGAAACTGTGGCATCCTGACCGGCGGTCACATCGTGCATGCGAATGTCACCGTTTTCCACCGTCATATTGACGTTTTCACCGGCCGTTACATTTTTCGTCACGATATTGCCCGTTCCCACTTTTACATTGACCGCTGTATTCGCGGACAAATCCCCGCCAACAGAAATCTCTCCGGTCCCTACGTTCAAATCCACACGATTACCCGAAAGCGCATCCGCAACGATTATGGAGCCATTCATCATACTTGCCGTGATATCACCTGCCACATGCACAGAACTATCGAAGAACACACCGCCGGCTTCATTCACCTGAACACTCAGATTGCGTTGTGCCTGAACCGCATCCGTTACATGCAAATCGCCGTTACGCCCCGTCAACATCACGTCCCGTCCAGATTTCAACTTACCATTCTGCTCGATGATAATGTTTTGAACACCTGCCGTGTATGTGTTTTCACCAGCCGACATGGAGATATCTCCATTTTGCGTGGAGGTCTTGCCATAAATTTTGATTTTACCCAAATCCACACCAATGTTGATGTGCTCCTTTGCCGTGACGGTTTCCACATCCGTCCCATTGTTGCCAATGAGGATTTCTCCCTCGCCGGAGGCAATACCAATACTGCCCTCCTGCGCTGTAACCGTTTTAACAATGTTAATATTTCCCTTGTCTGTCCGTATGGACACATCGCCATTTTTCGCCAGCACATCGCCGTCATCCCCCATGGTCGTGTCCCCTATAACAACATCGCCTTCATGGCTGGAAATCGTCACAGCAGCTCCGGCAATAATATCTTTTCCCACCCGGATATCACCGGTTCCGGTACGCAAATTCACTGAACCAGTCGCTGTACGGATGGTATTTCCTACTCCTATAGAACCTATTTCCGTGGAAATATTAACATCCTGGTTCACCGCCACATCGGCTTCAAAAACGACACTTCCTTTTTCCTTTATCGCAGCGATAAGCCCCTTATTGGCCTGGATGTTCTCCGTAATATAGATATCCCCATTACGCCCATAGAAATTAATTCCGCCCCCGGAGTTAATCCGACCATCTTCTCTAATGATGATGTTTCCTGCATTCTTTCCTTGTACATACACATCCCTCCCGGCTTTCATGCTGATGTCGCCATTCTTCGTAACCGTATAACCCTGAATGGTAATCGTGCCCGTATTGGTCACTAGGCTGATATCTTTATTCGCAATAAGCGATTCCTCATCGGCCACATTGTCACGGCCTACAATAATATCGCCCTTGCCCGTTTCCAGTTTTATGCTTTCGTTAAGGGATTCTATCCCTTTGACAATGGCAATATTGCCCTGCTTTGTGCTCAGCTTGACATCATCTTTGGCCAGGATTGTCTTTTCATTCTTTTCATCGGCCTGACCGATATCGATATTCCCCTGTTCGGTAATATCGGCTGTAACAGCCCCTGCTGCAACCAGCTTGCCCTTTAAGTCAATATTCCCGCTGCCCTTCACGATGAAGCGCATATCTTTGCCAGCCTCCAGCAAAGTTTCACCATCCACAGGGAGGTCCAGTATAGCCGGTACCGTACCGATATGGATGCCGCTGCCATCCTTTGCCGAAGCGGCATTCCAAACTGCTACGTCAATATTATTGCCTGCAGTCATTGAGCCGATGTAGTACACCTCATTCTTAGCCTGCATGAAGACATCATTGCCAGCTTCCATTTTGCCCAAACCATAGATAGAACCATTTCCTGTGCTTGCAAATACAATGTTCTTTTTCGCTTTTACATTGCCAATCACCGTCACATCATCGTCGGCACTTGCCTGCAAGCTGCCTGGAGCAGTCTGTGCATTATCCCCGCCAAGAACCTGCAGTGTACCATTAGCTTCGCTGTTCGGTTGACTGCCAACCAAAAATCTTAACGCTCCATGCTCAGCTAAGTTGGTGAAAACTGCATCACCATGGATATTTTTTGCACTTACACCTGCCACATATTTTCCATTATGCGTATCATCCTTTTCATAGTTAGTCAAAGCCCGGACACTGCCATTAATATTTTGCTTATCGCTGTCTATACCATTTGCCAGGAAAATCACAAACCGATTCTTGCTGCTTTCCAAAGATACGCCTTTGCCCGTGTAAGTATTCACCAGCGGCGTTTCGATTTTAACACCAGCGTCTTCCTGAACAACACCTCCGGCTGTAATCGTCAGCGAATTGTATTTGTCCCTATTGCTCAGCATTACATTGACGCCCAATGTATTCTCCAAAGCAGGCATTATCTGCCCAGTGACAATATCCCCATGGATGTTCACATTAGCACCTGCACGCAGCGAAATATTGCCTTTTTCTGGAGACGCATCATGAGCATTCTTTGCCCGCAGTGCAGAAATGACTTCCATACTGCCATTGGCCGCCTTGTTTTCTGCCGCAATATTGCCTTGAACAATCGGCTGAACGGAAAGTTCCAAATCATCTGTGGTGGTCTTGACCGAAACATTGCCCATAATCGGCGTGCCCGCCTGTGAACCTTGAACGAGAACGGACCGGAACGTATTGCCTGTCCCCTGCAAATCCACACCTTTAGCACTGACTGTGACTGCCTTTGCGGCCTTGATGCCTGCATTCGCAGCCTGTCTGATATCTGCCGCTGCTGAAGTCAATTCCACCTCCCTGCCTGCTGTGAAGGTCGTATTAGCCGTCTGCAGCAGCGTTCCCTGTGCGCCCAGCGCAATATTGCCCGCAGCCATAAGATTTCCTGCATTGGCCAATGTACCATTCACACGAAGATTATTCACCGTGATATTCCCCGCCACTTTGCGATTTATCGCCAATATCAGCGCATCAGCATTGTCCTTGATGCGAACATCGCCGGCAATATTCGCGGCAGTGCCTTCACAGCCATCCACCGTTATGGTGTTGAATTGATTCCCTGCATTTTCCAAAAGCAGGGATTTGCTGTTAAATGTTTTAACCCCATTGGCCGTAATGGCGCCTTTGCCAGTCTGGGTGATAGCCCCGGTGCCGGCTTTTAACGTCAGCACCTTGCTGTTCCCCATCAAATCGCCCACCTGCGCAGTACCATTCAACGTCAGCCCATTTGCTGCCTTAAGCAGAACATCGCCGCCGGCCTTGATGGCGCCGTTCACCGCCTCCTTAGCATTTCCATTATCATCCTTCTCCGCGTCACGGCCCACCTGCAAAGAGCCATCACTGACAGCAGTGAATTTGCCTACCGTACTGATGTCCCCCAGCACCAGCGTGCCGTTCTGAATGCCCAGAGCCACGCTGCTCATTCCACGGATATGGGCTTCCTTCGCTTTGATATTCACCGGTGCGCGGTCATTCAAAATGCGAATGGCCTTATTTTCCTCGCCTACAATGCCAGTAGTTGCATTGGTCTTGAATTCCAACGTCTTACCGGCATTGATGTAAGACTCGGCAACAGCTGCATTGGCTTCGCTCATCTTGAACCCTTTTTCGCTTGCCAACGAAATGGTATCTCCCGCAAACATTGCGCCCAGACGCAGGTAATCTTCCGTATTCGTATTCTTGAGGAATATATTTTTGTCGGCTCTTGCCTCGGTCAAATCCCCGGTCAGCGAAATGGTCAGCGCCTTATCGGCAGCGCCGATGCTCTCTTGGCCGCCGGTGAGGATAAGATGATTTCCCTTGATATTAGTCGGATTTCCTGCATTGGCCGCCAGCGCATTGTAAATGCCCATATCGGAATGCAGACGCACATCCCCCTTGGCACTATTCTGCGTAGCATCAATATGCCCCACGTTGATGACTGAATGTTCACCTTCCGCATCTTTACGGCCTGCCACGGCGACATTGCCGCCCGCAAGCACGTTCAGCGTTCCACTGGCCTTGATGCCCAAAGGCATATTGCCCTTGATTTCGAAGGCCTGCATATTGCCATCTGCATCCCGCTTGACGGTGACATCCGCAGCATTCACATTCATGAGCTGCTTCATCTTGCTAATGCCACTGTCTTCCGAGAGTTCCTCCGCAGTAATCGTGACGGTCTGGTCGCTAAAAGACCCTACTGCCCCTTGGGCAGTGGTCAACGTGATGTTCCTGCCCAATACATTGGCTGCCCTATCCGTTTGCACGCTGCTGCCACCTTCGGGATTCACCAGCTTTTCGCTGACTGCGTAAAGCATCATGTCCTTCGTCCAGTCAAAAGTCGGATGAGCCGCCGCATTTACCAGTTCTTTATAAGTGGCATCTGCCTGCAGATAAGCATTGGCATCAGCATACTGTGAATATTTATACGCAGCGGTTTCCTTCAGGTACGCATCTGCCGTTTTATATTTACTATACTGTGCATACTGCTCTGCACTCTTGGCATAGGCCAAATAAGCGCTATCTCCACGGTCAGCCAGATTCCTGCGTTCCTCCTGCGAGAGCGCATCATATCTCGCCTTATTGTCAAGATAGTTACGATATCCGGCAGAAGCATAGATTCCCTCCACGGCCGTCTTTTGGGCAGCAAATTCCGCTTGCCACTTGGCCTGTGTATTGCCTTTGTACGCAAGTTCCACATTCGCCTTGTAATCGTCACGATTCTTCTCCAGCCCCTCTATATATGCCCCCTTATACGTGTAGTTGCCATTAGCATCTTTTTCGCCATCAATCAGGCCGGCATCAATCCAGCGGTGCACCATCTCGTCCACGCCTTCCGCGGAACCGGATTTGTCATCTCCCGGCAGGCCATCAACGAAACCGCCATTTGCTACCGTCAGTTTCACATCCCCGGACTTGGATTCAATCTTGCCCACACGCATATCGCCGCCATTTTCAGCCTCGGTCAGATAAATGCTGCCCTTGGCACTGGCGTTGACCTGCGCACCATAGCGGTCCGTAGCATAAACCAAATCCGAAGCCGCGATTTGTACAGCCTGGTTTTCTGTGCCAATGCTGCCGTTCTTGCTGGTCAGATAAATGCCGCGGCCTTCAATGTTGGTGCCACTACCAGACTGGGTAATATTCCCCGCAGCATTCAGGGTTACATTCCCCAGTGCCGCATCATTCCTGAACTCACCATTTCCATTCTGGCTCTTGAGTGCTACGATTTCCACGTTCCCCGGCAGGGACCGATTATCGAGCAAACCGCCCACTGCGGTGATGTCAATATCGCCCTTACCCGTAGAAACAGCACTGAGCTGAATCTTATCATTCACCGAGGTAACCTTGCCATGGACATCTTTATTTGCCGTGCCCAGCGAGGCCAGCTGAATATTTTCGATATCCTTTTTCGCCGTCAAATTCACGATTTCACTCGTTAGCGTGGTGTTGTTATTCTGGAAAATGCCGCCTGCAGCAGAATTAATGGTCAGGGTTGCCTCATTATGGGAATTGGCCACATTATCCGTCAGGTTGATATTTCCTCCGGCCGTATTGGTGTTTTTAATCTTAATGCTACCCTTTTCTACGCCCAGCAATCCTATACTTATAGGCTGCGAAGCATTCAACGTATAGTTGTAAAGCTGAATGGCTGAAATGCCCTCTTTCCAGCGGTTATAGACATTCTTGAACCACCCCGCAAATCCCGTCCGCTTAACGGTCTGTTCCTGGTCAAAAATCTTCGATGAAAGAACTCTGGTACTTGCATCCATATGCAGTTTATCCGCCTCAGGAACACTCGCTCCGTTCTGCGTAATAACCGCGCCTTCTGGAAGCCCCAGGGCCGCCCCTTGGACTTTATCTATAACCGTGCTTTCATTTTCTAAGCCTTTTAGCTCCGTATCATCTTTTGTCTTCACGGCCCCCCACATACCGTAGCGCTCATAGTGCTCATACGTCAATGTTGTTTCCACACTGTTGCCGGTAATCCAGCTATAGGTCTGTCCAGCTTTGGTATTATATTGCAGGTCATTCCCTACGGAAAGCGTAGAACCCTCGACGGCTGCATCAGCATAGATATCCGCCGCCTGCGCATGGTCTTTCAAATACTGGGTATAACCGGTTATGCTGCGGGTCTGGCCCCGCTTATACTCTGTCCAGGTGTCATTAGCCGTGTCGGCTATGGTAATGATACCTTCCCGCTGGTTGTTGAGCACTTTTCCGACATTCATATCCAAAGCGGTCAGATTGAACAGGTAAATATCCGCTGCGCCGTCCGCTGCCAGAATCCGGCCGCCGCCCGTGCTGGCAATCCTCCCCGTCAGATATACCTTGCCGCCTTGTGTGTCAATGTCTTCCACCACCAACTTGTTCGTAGCAGGGTCCCAATAGACCTGCGCCTCATAGTCAAAGGCTTTATCCGTGCTGTTCCACTTCGCGCCACCATCGTTGACTTTGTACATGGTGCGATTCTGCACCACAGCCGCCCGTTCGCTTGGCCTTGTCCTGGCCTTATCCAGCTGGCCCTGCGTTACCGTAGCGACATAGTTCTTGTAGCCGCTCTGGATAAGGCCGTTCACATTGATATTCGCTGCCGACACATAGACATCCCGTCCAGCAATGTAACCTGTTGCTTCCTGCTGTACATCGCGCGTATAATTTGCATCTCCATTTTTGTTTTCCTCCGTCGTTGTGCTCAAATTCGCATCTGTCTTCAGCTGATTGGCCGCCGCATCCAAATAATTTTCTGGATCGCCGTTGATGTTGACAATGCCCTCCTTGTAATCCTGGGCAATCGTGCCATTGGAAATAATATTGACCGTAACGCCCGATACACCTGTCGGCCGCTCTTTGGTTCCGCCGCTGATGCGAATATCACCATCCGTTGTATTTTTTATGGTCACACTGCCATAGGCATTGCTGATTTTGCCGTTTATTTCCACATCGGTGACAGCCGTATACTTCATCTTGCCGTCTTTAATATCTTGCTTATATTGAGCCTTTTCCTCAGTCGTAAGCTCGCCCTGCGCATCAATCTCCGCTTCTAATTCCTTCGTCAGCTTAATCGTGCTTTCCTTAGGTCCGTTGAAGGTATCCTCCACAAGTAGGCCCGGTGCTGTTCCATCCGTCCGGCCATAAATTTCGCTGAACGCTGCCCCCGCTTTATGGACATTGAGTTCGTTTATTTGCGAATTGCCGGCTTCCTTGCCTGACGGAATAACCATATCGCTGTAGTTGATATTGCCCCCTTGTTCCCCCATAAGGATATTGTTTAATTTCAGATAAGCATCCGACTGGTTCTGAATCGTGATAGAGGGAGCCGTATTGGCATGGAGTCTGCCCGTCCCTTTCAGGTCATTGGCCTTTACATTGATATTGCCGCCGCTGGTGGCAATATCCGGAATCTCCACATAGTAAACCGGCCGCCCGCTATTTACATAAGCGGTAACATTGCCGCTTTCATCCTTCTCCACCAGACCGAGCTCTTTCATCTTGTTCTGAATTCTATCGCGTTCCGCGATATAGGAGGCCATCACTGATGCATTTTGATCAGAGCCATCATAGGCCGCAATCAATTTGTTCAGTTCTTCCAGCCTGCTGCCCAGCGTATTGGCATAATCAAAGGTTCCCTGCGTAACGCCGTCCTTTACCCGCTGATTGGTCAAATTATTATCTGCCGTTAAGGTCAGGCCATCGGCAACAGTACCCCCAATCGTCAAATTGATGGGGTCAGACGTCCCCGCGATAAGCGCACCTGTTACATTTACCGTACTCTGCTTCATCAAGTCCGAAGATTCGGACTTAACAACGGCATACGAAGTCAGGAACTTCTTGTCGGTACTGGAACCACCATTCGTCCAAGCCCACTTGCTCTCATCCAGCGCGATTTCTTCCCTGCCGCCGCTGGCGGTGACGTTGATGTCCCTGGTCGACCTCACCGTACCACTCACATCCACAGTTCCTTTGTCGGCTTTGATGGTATAGTCCACCGTTGGCGAAGTAATCGGAATAACCGAATAATTGTAGGCTCCTGCCTTGAGGTCGACATTCAGATTGGAGTGGGCGCCGGTTTTATTGGCGCCGGCATAAAGACCCACATTGCTGCCGCTTCTAATGGTCCCCGCTACCTTCACATCGCTCGTACGATTCATAGTCGTCTCATTCTTGGCAGCAAGCGGACTGACGACACCTGCCTGTACCGTAGCATCGGCATGTGCATGCAAATACTGGTCGTCATAGGCGCTCAGAACGATATCGTCCATAGAAGCCTTCTCCTCATTGCTGAGCACCACGCCACTCTGCACATCCACCTGATTATGAACATTGATGATATTTTCGGCAACGGTATCCGTGTCCACCACCGCACCGCCGCCTTTGGCCTGCACGTTGTTCGTCAAAAAGTTTTTGGAATCGGCAATGTATTCCTGCAGATTATTGGTGGTGATTTGAGCATTTTTGCCAATGGTAACCGTACCATTTTCCGTGATGTCCAACAGGCTGCGCAAACGATTCCCGGAAATCACACCGCCAAAATGGTCTTGCAGTGTATAGGACTGCGCATTCTGGTTGCCATCTGCATCATTATCGTCATAAGCATTAGTCGTAATGGTATTTGACGTGCCAATACGAATACAGTCCGCATTGATTACCGCGCCGTCTTCCACCTTGGCATTCGTGGTGGTTTCAATCTTATTGCCTACACTGGTGCCGCCCACACCGGCCACACCACCATGACCTTCTGAGGCCGTCAAGCGCGTTTCATCATGCTGCACCGCCATGACCCATATATCTTCCGCAGTTTTCCATTTGCCACCGAGCGTACTGCTGACTTTATTGATGGATTTGTTATCCACATGTGCGCCCACATAATCCACGATTCCGCCGCCACCAGCATCGGCAAATGCTTTGCCGATATTCTGTCCATTAGTCAACACCAGCAACTTCTTCAGGTTCGTAGTCTTGTCCGTCCCCATAAGGCTGCTTTCCAGCGTTTCGGTGCCACGAATGTCCGCGCTGGTATTGCCCACAGCCACAGCACCCGCAGTTAAGCCATAGATATACGCTTTGCGGTCTACAAAAGACGCATTGTCCAGAATGAGGTCTGTATTTTCCGTAAAGGTACTGTTTTGCACGATAATCTTGGACGTGGCATCGGTATTCAGTACCACTGCGTCCGGAGCTACGGCTCCAGCAGAAACATTATGCCCCTTTACATTGCCTTCGAGCGTGCGTCTTCTGGCATCGCCAAGCTGGGCGCTAAAATCCACCGTCTTGGCTTTGAAACTGCCACCTGACACGTTGACCTCTGCCCCCAGCGCCATATCGCCCTTGCCACGCATCCGACTGATGCCGAGCAGCGAGACCGTTGTATTGCCTGCGCTAAGATTGCCTTCCGTATCATCCGCTGCGCCCAAATGGAACTTTTCGGCAGTATACTTGCCAGCCGTGCCCATGATTTTAGCCGCAGCGCCCCCCGTATTCGCAATGGTGGCATGATTGACCGTTACGGCAACACCGCCTACACCGACACCAGCAGTATGCGCATTCAGTTCATTCGCTTTCTTGGCATCAACATTGATTGTTTTTAGCGCAGCGATTTCATCTTGGTCAGTCAGCGTTACCCCCACATTGCTGTTGTTTTCCACGCTGGCAAATGTAGTCGTTGCATCAACAGCTGCCACGCCCACATTGGTAATCTTGGCCGTGCTTTTGCTCTCGTCCAATGCCCGAATGTTGACGTTTTCCGCATTCACAATCTCAGCGGCACCATTACTGCCTTTGGTCAGCCCGATGGTGCTGCCCTTAATATCTACATCCGTACTCCCCTTATTGACAATGCCTGCGTAGCCTACACCTACGCCAATGCCGCCGACACCTACGCTAACCGCAGTAACCTCAATATTTGAACCGGCGGACTGCTGTCCCTGCTTGGCTTCGACAGCAACATTTTTGCCCGTAACTGACGTCTGGTCGATAGTCACATCCGTATCATAATGGGTATGGATAATGGCATCCGTGACCCCTACAGCATTGCCGCCAACGGTAACCGCCACATTCTTCGCTGCGATGTCATTCAACTCCTGTGCCAGCACCTTAACATCACCAGCTGCAGTCAGGGCTGCCTCCCGAACCAGCGTATGGGTTCCCTGCTTCCCGGTATTCGGCGTAGCAAGGCTGATGTTCACATTTTTAGCTGCAGCAAGGTCATTTTTGCCTTCTTCTGACAGGCCGAAGAAACGGCCGTTTTCCACCCCCACTGCGCCCTTGGCGTTATTTACCTTTTGCAGATGCATGTCGATTTCATCTTTAGTGATTTTATCAATATTGAGACTCTTTCCATTTTCATCCGTAGCATTACTGAGCTGAGCATCCGTGATACCCTTGTTCACCGAGGTAACTGCCACATTGACGCCTACGCCCATGCCGCCGACAGCTGCCCCCGTTACGCTGCTGCTAAAATTGCGCACTGCTTCCGCATTTATCTGAACATCCTTCGAAGCCTGAATCGTACCGCCCGTTACATTGGCGCTGACGCTGCTATTGATATTATGCAACGCAACGGATACACCAACGCCTGCCACACCGGCGGCACCAACGCCGCCCGTTGCGTCTGCCTTCAGTTTATCCGCAGCATTTACCTGAACTTCCGTAGCCTGCAGATGACTTGCTCCGGACACCGTTGCCGCAGTTTCACTGGTGGAGGTATTGATACCCACATTGCCGGCCAAAGCCGCCCCCAGGCCAATAGCTGCACTGGCCGTTACCAATGTGCTACTCCAGTTATTCTCATTCTTCGCCTGTACGGAAATCGTCTTTTTATCACTATCATCAGTAGCATTCTTCGTTTCCTTCAGGTCGCTGTCTGCTACTTCCGCTTTGACCTTGGAGCTGTCATCCATAACAGCGACACCGGCACCAGCTGCCACCGCCGCATAGCCAGCAGAAGCACTTGCCGATATATTCCTGCTATGACTGCCGCCAAAATGCTCTGCCAGGATTTCCGCTTTGCCAGCAAAGGTAACATTCGTATTTTGCAGTAATGCGGTCGTCTTACTGGTGTTCTTGCGCCGCACAATGCTGTCCCCGGAAGCCACGCCCGCTGCCGCACCACCTCCGACTGCCGCCGCAAAGGCTAAATTTGCTGAACTATGCTTATTTACCGCCTGCACCAGCAAGTCTTTCGCTTTGATTGTTTTGCGGTTATTCGCTGCCGAGGAAATCGACGCTGTCGTATCACGGGCAAACGTTTCCCAGTTCGCCGATACGCCAAGGGATACACCTGCCGCTGCTGCGACGCCCACAGCAGGCGTACCCGTAAAAGTATTAATATTTGTATAGTCCAGCGCATTTACATGCACATTAGAAAATGCACTGCTATCGCTCACTGCAGAATTGATAGCCGTATTCTCGATTTTGGCCGCAGTGTGCCCTTCTATGCTATTGAGGTTCACCGTACCGGCCAGCCCTACGCCTGCATCGTCCGAGGCCGCTGCTCCACCGGAAGCCATCTGCGTGATGAGCGTATGCGTAGCCGAGCTGTCCACCACCAGGCCGGTTTTGTCCTCCTCCGTACGGCTGTCACTCAGCGCAGCACTAGCCGTAGTAAGGTGCAAAGATTCCGTAGGATTCAGCTTGTCGTCCTGCGGACGGGTGACCTTAACCGAACCGGTATTGGCCGCCGTAATCGCACCCCCCTGCACCAGTGCATTCGTATTGCCAGTAATTTTATTCACGGCAACCGCTGCACCAATCGCCGCCTTGCTGGCGATACCGATGGAAAAGCCGCCAGCGAAATTATAAATGCGGTCATCACTGCGAGCTACTATACCCACACTGCTATTAGCAGTGTGGTCCTGATTTCTAATAAGCGCATTGACATGGTTTCCCAGATAGTTGTAACTGCCAGAACCAGCCACCGCAACCTGTCCGGCTATGGACGCAGTTCCCCCTACCCCCACGGAATGAATGTCGCCATCGCTAGTCGCCCGTACTTGCGTAAGCCCGGCGTTTACCTTGGTCGTCTTGCCAGTATCTGCAGCCATTTCCGCAGTGGTATTATGATTCAGACGATTAATGGCCACGCCTGCGGCTCCCGTCACCGTACCAGTTGCATTGATGCTGCCCACAGCGCCCACCGTATTGATTCTTCCATGGGAATCCGCTGCGATGCTAATTGCAGGATGGTAGTCCGCATTAGCCTGATTGATATTCGTGTTATGGATTGCCGCACGGGTGTCCTTGTAGATATCCGAAACAGCGGCCGCCCCCTGAAGGTTGAGTACATTCTTGCCCCAAGCCATGCCAAGGCCTGCGCCCACAGTGGTAATCCGGGATTTTTCCAGATTCGTCCCAGCTGTCTTGCTGTCTACCGCAGAAACTTGAATATTTCCATCGGCGCTGGTCTTAATGTTCACATGGTTGATTTCTGCCCGCAGTTTTTCCTTATTACTGGAAGTGCCAATAGCCGTATAAGCCACAGCGCCGCCAATGCCCACTTTCGAACCGCCTGCTGCTACGCCACCTGCCACAGTGGTCTTTTTCGTTATATCGGTTGCCTGAACGGAAAGATTTTTCACATTCTCCAGCTTGGTATTGGTGAACGCATTTCCTGTCTGCTTGCCGTCAATGACACTTTCCGTGCTGTTTGTGCCCCTGTTGATGGCCACCGTCCCGGAAGCCCCCACGAGACTCGAACGCGTCGCACTCACCTGCACCCCGGCTGCAACAGCCAGCACTTTACCCGTGTTGCTGGCATCAAGGGTGATCGTATCCGCCCCATCTTCCATGGTGATATCGTTGCCCAGCAAATAGGTGCCGGTAGTATTATTCAGGGAATTATAAGCCAGGCTCAGCCCCAGCGCCGAACCCTGACCGCCTGCTGTTTCGCCGGCGATATTGATGATGGAGGAAGCATTAGTCGCTTTTTCTGTAATCGTTTTCCCTGTGATGGTATTATTCGCAAAGGTAACCCTCGTATCGTTTTGAAGGTCATTCCAGCTGCCAGAACCTGCTCCGTTAAACGATTCGCCGCCTTGGGCAATGCCCGCCCCCACGGAAACGATCAGTGAATCACTGGCCGCTTCACCATTCAGGTTATCTGCATGAATAACTGAATCCTTAATATCGGCCGCGATATCATTCTTCACATCGTTATAGGCAATACCTGCACCGACACCGGCCTTTCCATTCCAGCCGCCTGCCATAGCAGCAGTGATGGTAAGGTTCTTATTCGTGCCCAGTTCAGCTTTTGCGGCATTCTCATCGCCTGACGCCTCATCTGCAGCTTTACCTGCATCGGTACCTGCGGCCTTATCCGTGTCTCCCGCTTTCGTATTTGCATCCAATGTGGATACAGAATTCGTTGAATCGAGATATTGCCTGCCCGTAGGATCAATGCCTTTGTCCGTCAATAAAGACTTATCCGCAGCCTTCTTCTCCTGACTTTCCACGGTATCCGGGACAGGACTATCCCCAGCCTTGACATTCACGTCAACCGCTTTGAACCCTTCCCCGGAAACACCAGAAATATACGCACGGGTAATATTCTTCACACTGCCATAGGCCAAGGCCCGTTCAAAGCCATAACCGCTCTCGCCGCCTGCAAATGTTGCCGCCAAAGCACCATTGATCTGTATGGTTCCCTTACGCGCCGTCACATCTACCGACTTGAATTTATTCGCATAGGTGCCACCAATAATACCACTAGACATATCGTTTTCCAAATTGCTGATGGCTACAGCGCCGCCCACGCCCACATTAGTGCCCTGTCCACTGGCAGAATTGGCGGCCAGCCCTCCTGCAATCTGGAAATCTGTACCGGTAACCTTGTTGGAAATCTGACCGTCAGCGGCACTTGTGACCGTATTATCGAGCATAAGGGCATGGATATCCTGCTTGACTTTATTATAATACACGACACCTGCACCGGCGACGTTGGTTTCATTGCCCTTAGAGGCCATTACCCCCATCCCCGCAGCCAATTCAATCCCAACTTTGGCAGCTGAATTGGCGACAGACTTCACCTGGTCCAGTTCGGCATTACGCAAAATGGCGTCCACATCCCGATTGGCACTGTTCATAGCAAAGGTACCACCAATACCAACTTTGGTTGCAGAATTCCCCGACTTGACCGAATTCCGGATATCCGTACCAGCCATAGTAATCGTGTTCAGGAAATCCAAAGCAGACACCTTAACGGAATCCACTACGGCTGCTGCGTTCTCTGCCGTCTCATTCTTTACATTCACATTATCCAGAAGGGCATCCGTACGCCCACCCAAAAAGGTCAAGGCTGCGCTGCCTTCGCTGCCGATAGATGCCCCTGCACCAAACAAACCGGCAGCCGGCGCGGGTTCTTCATTCTGCGACGATTCATTCTGCTGTGTTTCCGTATTGTCCGTATTAGCCGCCCTGCCAGCTTCCTGCGCAGCCTCGGATGCGGTGGGAGCATCCTCCTCATTCTTGGATTTCACCTCATCCTTTTCCAGTTCATCCACCTTTTGCTTGGCATCATTTGCACCCTCTTCGCCCTGCTTGGACCACTGCGTCCATTTCTCGGAATCCTTGCGGCTGTTTGCATCTTCTTTCTTATCCGCGGCGGTCTTGGAGACGACCTTGGCCTTGGCATCATTCTGCAATGAGCCCGTAGTACGTGCAGACATGACCAGATTCTTCGTGACAATGCTGCCCTTTGCGGCATTTGCAACAGTCTTTGGCCCCAGTTTAGCCGCAAGCGTTTCGCCGGCAATACGTTGTGCCAAGACATTATCCTCATAGATTTTCTGCGCAGCTCTCTCTGCATCTGTAGTACTGCCGATGGGCGCACTAATCCCCTGTCCATTATCGCTGACCAGCGCAATATTGTTTACGTCATAATTGATAATGCCTACACCAATCCCAAAAGCTTTGGAACTTTCCTTGCCTTCCGACTCGCTGCGGGCAGAATTGTCCACAGATGTGGCGTTACTCGCAGTCAGACTGACCTTCGTTGGTGCCTTAATCCTGACCTCATCATCCAAAGATAGGACACTGTTGCTCTCCCCATAGCTTAGTGCCACCATGCCCGAAACACCCAGAGAATCTCCCTTGCCGGCATTTTTGACCTCATTCTTGGCATCAAGAGAATTTTTTGCCGTAGTGTTTACCGAGTCCGTCCCTGTAAGTTCCACACCTTTTCCGGCCATGAGCAGGCTATTGCTGCTGATATTTTGAATGCCTACCGTGGCACCAATTCCGACTTTGCTGTTTTCTTCCTTAGCACCATAACTGCCTTTGACATTGGTCGTGGCATTGGAGGACAGACTTACCTTTGTCCCTTCTACCTTGCTCTGCTGCCCCAAAAGCACAACGGCATTGTTTTTTTGGGTATTGATGCCCACAGAACCTTCCCATATTGCCGTGTCCGACTTACTCTTATCCGCTGCGCCCTCATTGTTCACCGTATAGGCAAGAACACTCGTTTCCTCTGGTTTATCATCCTCCTTTTTATATTTCCCCATGCCGGCCTGCGCATCCAGTTTGACGGTGCCCGTCCCCTTGATTTGGGCAGAGTTCGCCCCTTCGTTATCCAACAGGATTTTTGCATTGTTCTTTACCTTGCTGACCATTACGGCTGCGCCAATCTCTACCTTGTCCGAGTTGGCCTGAGCATTCTTCACCGTAAATTGCAGCGTATCCGTCTTGTCCTTCGAAGCCATCAGCAGCGAATTGGCAGCCAGATTAACCGAACCATCTGCCGCCGTCACGCTATCAACCTTGGCCGCATTGATGGCTGCATTCTTGCCCAGCGTGATATTGGCATCATTCTGATTGGCAAAGATACCGACACTGGCCCCCATTCCCAATGCCGAATTTTTCGCTGCATTGGTGCCGCTCTCGTTCGTGCCTGCCACTTTATCCTTGACCTTCTGTTCACCGCTCTTGGCATCGTCAGACTTCTCTTTATCCCGGCCTTCAACTTCAGACGTATCCTGAACCGCTTTGGTCGGATTGGTGGACTTTTGGGCATTCTGCGCCTCATCTGCCGTCTGCTCTTTGGCTTTTTCGTCGTTAGCCGCCTGATCATCATCCGCCTTCTGCGTATCACTTGCCTCTGCAGTATCTTTGCCCTTAGCGGCGTCCGCAGCTGATGCTGCCTTCAATGCATTGTCCACATTCATCTTCAGACCCGCGGTCTTATTATCCGCCTTGATGTCCAGCGCTCCCGCCTGAATGGAGCGATTTATATTCACATTGGCATTGGTATCGTAATTGGCTACGCCTACGGTAGAAACCACATAGTTCTTCCCTGCCCCCACAGCCCCTGCATTGATGTCCACATCACTGCTCGTGACGGCTGCAATGCCCACTTTGCCCTTTGCGGCAGACAGCGCAGCATCGCTCTCGTTTATCGCCACATTGGCCTTGGTATCTCCGGCCAAAACAGCCACACCAACCACAGCAGCAGTATTCGCCCCACCACTGGCCGTAGTGGACAGGATGGCCTTCGTATCGGCATTAGCTGCCAGTTTGATGGCACTCCCCTCATTATCAGCACCAGTGGCCGTCATTTTGCCATCAATAACAATGTCTGCGGTATTATAAATACGGGAAACTGCCACTGCAGCTACTGCTGCCGTAGAATCCTGTGCTATTGGGGTACCTGTACTATCCTTTTTATTTTCCCCCTCAGGCACAGCAATAGACTGCTTGATATCCACTTTGGCCGTTGCAGCAATAGCGATGTTTTTGCCCGAAATATCGCTCTTTTGCCCAATACTCACCGCGGCTTTATTCTTCTTGCCCGAATAATTGACAAAGAGATACTTATTCGCTTCAGCTCCTTGCCCTGCCAGTTGGTTGATAACGCCCTCGGCAATGGTGTTTTCCCCCAATACGATCCCCTTCAACGTATCCGTCAGGGACATTGGCGTGCTATCCTCATAGTTGCTCGTGCTTGCCGCCGTGAGCTTCACCGCCCCATCACTGCTGGTAATTGCAACGCCCGTATCGTTTTTGTCCTGACCAATATTGATGGCAGCAGAAAGATTCGTAGAACGGTCTTTCCAGCGAATGGGATTAGCGCTCTGCGTGTTGTTTTCTACCTTGGTGTCCTTGACGTCAGAAGACTGCTTAGCCGTCAAAATGATATCACCGCCCGTGCCTTCAACAACCGCTGTGATGTTATGTAAATCGGTACTGACAGCATCCGCCGCATTGATTTTCACCAAATCCTTGAAATCCAGGTTCTTTGTGCTCTGCAATCGGGCACCATCATTGATATTGATAATGCCTGCGCCCAGCATAATCCCACTATGGGTATTAATATGACCACTAATATCAATCGTTTTATCATTAGCATAGTTTTTCAAGTTACTAATTGCTTCCGCATTGATATTATTTTCTGAATCATACAACTTATCAAAGTCGATTTTTGCCGGCACAATCCCCGTAAACTGCCCTGCATTAATGACACCTGAAGCTCCCACAGCAATTCCATCAGGGCTAAGGAAAATCAAGTGACCGTCAATATTGCCATTTCTAATGCCATTGACAATACCATTTATATTTATTTTGCTCTGTACTAAATTAGCTAAAACAGCTGCCTCACCAGCATTGTTCCCGAACAATAAATTGGCGATATATCCGCTATCTAAATTAAATTCCTTAAAGCGGTTATAGGCAAACTCTCCACTAACTTTCTCCGGCTCAATCTTATAAACATTATTCGCAGGATTAATCTGTATCTCGCCATGTCTAACAATCGCCGCCTCGCCAAGACCATAGGGGGAGGCCATAAAGCCTACCGCCAATGCCAGTGATTTCAACATTTTATTCTGCTGCCGTTTCCGGGCAAAAGTTCTCTTCCGTCCCCGCCGCGGCGTCCATTCCATTTCCCATGCAGTGGGCAGGTTTCCATCCTGTCCCACTTTGAATTCGTTATGTTTGTACGACATAGTACACACCCACTTTCTTTCCCTCTTCCCTGCAATAATGCCGGCAAAAACCTTCCCAAACCGTCATAAATCTATTGAACTATGTAGATGTCTAAAATAAATCCTTTTATCCCTTTTTCTACTTACATTATCGATTGATCCCCCATCGTACTTTAGCTAAAAAGTGGCCGACAAGGAAAAGTTTTTAGCCTTGCCTAGCGGAAAACGCTTCTCCTTATGCTTATTATAGTTCAACTATTCAGACTTTACTATAAAAAAAGAGCTTGCTGACCACTTTTTTTGTAGTCAGCAAGCTTTTTCATGCTATTAAATTTGTTCTTCCTCTTGGCCTACTGTAGCTTCTTGGACCTCATCTGGCTGCCAGCCCACAAAGTCCCACATTTTGGGGTCAAAGGC
>Ga0326511_10001510_pt1 | contig 19286 bp, 6 predicted proteins | sample 0_2496_0518_D_FD_203701 | JGI IMG/M metagenome (GOLD analysis project Ga0326511, IMG submission 203701) | Bovine rumen microbial communities from UC Davis, California, United States - 0_2496_0518 | ecosystem: Host-associated > Mammals > Digestive system > Stomach > Rumen | place: USA: California... | reverse complement strand
TCACTACACCACTGTGCCGGCTAATGAGCAGCCCGCATTAGACAGCGATGACTGGAGCGTTGCAGGTAACAGCATGGTCAGTGTGACGACCACGGGCACGGGATATCTCTATGCCTACGCCGAGAACAGCATGGGCACGTCGGAGGTCACGTCGCAGTACGTCAACGGCGTGGAGCTGACACTCAAGCAGCCCTATATCAGCAGCAAGTACTTCGATAGCGACACTCAGCTTTGGACAGTGAACCTCTATGCCGACCAGTCACAGGATGGCAATTATGTCTATCCCAAGATTTACTACAGCATCGATGGTGGCGAAGAGACCCTTTACTCCAACAATGGCTTCACTATTGCCAGCGGCCAGCAGCTCAGTTTCTATGCCAAGTACAATGGCTACAACGACTCTCCTGTGGTTTCCTGTACGGCCGGTACATCGCTTAGTAAGAATGATCTCAGTTACGTATGGAACGACTATTACAGCAGTTGGAACAGCACGACCGTCACCCTTGGTGAGGCCGTGGAGGCGCCTTCTGGCTTCTATCATCTGAGTAATGCAGGCTATGGCTACCTGCTTACAAAGAACGAGAACATTGACGATAACTTCAAACTGACGTACAACGGTATCAAAAGTAACGTGAAACGAACCTACGCTGTGGCAGGGCTGAAGGCTGATCAGTATCTCTATGTGTCAACCAACTATGGCAGAGCCGTTGTGGAGCCTGTAGAGAACCTGGAGTATGACGCTTGGAACTCGACGAGTTATGAGCATGTCCTCAAGGTGCTGGGCGATGGACCGGCGGTTTTCACTTTCAATAGCTTCAACGAATCCAACTCCAGTTACCTGTATCAAGTCTCCCTCTATCAGGAGCCGCAGTACGGCTATGTGGATGTGGCCGACGCCAACGGCAATACCCTGAAGTACTATTATGACAGTGCCGAGAGCGATGCTCAGTTCTATGGTGTCACGTCCTATGCCGACGACGAGACGAAGGCCGGCCATATCATCATCGCCGACAAGGTGACCGACAAGAAGGGACGTGAGCACAACGTGACCACCGTCGCCGATGGTGTGAACAACCGCACCAACCTGAAGAGTATCGTCTTCGGGCTGAACATCAAGTCTGTTGGAAATAGCGCATTCTATAACTGCCAACAGTTGGAGAGTGTCACATTTGACAGCAACCTTGAGACGTTGAGCAGTTATACCTTTGAGTATTGTTACAAGCTGGCCAACATCAACCTGCAGGACACGAAAGTGACGGCCATACCCGCTGGCTGTTTCTATCAGTGTGGTCTGACGGAGATCAACATCCCCGCTACCATTACCGAGATGGGTAGCAACGCTTTCTACGGCTGCGACTCTTTGGTGACTGTTACCGTCGACTGCGCTACCATCCCTGAGAGCTGCTTCCGGCCTAATAATTCCGACAAGAGCAAGCTTACCACCGTCAACATCGGTAAGAACGTGAAGTCGATAGGCAATTATGCTTTCCAAAACCAAAAGAAGCTCACTGCCGTCAACATCGACCCCGAGGTGAGCGGACTCACTATTGGCACTTCTGTTTTCAATGACTGCGACGCTTTGGAGACCATCACCCTGCCGGCAGGCGTGACGGCATTAGGAAATAGTGTGTTCAGCAATTGTGACAACCTGAAGACTGTCATCTTCGACGAGAATTCGACGATTGAGGCCATTCCTAACAGCAGCTTCTCCTCTTGTACGAGCTTGGAGACGCTGACCCTGCCCAATTCGGTGAAGACCGTCGGTTCGAGCGCATTCTACTATTGTTCGAACCTGCGCGAACTGAACTTCGGCACAGAGCTTGAGACCAACGGCTTCTATAACGATTATTACCTATTGTATGGCTGTTCGAACATGGAGAAGATGACCCTGCCAGGCAACAACTTCCCCTTCCAGCGCCAATACGGCAGTCTGCCCAACACAATGACGCTCTTTGTCAACGCTGATATGTTGGACACTTACAAGGAGAGCGACTATACGAAGATGTATCATGTCGTCGCCATCGGTGTCACTACCGACTTCGTCATTGAGAACGAGGCCGGCGGCTTGGCTACCAAACTGCCTTCTGGCAAGGCGCCCAACGCCATCAGCCTGACCATCTCGGGCCAGATTAACGGTACCGACGTGAACTACATCCACCAGTCGATGCCCTACCTCCAGGAGCTGATCCTCACGAATGCCCAGATTGTGGAGGGCGGCGAGAAGGTGAAGCGCTGGAGCGTCAACAACGGCGTTGTCTCGCAGAGCGGCAGCAACGAGTACGAGGTGAAGAACGACTCGGTATGCGACTATATGTTCAATAACATGCCGACGCTGAAGCACCTTGCCCTGCCCGCCAGCGCCAAGTTCATCGGCAAGTATGCCTTGAGCAGCAACGCCAAACTGGAGCAGGTCGACATGGGCTCGGCACTGACTGCCATCGACGAATATGCGTTCTACCAAGACTCGAAACTGAAGAAGGCCGACTTGCCCGCTGGTCTGAAGACCATCGGCCAGCAAGCCTTCTATTATACAGGCATTACGAGCCTCACCATCCCCGATGGTGTAAAGCGTATTGAGTACTACACGTTCTACAATTGTGACAATCTGAAGACCGTTACCCTGCCCGACGGACTGGAGTATATTGGACAGAATGCTTTCTACTATTGTGACAACTTGGAGAGCGTCAACATCCCGACACAGGTGGTGACCATCGACCAGTATGCCTTCTCTAATTGCCCCAAGCTGGCATCACCCATCGTGATTCCTGCTGGCTGTGTGACGATAGGCAGCAGCGCCTTCTCAAGCGACAATCTCATTCCAAGCGTCACGTTCAGTGAAGGGTCTACGCTCACGACCATCGGCACCAGCGCTTTCAGCTACTGTTATAATATAAAAGAGGTGACGCTGCCCGAGAGTCTGACGTCGTTAGGCAGCAGTGCGTTCTACAATTGTACGGCGCTGACGTCGTTTACCTTCCCGGCCAACATCAAGGAGGTGCCCTCACAAGTTCTCTATTCTTGTGATAATTTGGAGAGTGTCACCCTGGCTGAGGGAACGACGCTAATTGGCAGCAGTGCTTTCTCCTACTGTGAGAAACTGTCGACCATCAACCTCGACGGTCAGCCACTGACCCGCATCGATGACTCGGCATTTGCCTATACGGCACTGACGAGCGTCACCCTACCGAATACCATCACCACTATGGGCAGCGGTGTCTTCCAGTACTGCTCTCAGTTGGAGAGTGCCAATATCCCAACGGGTGTCACGACCGTACCGAGCAGCACCTTCTACGACTGCGAGAAGCTGACGGACGTGACCATGCACGATGGCATCACACAGATTGGCTACAGCGCTTTCTACAATTGTAAGCTGCTGACAACCATCGCCCTGAACAATCAAATCACCTACATTGGTAGCTCCGCATTCAGTGGTTGTGAGAGCTTAGCGCTTGAGGCGCTTCCGACAGCTCTGCAGACGATTGACTCGTATGCCTTCCAGAAAATGAAGGCCATGACGGCGACGCTGACGATTCCTGAGACAGTGACTACGTTAAGTTATAATGCTTTCGACGGCAGTGGCATCACGGGTGTTGTCATGACGAAGGTTCCGAGTAGCTTCAGCACAGAAGTGTTCCAGAACTGTAAGAATTTGGCTACCGCCACCCTGCCTGCCGACCTGAAGACCATCCCGAACTATACCTTCTCGGGGTGCTCGGCGCTGACGACCATCGACCTGCCTGCTGGCTTGACGAAGATTGGTGACTATGCATTCTATCAGAGTGGTCTGGAAAGCATTACTCTGCCGCAGACGTTGCAGACCATCGGCAGCTATGCCTTCTATGGCACTAAGCTCACTGAGATTCGTGTGCCGAAGAACGTGACGAGTGTCGGCAGCCGCTTTGCTGGTAGCAACAAGAACCTGAAAACGGCCTACTTGGGGCGTAATCAGAACTATACGAATAATAGCTACTTTGACTACTTCGTTGGTTGTGACAACCTCGAGCTGCTGCGTGTCTATGCTGGTACACCGCCTGCCATCTCGTCGGGTTCCACTTCTGGATGGGTTGGTTCGACGTGGACTAATCAATACTACACGCGCTACCGCAGCACCTGTGTGCTGGAGGTACCCGAGGGAACAGTGGACATCTACGAGGCTACCAGCATCTGGACGGACTTCGATATTAGGGTCTTCGCGAGCGACGACAGACTGAATAACCACGACTTCGCCGTGATGAAGGATCTGTATGAGTACCTGGACGGTGCGCAGTGGACCAAGCCTTGGGACCTGTCGAAGCAGAGCCACGCTATAGGCAAGTGGCAGGGCGTCACCACCGAGGTAGACCCGGAGGTCGAAGGACTCTTCTATATCACGGGCATAGACCTGACCGGTCAGGGACTCGTCGGCCCGCTGCCGAAGTCGCTGTTCACGCTGGAGCACCTGAAGACGCTGAACCTGAGCCATAACACCATCGAGGCTCTTGTCGATACGCTGGTTGCCGAGGAGAATACAGTCATTACCGAGCTCAACATGGAGGGCAACCACCTGAAGGGCGACCTCTATCCGCTGGTATCGAAGCTGCCCAACCTGACGAGCCTGAACGTGAGCTACAACTGGCTAACGGCCTACTCGCAGAAGACATCGAACACGAAGCTCGGCAACTACTATATGCGTCGTGGATACCAGTTCATCGACTGGAACACCAAGAAGGTCAACGTGCCCGAGGAACTGATGGACGAGGTGGTCATCGACATCACGCTCGGTACGCCCATCGAGATTGAGAGCAACACGTTGCAGATCTACCGTCACGAGTACGGCGACTATAACCTGTCGTTCAACTACATGTATCCGCTGTCAGGCACCGACTATAACTATGAAGGCAGTTTGGCAAAGACGAACGGGCAGTGGGATGTCAACAAGAGTTACGCTTTCAAGGCCAAGAAGGGTGAGTTGGTGGCCTACACCCACGCTAATCCCTACTACAGCTATATCACGTACATCTTCCGCTTTGACTGGACGGACGGTGACGTGAACGGCGACCAGACCCTTGACGTGTCTGACCTGCAGAATGTGGTCTACTACGCACTGAACGATGCCGTGCCCGGTAATGAGATGTATAACTTCACTGCTGCTGATTTGAACGGCGACAACAAGATTAATGTCAGTGACATTGTGGGAGCCGTTAACACCATCTTGGACTACGACGGTGACGACGAGCCTTCGGGCGCGCGTATATATAATAAGGTGGAGAACGACGGTCGTAACACCATCAAGGCTAATGCCAGTAGCCTGCTGATAGCCAACGCCGACGAGGTGGCTGCCCTGCAGCTGACCATTAGTGGCGCACGCTCCGCGCAGCTGCAGCTGAACGGCGACCTGAAGTGCCGCTTCACGCTGTCTATGCGCGATGTGGCCGATGGCGTCCGCGTCGTCATCTACTCGCCGATGGGTAACACGCTGACTCCCGGTGAGAGCATGTTGCTGAGCGGTCTGCCCGTCGGCGCCACTGTCACCGACGCCCGTCTGGTGGGTGTTGAGGCTAACCGCCTGTCGGTAAGCTACGGCAACACGACCTCTATTGATGAGCTGATGGCTGGCGACCTGCGCCTAGAGGATATGCAAATTTACGACCTGAGCGGTCGTCGCGTGGGCAAGTGGAACACGCTGCCGCGTGGCGTCTACATCGTCAACCTGAATGGTAAGCAGTTTAAGGTTAGAAAATAAAAGCAGAAGACTATGAAATATTTGAGATTCCAACTAATGGCAGCGTTGCTGTGCCTTGTGGCGATAGTCCAGGCTCAGACCAACGTGCTGCGTGTTGAGTCGGTGGAGACACCCGCCGGCAGGACGCTCACCCTGCCCATCGTGATGGAGAACCAGAGCGACGTGACGGGTGTGCAGTTCGACATCCGCGTACCTTACCAGCTTGCCGTCGACGAAGACAACAAGGTGGTGGTGAACCTGTCGAAGACCCGTGTCAACGGACATACGGTCGTAGCCCGGTCGATGGGACAGAGTGGCTATGAATATCGTAGCAACAGGTACATTTATTACTACAAGTACCGTATTATCCTGTACAGCGACAACAATGCCCTGTTCGTTGACGACGACAAGGGCACGCTGCTGTCGCTGCAGCTGAAGACGGACGCTGAATTGCAGAACGCCACGGAGTTGCCCGTCTATCTGAGCGAAGTGACCCTCAGCGATCGCCAGATGAACAATGTGTTGACGAGTGCCACGAATGGTAAAATCACCATCAAGGAGGTGCCGAGTCCGGACCTGACGCCCTCGGACGTTACCTTCACGGGAACGGAGACTGGCCCAGGCCAGACGCTCGACGTGGCGTGGAAGGTGACGAACATCGGCAAGGCGGACACCAATGAGGACAGTGGCTGGACGGAAGAGATTTCGCTGGTCAAGGGCAGCAACACCAAGTTGCTGGCCACCACACACTTCGGTGGCAAAGGTTATCTGCTGGCCTCGAATGCAGAGGTGAGCCGCAGCGTCAGTATCCAGTTGCCGAACCTGATTGGTATAGACGGCAATGTTAAGGTGAAGGTGAACATCATCCCCGATGCTAGTGCTGGCGAGCACCAGTCGCTGCGCGACAACAACAGCGCACTGAGTGAGGACCTCATCTCGGTGAGTAAGCACCTGATACTGGAACTGACACCGCAGCGCATTGGCGAGAACCAGTACTGGCAGCGCATTACCCTGAAGCTGAGCCGCAGTGGTAACTGGAACAATCTGGAGAGTTTCATCGTGACCTGCACCAACAGCAAGGGCGAGGCTTCGACAGAGAACCGTATCTCGCTGCCCGAGATTGTGACCATACAGCCGGGCGAGGCCTCGGCACTGGTGTATATGAACATCATCACCAACAACGACGTGCTCGACGCCGACTCACTCGTCCACTTCAAGATTGAGGACAGCAATGAGGTGAATACCTACGCTCCTGTTGAGGCCGACCTGATCATCGAGGACGACGAGTTGCCTCAGCTGAAAGTTGATGTATCGGATACCTTGCTGGTGGAGGGTACCGACAAGAAGTTGACGCTGACGGTGACCGCCGAGCGCGCCCCGACGAGCGACCTGGCCGTCACGGTGACGAGCCAGAACATGAAGCGCTTCGCCACCTTCCCCGCCACTGTTGTCATCCCCGCCGGACAGACATCGGCCACATTGGACGTGACGGTGGTCGATGACGACCTGTCGAACGGCACAATAGATAACGTGTTCACGGCCTCGGCACCACGTTATATCAAGGGTATTTACGACAAAGTGACCCTACTGGACGACGATCTGCCCGTGTTGGAGCTGGAGCTGACGCCGACGACGGTGCAGGAGAGCGACGGCCCGGTGTGCGTAGCCGCTGTGCTGAAGCGTCTGTCGAATATCAACAAGAAAGTGACGGTGAAGCTGACCGACGATGCCAACGGCGGACTCTACTTCGGCAACCGCACGCTGACGTTAGACAAGGGCGTGGAGACGGTACACCTGAACTTCGGACCGGTGGACAACCAGGAGAAGGACGGCGACCGTACCTACACCATCACGGCAGCCGTGTGGATATCGTCGTGTAGCTGTGACGCCCAAGGCGAGTCGGCCGGCCATGTTAGCGCTCAGTTGACTGTCCTCGACAACGACGGCGAGGCCTTGCGTCTGACGTCGTCAGTCGGTACGGTGAAGGAGGGTGGGGAGACCACGCTCACCATCACGCGTAACGACAGTCCTGCGGCCGACTTGGCAGTGACGCTGAGCAGTGACTACGATAGCGACCTGGAGTATGACCACAATGTCGTCATCCCCGCTGGTCAGCAGTCGGTCACGGTGACCATCAGGTCGAAGGCCAACGCCGTTGCCGACGACTCGCACACAGTCATCTTCACCGTGGAGAGCGCCGGCTACGCCAAGGGTACGTGTTGGGTCATGGTGACCGACCAGACCCTGCCCGATGCAGTCTTCAAGAGCATTGCAGCCGCACCTGAGAGTGTGGTAGCTGGCGACCCTGTTGAACTGACACTGGTCATTGGCAATGAGGGAAACAATGAAGCCCTGCCTGCTACGACGGAGGTGAAGATCTACGAAAAGGGTACTTCGGAGTCGCTGACATCGTTTGTCATCGACACGCCGCTGCCTGTTGGCGAGACGAAGACGTTGACGAAGACGATAACCCTGCCGAAGACTGTTGGCACGCACCAGTTGTATGCTGTCATTAACCAGGAGAATATCGTCAAGGAGTTGTCGACGACGAACAACACGTCGCAGACGGTTGCCGTGATGGTGGAGTCGCCGTTTGGTGCCACCCTGACTACCGACAAGAGCGTGTATAACCAGACTGAGGCTGTGAGTTTCAGCGGCCAGCTGACAGGCCGCGACACTGAGGATGCCGAGCTGGACCTCTACATTGTCTGTGACGGTGTACGCCAGGTACAGCGCGTCAGGGCAAACGGCCAGGGCGCCTTTGAGTACCAGTGGGATCTGAATACCTCGCTCATGGGCCGCATTTCGGCAGGTGTCTGCTATCCTGATGCCGGCACAAAGGAGGAACAGATTCATTTTGACGTCTACGGCCTGCGCCGTACCGTCGTTACCCCGATAACCTATAAAGAAAAGCCCACGGTTGGCGAGACACTCGAGGCCAATATCGAGCTTCAGAACCCTGGCTCGCTGTCGCTTACTGGTGTTAACGTGGTTGTAGAGGAGAAGCCCGAAACCTTCAATGTCGAGGTGGACATTCCACAGACCATCGCAGGTGGTGACAAGCCCATCATGACTTACCGCATCACCGCTAATGCTCCGGCGACGGGTAAGGACTGGCAGCAGGTGAAACTGCGCGTGAACAGCAACGAGGGCGCCACACTGCCTATCACTATTTACTGCTATGCACGCATGGCTGAGGCCAACCTAGTGACGCCGAACCAGCGCATTACGACGACAATGACCAAGGGTCAGACCCGTGAGTATCCAATCACGCTGATTAACAACGGTCAGGGTCACACCGGCAAGTTGACGCTGGCTCTGCCCGATTGGATCACCTGTGCTCAGGGTAGCACCTTGGCCGGTATTGAAAAGGGCGACACTGTCACCTTGACACTGCTCTTCAAGCCGACCTCCAACATGCAGCTGAACGTGCCCGTGACGGGAACCATCGGCTTCAACGTCGAGTACGGCAAGGGAACCTATGCCAACTTCAGCGTGACGCCCGTTTCAGACCAGACAGGTAAGCTGGTGGTCGAGGTGGCCGACGAGTATACCTATTACACTGATGAGAAACCTCATGTGAAAGGTGCCCAAGTGGTGCTGCGCAACAGCGTCACTAACGCCATCGTCATGATTGACGGTCAGGAAGCCAAGGGTGAAACGGGCGAGGATGGTCTGGTGACCTTCGACAACCTGCCTGAGGGCTACTACAAAGTCTCCGTGACGGCTGACGACCATGACAGCTACTCAAACAACATCATTGTTGACCCGGGCACGACGACCTGGAAGACGGTGAACCTGAGTGTTCAGGCCATCAAGGTGAGTTGGACTGTCGAGGAAACCGAGGTGGAGGATGTCTATGACATCGTCACCACCGTGACCTACGAGACCAACGTGCCGGCACCGGTCGTTGAACTGATAACACCGAACCGTATCCCCGCTGACGAACTGGCCGAAGGTGAGAGCCTGGTGTTCTATGCCATTATGACGAACCGCGGACTTATCAATGCCCAGCAGGCCGAACTGACGCTGCCTCAGCGTACAGGCGCCTTTGTGTGGGAGCCGCTGGCAGAATGTACTGGTCTGACCATAGCACCACAGCAGAGTGTCATCATTCCTGTGAAGGTGACGCGTCAGTCGCCCAGCCTCAGTCGTATGAAACACGCTAGCGACGATAGTGGCTGTACCACCGCCGTAGGTACTGTCTATGGCTGGGAGTGCGGTCCCGACTTCAAGTGGCACAGGTATTCCAAGAATGTGACGTATAAAGTCTGTCCCGGCGGTGGCGGCGGTTATCCCGTTGGCGGCGGCGGTGGCGGCGGAGGCGGCGGCATCGGCTCTCCCGGTGGCGGCGGTGGCGGTGGCTACGGCAGCACCAGCAATACCCCCAGCGTGAGCATTTCCGATGATAGCTGTCAGCCCTGTCTCGACAAGTTCCTGAAGTGGATTGTCAACTGCACGCAGAACTTCATTCCTGTATGGGGCTGCGCCAAGGGTCTGGCCGAATGTAACGACCGCAAGCCTAACGAAACCGATAACGAGAAGCTGTCGAAGGATATAGACTGTGCCCTGACGGGTGTAGGCTGTATGGCCGATGTTTGTGCCGGTGCTGCACTGGCTGGCGTCGTGACAGCTCCTTTTGCAGCTGGCTGCGAAATCATCGGATGGGTGGCAGCAGGTATGTCCTGTGTCAAGAGCATGATTGAGACCATCATGGATTGTGACAAGGTGATGAGTGGCGAAGGCAGCTCGGGTTCGGCCCACGCCCGAGGCGCCCGACGCGCCTATAGTGTGATGCCCATACAGACCGGTTTGTCGTACTTGAACAAAGTGTATGAGTCCGGTCAGGTGGCCGAGCTGGAGCTGCAGGGCTTCTACGACTACTACTCCGAGTTGATGGGTGATACTATCTGGGTACACAACGCCACGCTCAACGAGGTGGAGAATCTCCTGCTGGCCGTGAAAGCCAACGGTACCGACTCGCTGAAGGTTAGTGAATTGCGAGAGTACAAACCGTCGGGCATTTCGACCGCGGTGTTCGAACGCTTTGTGGAACGCATGAATAATATGCTTGGCTACTATCCCGTTGGCCAAACGGCTCAAACCGTCACGAACAAGATTGACGACTCGAAGATAGCTACTGCTATCGATGAGGTCAAGGAAGCTGAACAGTTAGCGCAGGATGCTGGCTGGGATAGCGTGAGCTCATGGTGGTACACTGATCTGGGCGAGGCTATGGAGAAGGCTCAGAAGTCGTCGGGTAGTGTCTGTGCCAGCATCACGCTGCAAATCAAGCAGACTATGACCATGACCCGCCAGGCTTTCCGTGGCACACTGACCGTGTTCAACGGCCATGAGACGGAGGCGATGACTGACATGAAGCTGAACCTCGTCGTCAGTGACCATAATAATAATGTGGCCACTGCCCATGAGTTCCAGATCAACGCCGAGTCGCTGAAGGATGGCCTCACTGGTCCGTTGACGCTCGACGGTGGCTGGTCACTGGCCGCCAACACCGAGGGTACGGCCACCATCCTCTTCATCCCGACGAAGTACGCCGCTCCCACGGAGCCGGTAGAGTGGTCGTTCGGTGGAACGCTGAGCTACAAGGATCCGTATAGCGGACTGGAGGTGACGCGTGAGCTCTATCCCGTCACGATGACGGTGAAGCCGTCGCCGGAACTCGACCTGACGTACTTCATGCAGCGCGACATCTACGGTGACGACCCGCTGACACCGGATGCCGTCGAGCCGATGGAGGACGCAGAGTTTGCACTCTTGATAAACAATAAGGGCTATGGCGACGCTACCAACGTGAAGATGGTGACGCAGCAGCCCGAGATTACCGAGAACGACAAGGGCCTGGCCATTGAGTTCCAGATTGTCAGCTCGCAGGTGAACGGCGGCGCAGCTACCCTCTCCTTCGGACAGACCATAGCCAATGACCTGGGCAATATCCCTGCTCACTCTCAGACCTACGCACAGTGGTGGCTGCAGTCGACGTTGCTCGGCCACTTCACCTCGTACAATGTGGAGGCTACCCATGTGACCAGCTATGGCAACGAAGACCTGTCTCTGCTCGACCAGGTGACGATCCATGAGTTGATCCACGGCTTCACGCCACCGGTACCGGCCAACGGTACGGCACCGCAGCGCGCATTCCTCTGCAACGACATCGAGGATGCCAACGATTTGCCCGATCAGGTCTACTTCACCGATGCTACACAGAAGGAAGTGGAAATGGCCGTGAACACCTCGACACAGAAAAAGAGCGGGTATATCTACGAGCTTAGCGTAATCCCAGGAAAGGCCGGCTGGTGCTACGCTAACCTGCTTGACCCGACGGCAGGCCGTCAGAAGCTGTTGAAGGTGGTGCGTAAGAGTGACAACCAGGAACTGCCGCTTGACAACATCTGGCAGACCAGCCGCTCGCTGCTTGACGGTCAGGAGTGGACTTACGAGCACCGCCTCCATGTGGTGGGCGAGATGCCTATCGGTGGCGAGACCTATGTGCTGACCTACGAGGAGCGTCCTGACGTGGAGCTCGATTTGGAAATCTCTAAGCCGGAATATGATGCCGAGTTCGCTCAGCAGCATCTGGTGACGGCTAACGTCGACGAACTGACCGTGACGTTCACCAAGCCCATCGTGCCCGAGACCTTTACTGCCGAGGATATTACACTTGGCGTGCAGGGTGAGAAGCAGAACCTCGAGACGATGACCATTACGCCGCAGGGTAACGATAACCAGACGTTCAAGCTCGACATGAGCGCACTGAACGCTAATCTGCCTAATGGCTACTATGTGCTGACGGTGCAGACGGCCGACATTACCAGCACTGACGGCTATCAAGGCCTCGTTGGCAGGAAGGTCGATTGGGTCCTGTTCCGCGGCGGACTGATTGAGCTGAATACCTCGGTATTCCCGCTCAACTCTGGTGACGTCGTATACGAGAGGATTTTTGACAATGAGCCTGCTGGCTCACGAGGTATGGCTCCTGCTGCTACGGCTCCGCAGTACGGCTCACGCTACCGCCTGACGGCAACACCGCAGGAAGGCTTCGACTTTGTCAACTGGACCATGGGCGACGAGATTGTCTCTACCGATGCCGTCTATGACATCCTTGCCAACGGCGACATCGACATCGTGGCCAACTTCAAGAAGAAGCAGTACCGTGTGGAGGTGACTACCGATAACCAGGGTACGGTGCGCGGCTCGGGTACAGGTCTCTACGACTTCCGGTCGGAGATTGCGATTGAGGCCGTGCCACAGGAGGACTTCATCCTGAAGGGATGGGAAGTCGACGGCACGATGATAGAATCGACGGACAACCCGCTCACGCTGACTGTCACGAAGGCAAAGACGGTGAAGGCCATCTTCGTACGCGACATCTACACGCAGACACTGACATTGGCCTCGGGCTGGAACTGGGTGTCGACCTATCTGAATGAGCAGCAGTCGCTGGGCGACATGTCACGCTATGCTAACCGTCTGCTGTCGCAGGAGAACGAGCTGTTCCGCGATCCAGAGCTGGGGCTCGTCGGCGACATTGACGCCATCATGCCGGGACAGGCTTATAAGGTACAGGCATCGCAGCGCTTCTCGCGTACCATGCGCGGTCACCTGTACAACAGTAACCTGAACTTGCACAAAGGATGGAACTGGATGGCTTACACCTATAGCTCAGCCCGCAACCTCAGCGTGATCCAGAATCCTACTGAGGGAGACTACATCGTTTCGCAGGAAGGCTATACTGAGTACAGCGACAACACTTGGGAAGGTACGCTTAAAGAACTGAAGCCGGGTGAGGGCTATCTCTACAAGTCGGCTACCGACAAGGCCCTGACGTTCAGCTTCGAGACGCCTGCCGGCGCACGTGCGGCCTATCGTTCAGCAAGTGCTGTCAGTGACAATGCCGAATTGTCGATGGTCATGCGCAGTTATCCCAACACGATGAACGTGACGGCACGTATCGTCCGCGACGGCATGGAGCTGCCGGGTGGAAAATACACTGTCTATGCGTTCGCCGGCGACGAGATGCGCGGCATGAGCCAGTTCGTGGGCAGCAACCACTACCTGACGGTTTATGGCGACCAGCCGGTGACCATCAGCTTCGTGGTGGAGTCTGTAGAGACGGGTGACAGCTATGTGGCCAAGGAGACACTGAAGTTCGCCGAAGATGTTGTGGGCAGCCGCAAGAGCCCGTTCGTCTTCAACATTGGCAATGCCACTGGCATCGACCAGCGCATTGACACCAGCCGTCCGATGACGGTCTACAGTCTGGAAGGTGTGCTCGTGAGCCGCGATGCGACGCTGAAGACGCTGCGTAGTCTGCCGAAGGGTGTCTACATTGTCAATGGTCACAAGTGTTTCGTGAAATAATTCGCGGTCAAAGTATAAAATGACGGCGACGTTTTGAAAAAAGAGGCTGGAAGTTTGGTGCTTCCAGCCTTTTTTGCTACTTTTGCACTTCGAAACAAGTTAAAACAACAAGACAATGGAAGAGAACAACAACCAACAGAGTTTGCAGATAGAACTGTCGACGGACGTGGCGCAGGGTGAGTATGCTAATTTCGCTATTATTACGCACTCCAGCTCCGACTTTATCATTGACTTTGCCCGTGTGCTGCCGGGTGTTCCTAAGGCACAGGTCAAGAGCCGTGTCATCCTGGCTCCAGAGCACGCTAAGCGCCTGCTCGGTGCCCTGCAGGAGAACATCATGCGCTACGAGCGGGCCTACGGCCCCATCAGGCTACCACAGCAGGAGCCGCGCACCATCGCGCCGTTTGGTCCGAATAAGGGAGAGGCTTGAGTCTCTCCCTTTCTGTTCTTTCCGCTCATCCTCTCTGTACTTCTGCCTCCCTCTCTGTTCTTCCGTTTTTCTCTGTTCTTCCGCCTCTCTCGCTGTTGTGTGGACTACTTGAGTACTGCCTTTTGATGTCTGACGGCTTCGAAAAAGTCTGTTAAAATAGTTATATTTTCTTAAATTCGTTCTCTTGAGGCGATTTTTCGTTCTATAAATTAGGTAGAACGCAAAAATAGTAGTACCTTTGCAGCCCGATACGCCTTAATGCGGGTGTTTACTACGTAAAGTGCTGAATATAAACAAAATAATATATAACAAATAATTAAAAAACAAAAGTATTATGCCTACAATTTCACAATTGGTTCGCAAGGGCAGAAAGGTGATTGTCGACAAGTCGAAGTCGCCCGCGCTGGACAACTGTCCTCAGCGCCGCGGCGTCTGCGTGCGTGTCTACACGACAACCCCGAAGAAGCCTAATTCGGCTATGCGTAAAGTAGCCCGTGTTCGTCTGACTAACCAGAAGGAAGTCAACAGTTACATTCCCGGAGAGGGACACAACTTGCAGGAGCACAGCATCGTGCTGGTTCGCGGCGGTCGTGTGAAGGACCTTCCCGGTGTACGTTATCACATCGTCCGCGGTACATTGGATACCGCTGGCGTCGCAAACCGCACGCAGCGTCGTTCGAAGTACGGTGCTAAGCGTCCTAAGCAGAAGAAGTAAGAAGAGTTGGTGAGTTTTTGAGTTTTAAGTTCATGAGTGCTCGGTGATGAGCAGGCTCAGAACGGAGAAAGGCTCAAAAGACTCAAAAACTCAGAAACTTACAAACTCAGAAAACTCAGAAGAAAAGAAACAATCCGTTTTGCTGGAGAAATGTTATAAAGGTTGAGTAAATGCCCAAGAGCGGGCGTTGAAGAACGTGCAAGAACAACCCCATGCAGACAAAATTCATTCAAACAAAACAATGAGAAAAGCAAAACCAAAGAAGCGTGTGATCCTGCCGGATCCCGTGTTCAACGACAAGAAGGTGTCTAAGTTCGTGAACCACCTGATGTTCGATGGTAAGAAGTCAAAGTCGTACGAGATTTTCTACAACTCGCTCGACATCGTAAGCAACAAGATGAAGGACCAAGAGAAGTCTGCCCTTGAGATTTGGAAGCAGGCTCTGGACAACATCACCCCGCAGGTCGAGGTGAAGAGCCGCCGTATCGGTGGTGCTACCTTCCAGGTTCCTACCGAGATTCGTGCCGACCGTAAGGAGAGCGTCTCGATGAAGAACATGATTCAGTTCGCCCGTAAGCGCAGTGGCAAGTCGATGGCCGACAAGCTGGCTGCCGAGATTATGGACGCCTTCAACAACCAGGGTGGTGCCTACAAGCGTAAGGAAGATATGCACCGCATGGCTGAGGCTAACCGCGCATTCGCTCACTTCCGCTTCTAATCTCAATAGGTATACAAGGTAAAAAAGTTAAAAGGATAAAAAAGAAATGGCAACTCGCGATTTACATTTGACCCGCAATATTGGTATCATGGCCCACATCGATGCCGGTAAGACCACCACGTCGGAGCGTATCCTGTTCTACACAGGTAAGACGCACAAGATTGGTGAGGTGCACGATGGTGCTGCCACCATGGACTGGATGGCTCAGGAGCAGGAGCGTGGTATCACTATCACCTCCGCTGCTACCACCTGTAGCTGGACTTGGCAGGGCAAGCAGTACAAGATTAACCTGATTGACACTCCGGGACACGTCGACTTCACCGCTGAGGTGGAGCGTTCGCTGCGTGTGCTCGACGGTGCCGTGGCCACCTACTCCGCTGCTGACGGCGTTCAGCCTCAGTCTGAGACGGTGTGGCGTCAGGCTGACAAGTACAACGTGCCCCGTATAGGCTATGTGAACAAGATGGACCGCTCGGGTGCCGACTTCTTCGAGACCGTGCAGCAGATGCGCGACATCCTCGGAGCTAATCCCGTTGTCATCCAGGTGCCCATCGGCGCTGAGGAGAACTTCAAGGGTGTGGTCGACCTTATCAAGATGAAGGCCATCCTGTGGCACGACGAGACCATGGGTGCCGAGTACGACGTCGAGGACATCCCCGCCGACCTCCAGGACGAGTGCGACGAGTGGCGTAACAAGCTGCTCGAGGCCGCCGCTGAGTACGACGAGGCCCTCATGGAGAAGTACTTCGACGACCCCAACTCCATCACCGAGGACGAGATTATGGGCGCTATCCGCAAGGGAACCATCTCGATGGCTTGCACTCCTATGATTTGCGGATCGTCGTATAAGAACAAGGGTGTGCAGCCCCTGCTCGACTACGTCTGCGCTTTCCTGCCCGCTCCCGTCGACGTGGAGATGGTGATGGGTACCAACCCCAATACCGAGGAGGAAGAGGGTCGCAAGCCCTCTGAGAGCGAGCCCACATCGGCTCTGGCCTTCAAGATTGCCACCGATCCCTACATGGGCCGTCTGGTGTTCTTCCGTGTCTACTCGGGTAGCGTGAAGGCCGGGTCTTACGTATTCAACCCCCGTTCGGGCAAGAAGGAGCGCATCAGCCGTCTGTTCCAGATGAACTCCAACAAGGAGATTCCCATGGAGTCTATCGATGCCGGTGATATCGGCGCAGGCGTAGGCTTCAAGGACATTCGCACCGGTGACACCCTCTGCGATGAGGATAAGCCCATCGTGCTGGAGTCGATGACCTTCCCCGACACGGTGATCTCCATCGCCGTCGAGCCGAAGTCTCAGGCTGACGTTGCCAAGCTCGACAACGGTCTGGCTAAGCTGGCCGAGGAGGATCCCACGTTCACCGTTCGTACCGACGAGCAGAGTGGTCAGACCATCATCTCCGGTATGGGTGAGCTCCACCTCGACATCATCATCGACCGTCTGAAGCGCGAGTTCAAGGTAGAGTGTAATCAGGGTAAGCCTCAGGTTAACTATAAGGAAGCCATCACGAAGACCGTCATGGGCTATCGTGAGGTCTACAAGAAGCAGTCCGGTGGTCGCGGTAAGTTCGCCGACATCATCGTCAACGTTGGTCCTGTCGACGACGACTGGAACATCAAGGAGAACGGTGGCCTGCAGTTCGTCAACGAGGTCAAGGGTGGTAATATCCCCAAGGAGTTCATCCCCAGCATCCAGAAGGGCTTCGAGGCCGCTATGAAGAACGGTATCCTCGGTGGCTACCCCGTCGACTCGCTGAAGGTTGTCGTCGTCGATGGTTCGTTCCACCCCGTCGACTCCGACCAGCTCTCGTTCGAGATTGCTGCCCAGATGGCCTTCAAGGCAGTCTGCGCACAGGCTAAGCCCGTACTGATGGAGCCCATCATGAAGCTCGAGGTCGTTACGCCCGAGGAGAACATGGGTGACGTCATCGGCGACCTCAACAAGCGTCGCGGACAGGTAGAGGGCATGGACGAGGCTCGTAGCGGTGCCCGTGTCATCAAGGCACAGGTTCCCCTGTCCGAGATGTTCGGCTATGTCACCGCCCTGCGTACCATCACCTCCGGCCGTGCCACCAGCTCCATGGAGTACGACCACCACGCACCGCTGTCCAGCGCTCTGGCCAAGGCTGTGCTCGAGGAAGTCAAGGGTCGTGCCGACTTGGTATAAGAGTCAGGCTAACAAAATAACAATTTCAAGAGTGAAGGCAAATTACTTGCCTTCACTCTTTTTGTATATCCATATTGTTCTCAGGCACAAGTATGTTTATTCGTATGTTGTTATATTTTATTGTAAAAAAATGTACGACAAGTCAAAAATTCTTAGTAATTTTGCAGCAGATTTCTAAAGAATACGTACGTTTATGGGCAAACTGCTGCTGCTTCAATACTTCATCCTTTCCGTGTTTCCTGCCGATGCGGAGGCTCTGATTATGAAAGCCGTTGGCGAACATCGGGAAGAACTGAACCGAAGGATTGACGATGTGTTTGTCGGTAGAAAGATACAGATAAGGAGAATCAAGCCCATGCCATTGTTTCCCCTGACATACACCCTCGCTGCTGCGCCCTGCCCGACACTCGTAGGCGGGACCGCTGAGGCTGTCGTTTGCGGTTATAGTGGAGTGATTTCTACCCTCCCCAATAACACACACAATTTCTTAGACTTTATAGCAAACCCATACTGCTGTGATGCCACCGCAAGTCGGCATCGGGCATTTCTGCTGCTACGGAGAGCCATGTTCCTCTGTAGCAGTTGCTCTTGCGTGCATACAAACATCATTTACAATAAGTTTAATCTTTAAAAACAAAAACCCGTATGAAACAAAAAAACATTTCAATCCTTGCCCTCCTGCTCATGGCAGTGACGGGCGCATGGGCACAGGGCTCTGGCGGTGACGACTGGGGACCGGTGCAGACATCGTCGGCAGCGTGGACAGCCCTGACCGAGGGCTCCACCACAGGAATGACGCTAGGCGCAGCCGACGCTACCACGTATTATTACATGACGGAAAACCTGACTTTTAGCAACAACACTGCCGGCGGCAGCGGACTTACCATCCAAGGCACCGTCTACATCTACATCCCCTCCGGCGTGACGCTCACAGCAACAGGTGCTGACGGCGAGGGAACCACCGGCGGTGGTGCAGGCATTCTGGTACCCAGCGGTACTACGCTCAACATCTTCGGCGAAGGCACCATCGTAGCTACCGGCGGCAATGCTGCCAACGGTGGCAATGGAGGCAACGGAACAGCAGCATCGTTTGTGAGTCCTAATTATTATGCTGGCCTCGGCGGAGCCGGTGGCAATGGCGGTGGTGGAGCCGGTGCTGGCATC
>Ga0326511_10001509_pt1 | contig 19286 bp, 16 predicted proteins | sample 0_2496_0518_D_FD_203701 | JGI IMG/M metagenome (GOLD analysis project Ga0326511, IMG submission 203701) | Bovine rumen microbial communities from UC Davis, California, United States - 0_2496_0518 | ecosystem: Host-associated > Mammals > Digestive system > Stomach > Rumen | place: USA... | reverse complement strand
ATACTTCTTATATCACCTATATAAGAAGTATATGAGAAGTATATGAGAACGATATAAGAACGATATAAGAAATGCCGAATTATGTACCTCTTCGACCCCTCTCGGAGTGGTCGCGGGGAGGGGCAAACGAGGGTGCAGGAAAAAATGTTTTTGTCGGTTGAGAATATTTGTGTATTTTTGCAGTTCGAAATTTTTATTGGAATGGGAAAGATACTGTCCGGAACGGTACGCCGTTTAAGCTTGATATACAGGATACTGGCAATGATTGTCACGTCGTTGCTCATCGTGCTGATGTTCCCCCACGAGGGGGGCGCGGAGCGCTACGACTACAAGGTGGGGGCCCCGTGGAGGGGTGCGGACCTGACGGCGCCGTTCGATTTTGCCGTGATGAAGAGCACGGAGGATGTGCAGGAGGAGGAGGAGCGCGAGCGCGGCGAGGCCATCCTCTACTACACCAAGGTGGGCAACGGACGCCGCATCGAGGTGCCCAAGGGCGAGGAGTGGGGCCGCGTGAGCGAGGGACGCCGCGTGGTGGTGCTGGAAGGCAATGTGGGACGCGAGTACAAGATGGGTGATTTTGAATGGGTTGAACCCAACGACAGCATAGGCGACGTCAAGGCAGACTATGTGCTGGACCGCAGCCGCACGGCCCTGGAGCTGGAGAGCCGTCTGAGCCAGCTGAACTATGAGAGCGAGCTGGTGATGGCGGGCGAGCGCATCGTGGGCAAGGGCGAGGTGGTGACCGAGGAGAAAGGCCGCCGCATAGCAGCCCTGGAGGTCGAGGAGGACCGCCGTTTCGCCGAGGGCTTCAACGTGTGGGGCCAGATGGCCGGACAGCTGCTGCTGGCCATGATTTCGTTCGTGGCACTGTATATGTTCCTGCTGAACACGCGCCACCGCATCCTCGAGGACAACCGCCGCGTGCTCATGGTGCTGGTGGCCGTGCTCATGGTGTCGGCCATGGAGGCCATGATGGTGCGCATAGCGCCCGAGTGGGTGCTGCTGGTGCCTATGTGCGTGGTACCCATACTGATGCGTGTGTTCTTCGACATGCGCGCGGCACTCTATATCCACCTCACCACGGTCATCGTGCTGGCCAACCTGGTGCCCAACTCGTTCGAGTTCATCTTCTACCAGCTGGTCACCGGCATGATGAGCATCATCGCGGTGAGGAACCTGGAGAAGAGGGCGCAGTTCTTTGTGCTGTCGGCCGTGATTTTCGTCAGCTACTCGCTGATTTACACCGCCGGCGTGCTGAGCCAGGACACCAATCTCGAAGGGCTGCAGGTGGAGCGCTACCTGATGTTCTTCCTCAACGCCGTGCTGACGCTGCTGGCCTACCCGCTGATTTACCTCTTCGAGCGGTTGTTCGGCATGACGACGGCGCTGACGCTCATGGAGTTGAGCAGCACGAACAACGAGGCGTTGCGTACTTTGAGCCGTCGCGCCCCGGGGACGTTCCAGCACTCGGTGCAGGTGGCCAACATTGCGGAGGACGTGGTCTCCGAGCTGGGCGGCGACGCGCTGCTGGCGAGGGTCGGCGCCCTGTACCACGACATCGGCAAAATCCGCAACCCCATCTATTTCACGGAGAACCAGACCAGCGGCTTCAACCCCCACGACGAGCTGGACAATGAGGAGAGCGCGCGCATGATTACCAGCCACGTCACCGAGGGCCTCAAGCAGGCGCGCAAATACCATCTGCCCGCCGAGGTGCAGGACTTCATACGCACGCACCACGGCACCACCATGACGGGCTATTTCTACGCCAAGGAGCTGGAGAAGCACCCCGACGGCGACTTCGACGTGAGCGCCTTCCGCTACCCCGGTCCGCGCCCCTACAGCCGCGAGACGGCCGTGGTGATGATCGTGGATACCGTCGAGGCGGCCTGCCGCAGCCTCAAAAACCATACCAAGGAGAGCACGGACGCCATGATCGACAAGCTGATAGACGCCAAGATAGCCGCCGGACAGCTGGACAACTGCCCCCTGAGCTACGGCGACATCGCCCGCGTAAGGAAGATACTGAAAGAGAAGATGATGAGCATCTACCACGTGCGAGTGGAATACCCAAAAATAAATGGGGGCAAGTCGTAAAGTCGTAAAGTCGTAGAGACGTAGAGTTATAGAGACGTAGAGGTGTAGAGACTTAGAGTCGTAGAGGGGTAGAGACGTAAAGACATAGAGGTTATAAAAGGATATACTTACAAACATAAATATAACATGAAAACAAGCTTTGAGAATCTGTTCGTTTGGCAGGAAGCACGCGAACTTGTCAAACTAATTTACCGGATAATGGAAGTTTGTCGAGATTGGGGATTCAAGGACCAAATACAACGTGCAGCAGTGAGTATAATGAACAATATTGCCGAAGGTGCAGACAGTGGATCGGATTCAAAATACGCCAATTTCCTCAATATCGCTCACGGCAGTTGCTCCGAGGTCAGAAGTATGGCTTATTTGTGTGAGGATTTACGAATCTGCAGCCCGGAAGATGCAGAGGACATTCGGAGCAAATCACGAGTGATATCGTCGGGAATAAACAGCTTGATAAAAAGTATAAACAATAAATAATTTATTATCGTAGAGGCAACGACTCTATAACTCTACGGCTCTACGACTTTAAAACTTAATAAGATGAAAAAGAAGAACGTTTGGATTCATGTGTTGATGGTTGTGCTGATGCTGGCAGTGGGATGCGTGTACATGTCGCCCGCCCTGGGCGGCAAGGTGATACGCCAAGGCGACATCGAGCACTTCGAGGCTATGGCCTACAGCCAGAAGGCTGAGAAACAACTGACCGGCAAGACGCCCCACTGGAACAGCGCCATGTTCAGCGGCATGCCAGGCTACCAGATTACCAACGACCCGCAGAAGCAGGTCTTCCAGCCCGCCACCGGTGCGCTGACGCTGCGCTGGCTGGGCCTGGACCGCAACATCGGTGTGCTGTTCCTCTACCTGCTGGGGTTCTACGTGGCCCTGATAGCCTTCGGCCTGAATCCGTGGCTGGCCCTCATCGGAGCCCTGGGCTTCGGCTTGGGAAGCTACAATATCATCATCATCCAGGCGGGCCACATCACCAAGGCGTGGGCCATGGGCATGATGGCACCGGTGCTGGCAGGCATGGTGCTGGCACTGAAGAGCGCCGTGGACGAGACTCTTGACAAGAAGCGCCGCATCAGGCGCGTGCTATGGGGGAGCCTCCTGTTCACCTTCGCCCTGACGGTGCAGATAGCCTTCAACCACATACAGATAACCCTCTACACCGCCATAGCCTGCCTGATGATCGGCATCGCCTACCTGGTGGTGGCCATCCGCAAGCACAAGCTGCCCTCCTTCGCCCTGAAGACGGGCATACTGGTGGCGGGCGCCGTGCTGGCCTTCGGCTGCAACGTGAGACTGCTGATGGTGAACGAGGAATACGTGAAATACACCATGCGCGGCGGCGGCGAGCTGACCATAGGCCCCGACGGCCAGAAGCTGGCCGAGGACCAGATGCAGAAGGACGGTCTGGACATCGACTACGCCTACAACTGGAGCTACGGCATCGGCGAGACCTACACGCTGCTGGTGCCCGGCGCCCTGGGAGGAAGCAACAACGAGCCCATCGACGCCGAGAGTGAATACGGCCGCACCTTCCGCACCGAGCAGGCACCCCTCTACTGGGGCGGCCAGCCGGGAACAAGCGGTCCGGTGTACTTCGGCGCCATTGTGATACTGCTCTTCCTTATGGGCATGATGCTGACCAAGGGTCCCGAACGCTGGTGGATTCTGGCGGCGAGCGTGCTGGCCATCATGCTGTCGTGGGGCAGCAACCTGATGGGATTCAACGAGTGGATGTTCAACAACGTGCCCCTCTACAACAAGTTCCGCACGCCGAGCATGGCGCTGGTGCTGGCCAACGTCTGCATGGCCCTGCTGGCAGCGCTGACGCTGAAGGCCGTGTTCGACAAAGAGCACGACCGCCAGCGGGTGAACCGCGCCCTGTACATCGCCACCGGTGCCCTGGGAGTGCTGATACTGGGCGTGATGGTGGCTTCGGGCAGCTTTGGATACAGCGGCTCGTTCGACGCCAAATACGGCGAACAGTCCTACGGACAGTACTGGCAGCTGGCTTCCGACCTGCTGAAGGGCGAGCGCGCCTCGCTGCTGAAGAGCGACTCGTGGCGCAGCCTGATTTTCATCCTGCTCACCGCCGCCGTGCTGTGGCTCTACAACAACGAGAAGCTGAAGAAGCAGTGGATTGCCATGAGCCTGGTGGGAGTGCTGATTGTGGTCGACCTCTGGGGCATCGACCGCCGCTACCTGAACGACAACAACTACGTGGAGAAAGAGCAGCTGACACTGAAACGCCAGCAGTACGACTACGACATCGACCAGCAGGCGCAGCGCTACGGCGACCACGACTACCGTGTGTTCAACCTGGCCACCGACGTGTTCAACGACGCCATCCCCTCGGCCTTCCACGACCAGATTGGCGGCTACAGCCCGGCGAAACTCAACCGCTACCAAGACCTTATCAGTTTCCATATCGGCTATGGCAACCAGGCCGTGCTGAACATGCTGAACATGCGCTATGTAGTTCAGCGCCAGGGCAACCAGGCCGTGGTGATGCGCAACCCCGACGCCCTGGGCAACGCCTGGTTCGTGCAGGAGGTGAAAGCCGTGGGCAGCGCCGACGAGGAGATCATGGCCCTGCGCGGCTTCGACCCCGCCCGCACGGCGGTGGTGGACACCAGCAAGTGGAAAGTGGCGAGCGGACAGTGGGCCGTGGACAGCGCGGCGAGCATCCAGCTGGTGCCGGATGCCGTGAAGAACTCCGACTATATCAAATACGAGAGCCGGAGCACGAAGGACATGCTGGCGGTGTTCAGCGAGATACACTATGCTCCCGACTGGCGTGCCTACATCGACGGGCAGCCGGCCGAATACATCCGTGCCAACTACGTGCTGCGCGCCATGGTGGTGCCTGCCGGCAACCACGTGATTGAATTCAAGAACGAGGCTCCGCGATTCAACCGCCTGGAGAGCATCGGCGTGGTGGTGTCCATCGTGACACTGCTGGCCATGGCCGGAGCCATCGTGCTGGTATACTGGAGAAAGAAAAAGAAGGAGGAAAAGGCATGATGCTGAGCGTCATCCTGTGCACCTACAACCGCGAGCGATACATCTACAACGTGCTGCAGAGTATCGCCGCGGGAGGTTTTGGAGACTATGAGATAGTGCTGGTGAACAACAACAGCACCGACGGCACCGAGAGCGAGTGCCAGCGCTTTGCAAAGGACCACCCCGAGGTGGCGATGCGCTACTGCGTGGAGAAGCAGCAGGGACTGTCGTATGCCCGCAACCGCGGCATCGTGGAGTCGCAGGGCGAGGTGCTGGTGTATGTGGACGACGACGCGGTGGTGAACCGGGAATACCTGCAGACCTACGCCGACTTCTTCAACCGCAACAAGGAGGCTGTGGCTGCCGGAGGCCCCATCACCCCGCGCTACGACGGCTGCGAAGAGCCTTCGTGGATGAGCCACTACACGCGCCAGCTCGTCACCGGCGAGCTGAACCTCGGCACACGCGAACGGGAGTTCCCCAAGGGGGCTTTCCCCGGCGGCGGCAACGCAGCCTACCGCAAGAGCGTATTCGACGAGGTGGGCCTGTTCAACGTCGAGCTGGGCCGCAAAGGCAACAGTCTCATCGGTGCCGAGGAGAAGGACCTCTTCGACAAGATGACGTCGCGCGGCATGAAGTTCTACTACCTGCCGAACGCCATCCTCTACCACCTCATACCACTCAAGAAACTGACGCAGGACTACTTCGACCGCCTGACCTACGGCATCGGCGTCAGCGAACGCTACCGCACACAACAGATAGGCCGGAAGAAATACCTGAACCGGCTGCTGAAAGAAGCCATCAAATGGGGCGGCACGATGGTGCTGTGGGCAGGCTTCGCCCTGAAAGGCCAATTCTCCAAAGGCAACAAACTGGTGGCCTTCCGCAAGAACGTTACACGGGGACTGCTGAAAACCTAGAGAGCCATCTGGTTGTATTTTCTGTAAGGAGGTACCATTTTCCCGAAATGAGCCTTCAATCGCGGGTGTATATCACTTCCATACCAATCAGCCTCAACACTTTCGGGGAAAGAATTGATTGAGGAGGAGCAGATGGTAATTGCCCGGTCGACACTTGCGCCGAGCAATACCAAAAGTTGCATGTTGACCTTCTTGTCATATATGGCAACCTGTGGAAAATATTTTCGATAATCGAATCGATCGCGAGGATGCAGTTTGAGTAGCAGATTTTCCTCCCCATAACAGTGAAAAATCTTTTTAAGGATATCCACATATTCAGACTCGGACAGTATCTGGTCGTCAACCATTGGCTGGGTAAGAAACATGCAATGTCGACTGGATAAAAGGGAGATATCGTCTTTACCCACACCGAACACATGCTTCACGAAAGCACGACTCTCCGAGGAAGCGTCCGCCCACATCCGTTCCATCGACTTAATATACACTGGTTTGTCTTTAAAAACCACTGCATCGTTTTCCTCGGTCAAATAGAATGCTGTGCACTGTGGATTGTTTCCCCATCCGAATACCGCCACAGGGCCATACAGCAGTTCTTCCATTTTACCTCGAAGAGTGTGACTTCGTTTCAGCTGCCGCTGATACTCGACACTTTTCAACTGCATGTTCTGCGAGATTCCTAGAGGACCGTCAGAAAGAAGGGCATATTTACATTTGCCAATAAACGACGGGGCAAATCCAACATCAAAAGCGAATACCTGGGCCGATTTGATAAAAGGGAACTTCCAACCGCACAACAATCGATCTCTAAACTTGCACAACGCCCTTCGCAGAGACATTTTCTCCCCTGTCTGTCCGAAAGACACTCTCACAGCAGCCAAATGCGATGCCACCTCAGTCGGTACAGCGTAGCCAAGAAAGTATGCGGTATGATTGGCCACTGTATCCTTGTCGAAAAGCAGCAAATACTGCAATAAAGCATGGATGGAGGGGGTTATGCAAACATGGGTAACCTCGTCATAAGGTATTGTCAACCGACCATCGGCTGAACAGATTTTTTTTTTAACCATTATTCTATACGCAGTTTACCAACAATCTTCTTTACGGGGGCATCGATTCTACGAGCTGTACGATGGGCATCTTCGGGATATAGGACCACGCATGTCCCCGGACGTAAAAGCATTCTGCCACGCTGAACAGAATCACGATATAGGACAACATCATTGAGGGTATCGTATTCGGTTGCACGGTGAAGCTTCATCACATCAGCTTTATATAACCATTCTTCTCCAGCAACCACCCTCTGAATGTCAATATATTTTCGATGTGATTCATAGACCGATTCATTTTCCATAGCTGGTACATATTCCATCACATTGTAGAAAAAGTCATCGCTTACCTCATGGCGCCCCTGTGATAGCTTTTCGTAGTCGAGAGACATGATATAATCTATCGCGTCATCAATGCAACAATTCATATGAGGGAAACTCCCCTGCTCTGAGATAATAAATTCGATAAAATCACGTACAGCTCCTTCACCGGAACGATTGGAAGAGACGAACTGACAATTGTCAACAACCGAGGAGATTGCATCGGACGGGCACCCAGCAAGTCCGCCGGCATTGCGTACAGATTCGATACACGGTAGGTCCAATAAGTCGTCCCCAATATAGGCCACTTCGCCCATGGAGCCATGATGAGTTTCGAGAATGCGTTTCAGACACCTCATCTTATCCCGGACACCCTGATGTAATTCAGTTATATTAAGTTCAGCACATCTATTTTGCAATATAAGACTTTCCCTAGCAGTAATAATAACCGGAATAATACCATAATGAGGCAATATTTCTTTAATGCCACAACCGTCTTTGACATCGAATGCTTTCATTGCTTCCCCGGTGGCGCCCATGTATATTTTTCCGTCAGTCAATGTGCCATCGACGTCCATTACCAGAAAGCGTATCATCTCAACAATTCCTTTACCTTTGAATAAACATCACTGGGCAACTCCGGCATAATCTTTCCAGTCTCCCACTTAATCTTCGGGATAAGGAGGGTCTCCGTCGGAATGAAAATATTCAGCAGACAAGGCTCGTCATCAATGAACCATTCCGAATAAGAATCCAATTCGGTATATGACTTAAGGGTTGCAGATCGAATGCCATATGCCAATGAAACCTTTTCGAAATCGGGAATACTGTAACCGCTGTCCATCGTTGTCTGAGCATAGCGATCGTGATAGGAGCCATGCTGTATTTCGCTAATCTTGCCAAGAGCCTTGTTATTTATGACAAGAATTTTTATGGGCAAATGCTCTCGGACGACAACTTCGAGTTCCTGTATATTCATCTGTAGACCGCCATCGCCAGTGATACAAAAAGTCTTCCCCATGGCAATTGCGGCTCCGATGGCGTACGGCAGACCACAACCCATGGAACCGTATCCGCCACCAATCAGGATGCGTCCATCATAACCCTTAATGGTCAGGGATTGGGCGCACCAGCACTCATGCTGGCCCACATCGACAGTGACGATAGGATTTGTGGGGAGCAGTGAAGATATTTTCTCTATAACATTATTGCCATCCGTGTTATCAATGTGTTCCAGGATGCGTTTCGCTTCCATACACCGGCGATGCCAGTCGGGGAAAGTGCCGAAATCCTGAGAAAGAAGATACTTCATGAAATCGGAAGCATCCATCAAGTGCTTTTCTTCATGGTCTTTCACATTGCGGCTTAATTCGTATTGGTCCACATCGGCCCGGATCAGGTGCGCTTTGGGAGCAAACCATTCGGGCTTGTGTCCAATTTGGCGTAGACCAAGACGCGCTCCAACCGATATAACGAGATCCGCCTCTTCCAGAATCATGTTTGATACCCGGTTGCCATAGGTACCGATAAAGCCAATCCTCAGGTCGTCCTGTGCCAGGTCTACGGCATTCATGGTCGTAAGTACAGGAATATCTGTCTTATGAGCAAATTCAACTATCATCGAGGCTGCGCCAGCGGCGCGAACCCCGCTTCCAACCAGCAAAACAGGCTTTTTATATTTCATTCCACTTCTTGTTTTTGAATGTCATACGGAAAATCAATTATCACGCCTCCCTTGCGACCCAGTATTGCCATATTGTAGGCACGTGAAACAACGTCCGGAAAACCGATAGGGCTGAGTGGTGTGACTGAATATTTGGTAATGTGGCGGGTCATGGAGACTATGTCCATCTCCTGGAATCCATTCTGACGGATGCCGGAGAAACCTCGCTTCTCATTGGTGGGCACATTGCCACAAATACCCATTACCGGCACACTGTCGAACCAAGCATCTGCCAAGCCGCCAAACGCATTCACTGCACCCGGTCCGGAGGTGGTGAAATAAACACCTAGTTTGCCACTTGCCCGGGCATATCCGTTTGCCGCAAAAGAACACCCTTGCTCATTGTAGCAAACATGCACCTTTATTTCATTCCTACGACTGTACAGAGCATCCATAAAAGGTACAATGTATCCTCCGGCGTAGCCAAAGACATCCGTCACGCCATTCTTTATCAAGTAGTCCACCAAATACTCAGAACAATTCATATCGTTTAGTTTTTCTTTTTATACTCGTTATAGCACTCGTCTAAATGGGAGAAATCCGTTTTCGAATATCCCGCGCCATATCTTGTTCGCTGCTGCGGGGGCAGCATCTCTATAACATTGAATATGTCGCTAATGGAGCTGTTGTGTTTCTCCCTCAGATGATTCACATTATCAACATGTGAATGTTTCGTTCCGCATACGTACATGGGAAGATCGTAACCCCAATGGACTTTGCCAAGGATTGGCAAAATATACTTTTCTATCGTTTCCAGCAGTATCTCAACATTGTATTCCGTTCCGCAATGCTTGTTTAGATAGTCTGCAAGTAATTCTGTCTTGGCATTACCGGCACCTCTTCCCATACCATATAGCGAGCCATCGATGCACACCTCCCTATCGGTTTCTCCCGCCAGATCCACCATCCTCTCCGCCAGGGCGCACGAAAGGCCAAGATTGTCATGCGAATGCAGGCCTATCATTATTCCTTCGTCAAGCAGTTTGTCGAATTGCCGGAAAATCTTTTCCAAATCCGTCATGTACATTGCACCGAAAGTGTCCACTATGGAAAAAACAGCAGGTTTAATCTCATTCACCTGGTTTATCAACGCCTCTCTCTCCTTTTCCGAATAGCTGATGCTGTCCATAGGGTTGAACTGGACACTATAGCCCTTCTCCATTGCCGACTTGCAGAATCTCAAGGATGCCTCAATTTCATGTTTTGCAAATGATATACGCAACCATTTGAAAGACTTTCCGTCACAGACATCCAACTCCTCTGGTGTATAACGGCTATTATCGCAAAATCCAAGATACGTGGTGCGTTTGGCATCCAACGGCAGATACTTGACCACATCCTTCGAATTGTGATATACGATAGTCTCTCCGTTATGTTTGCTCTGCAGAAAACCTGTTTCTGTGTAATCAATTCCTGCATCCACGAGCCCCTGCAGTATTCCTCTTACAAACTCCGGGGACGAGTTCTTGTCAAGAAGATAACCACCGTCCCTAATCGTGCAGTCCACTATGTGTACCTTTCCCATATCCTCTTATTCTTTTTCTTTCAGATGATTGTATATGGCTTGCGCCACCATCATGTCATATTCCGTGTCGATGTCCAAACTCTCAACGGGCTCCACCTCTACCAGGCAGGGCTTCTCCCCCACCCTTCTCGAATACTTTTCAAACACCCACTTCGGGAACACAAAAGCCCCCGACGTTTCCATGTAAATAGGTGTCAAATCCTGTGTTCGGGGAAAATGATCAACGTCGAAATTCATCGGCTTACCGTTCTGCCACAGAAAAGTCTGCACTTTCTCGACAGTGAAAGCCGAATCATACTCTGTCGACCCCACCACCACATCGACACACTTGTCGACACTCGCCGGCTTAGTGAATGGCGCCGTGGCATGCGAAACAACATAATAGTCGGCATCGACCTCCTTCATGAATTCTCTGATAATATCATTGCAATTGCATGCATTGCCGTCCAGGTATTCAGGCCTTTTCAAGAACCTCACCCCATCTATCAGGTAATCCTTGATGCGATCGCTGCTGCAATACACATACACCTCATCCACACGCTTGCATTTCATCAAAGTTTCTAGTATGAATTGCACCAACGGCTTTCCATCCGAAAAAGGCCTCAGATTTTTTTCTTTGACCCTCTCGCTGTTCAGCTTTATCGGTACCATCGCTACAATCTTCATAATACAGTTTTTTTTTATTTGTATAATTAAGTTCCTACTGCACAGTCCAAATCCTCCGCAAACGTTATCTTTCTGTTCCGCTCCTCCCCTTCCACCACGGCAATCTTCGTGCCGGGCATATAGGTGCGGACCACGCCGCAGTCGTCGGTGGCGCGAAACTGGGGGTCCTGCAAGGCACGCTGGTAGGCGTCGCGTATCAAGGGCAGACGGAAGGCCTGGGGGGTCTGCGCACGCCACATCAACCGGCGCTCCGGTATGCGCGCCACGAAGCGCGGCACCTCAAACTCTCCACTCTCCACTCTCCACTCTCCACTCATATCCGGGTGCACTTCCCACACCGTGTCCGTGCTCGGAACGGCCACACCCACAGCCTCGTGCGTTTCCAGCGCATTCACTACCCTCGTCACCACCTCGCCACTCACCCACGGCCGCGCCGCGTCGTGCAGCAGCAGGTTGGTGTCGTCAGGATAGTCTATGTAGGCCATCACGGCATTCAGCGTCGACATATAGCGTTCCGAACCGCCGTCGATCAGCCGCGTCAGCTTCTTCCAGCTGTTGCGGGCAACGATGGCCTCCATCTCGCCCCGCCAGTCGGGGTGCACCACCACGGCCACCTCGTCGATGGCCTCGTGGCGGTCGAAGGTGTCTATCGGGTACTCGATCACCGCACGCCCCTGCAGCTGCATGAACTGCTTGGGCACCGACGAACCCATACGGCTCCCCGTACCCCCTGCAAGTATGACCGCAATGTTCATTACCTTAAACTTTAAACCTTAAACTTTAAACCTTAAACCTTAAACTTTTTATACAGCATTGCAAACAGTCCGCTCCACAGCACCACGGCTCCCAGCTGCATCCACCACTCGGTGCCCACCAGCACGGCCGGGGCCAGCACCATGGCCTTCAGCCCGTAGTACACACCCTTGGCGGCCACCACCGATACCAGCACGGCGGGCAGCACCTTCCAGCGGCGCGACAGGACACCGAACATCGTGGCCACCGTGGCCAGCTCGGCCATCATGCACACCATCTTGCCAGCCGCGGGCATACCCGTCAGCAGGCAGCTCACCAGCGGCATCAGCACCGCCAGCACCAAAGCATTGCGCCAGTCGCGGCCAAACAACATGCCCGACAGCAGCAACGCCAGCATCGGATTGGCCACATACAATGGCACAGCAAACAGATGAGACGCAGCAGGCACCAGACATGCCAGCGTCACCAACACCGTGTCCAGCACGGCATACTTCACAATCGGATTAGTCTTTGTAGCTATCATATTTTCTTATTATTTGCGTGCAAAAATACATCTTTTTTTCCATCTGCCAAAATATTTTATCTAATTCTGCGTTATTCAACCACATAATATATAAAAATATTGTATACAATCATAAGTTACATCCGCAAGCAATGAAAAAACACATCTTCTTCCTCGCCGCCGCCATGGTGCTCAGCGCCGTCAGCGCCACCGCACAGAACCAAGTCGACAAACAGGGCCGCCGCCAGGGCCACTGGATCCGCACCGACAAGGACGGCTCCAAAATCTACGAAGGCGACTTCAAGGACGGCCTCGAAACAGGCACCTTCACCTACTACTACTCCAACGGCGCCGTCCGCATCCGCAACACCTACACCGTGCCTGGCCACCTCTGCCTGCACGAGGCCTACGACAACCAGGGCCACCTCCTGGCCCGCGGCCAGTACAACCAGCGCAACCGCGACGGCCTCTGGCAGTTCTACGCCGAGGACGGACGCCTCGTCAAGGAAGCCGCCTACCGCATGGGCATCAAGGAAGGACGCCACGTCATCTACGAACGCTCCGGCGACACCGCCGAGGTCTGCCACTGGCAGAACAACCGCCGCCACGGCCGCTGGTGGAAACGCCTCGGCCAGAAGGCCTACATCACCGCCACCTACCAGAACGGCAACATCGAAGGTCGCCTCGTCGAATACGATGAGGAAGGTCGCCTAGCACGCGAAAGCCAATACTCCGGCGGACTGAAACACGGCGACAGCCGCTACTACGAAAACGGCACCCTCACCGTCAAGGAACGCTGGAACTACGGCCTCCTGAACGACCGCGAAATCCTCGTCGCCACCCCCACCCCCGCCTTCGTCTCCATCCACGACATCGTCTGCATGGCCGCCCAGGGCAAGGCCAAAACCGTCGTCACCCTGCGCGACGGCTCCAAACTCATCGCCAATGAGCCCTACGAGCCACTCTTCAACCGCGCCGGCGACGAACTCTTCGCACTCGCCAACAACACCAGCCACATCACCGTCTCGCGCCACTGCGTGCAGGGCATCGGCCGCGACAACGAAGGCCGCGACATCCTCATCCTCGACCCCCAGCCCGACTTCGCCATCTTCCCCGACGAGGACGGCAAGAAAATGGTCCACGCCATCCAACTCGACAGAGAAGCCGAAGAATGACAAACAACACCCAAAAATATAACGAAAAAAAGAAGCGCCCCGCAAGACAGCAGGGCGTTTCCTCCATTAAACACTATTACAAAATCCAAAATTTAGAAGGTATTCTGGAAACCTTTTTCTTTATCGTCATGCCTGTTAGGCGCGTTTTTCTCTCTCGATTTCGGGTGCAAAGATACGAACAATTTTTGAACTGACCAAATATTTTTTTCATAAAACAGCAAAAAAATCTACCAAAACACACTTTTTCTATCGATAACTCATTATCTATTAGGTGCTAATTAACCAACAAAAAAATTCAAAAAAAATTATGAAAATCGCCGCCCATACCCTCGGTTGCAAACTAAACTATGCCGAAACTTCCGACCTTCTACGCCGTTTTTCGACCCTCGGACACACCATCGTCGACTTCCACCAGGCGGCAGACCTGTATATCATTAATACTTGCACAGTTACGGCCGTAGCCGAGAAAAAATGCCGCACCGCCATCCGCCAGGCCCACCGCCTCAACCCCGAGGCACAGGTGGCCGTCATCGGATGCTTCGCACAGGTGGCCGCCAAGGAGATCGAAGCCATCCCCGGCGTCACCCTCGTCCTCGGCAACGACCGCAAACACCTCCTGCCGGAAATAGTGGGCCTCACCCCAACCCCTCTCCAAAGGAGAGGGGATTTGCCTACCACAACCTGCGGCAGCCTCCCCTCTCCTTTGGAGAGGGGCAGGGGTGAGGCCTGTGAGGCTTCATTTCCGCTCCAGTACTCCTCCGGCGACCGAACCCGAACCTTCTTCAAAATCCAGGACGGCTGCGACTACTTCTGCACCTACTGCGCCATCCCCTTCGCCCGCGGCCGCTCGCGCTCGGCCACCATCGAGGAAACCCTCTGCATGGCCCGCCGCATAGCCGACGAGGGAGCCAAGGAGGTGGTGCTCACCGGCGTCAACACCGGCACCTTCGGCCAAACAGCCAGCCGCCAACCCAACGGCAGCCCCGCCCCTTTGGACCGCCGGCATCCTGCCGGCACCACCCAGCCCGAACCCATGGACCGCCGGCATCCTGCCGGCATCACCCACCCTGAACCCTTCCTCGACCTCCTCCGCGGCCTCGACCGCATAGACGGCATCCTCCGCTACCGCATCTCCTCCATCGAGCCCAACCTCCTCACCGACGACATCATCCGCTTCGTGGCCTCCTCCCGCGCCTTCCTTCCCCACTTCCACATCCCCCTCCAGGCAGGCTCCGACCACGTGCTGCAACTCATGCACCGCCGCTATGACACCGCCCTCTACCGCGCCAAACTCGAACGCATCAAAGAGCTCATGCCCGACGCCTGCATCGCCGCCGACATCATGGCGGGCTTCAACGGCGAAAACGAAGAGGAGTTCCGGAAGACCCTCGACTTCGTCGAGTCGCTCCCCATCTCCTACCTCCACGTCTTCACCTACAGCGACCGCCCCGGCACCGCAGCCCTCCGCCTCGGCGAGAAAATCCCCATCCCCGTCCGCCACGAGCACACCGCCCGCCTCCTCGAACTCAGCGAGCGCAAACACCAGGCCTTCATCCAAAGCCAGCTCGGAAAAACACGCCCCGTCCTCTGGGAAAGCAAGCGAGTGGAGAGCGAAGAGTGGAGAGTGGAGAGCGGAGAACGAAGAACGAAGAACGGAGAACGGAGAGCGGAGAAAGAAGAACAGAGAAAAGAGAATAACGCTGCCGCAGACTCTCCACTCTCCACTCTCCACTCTCCACTCTCCACTTTCATGGAGGGCTGGACCGACAACTACATCCGCCTCTGCCGCCCCTACGACCCCTCGCTGGTCAACACCGTCACCCTCGAAACCATCACACCCGACAACCTCGTCCGCGACGCCGCAGAATAACCCATTCCACCAATCGGCATCCAATGCTCGCCGCCGCTGTAGAGACGCAGCGTGCTGCGTCTCCAGATAGGCGTTGTTGCATGGGAGACGCAGCACGCCGCGTCTCTACAATCGGAAACAAGGTCGTCAACAACCAAGAACGGAACGGAATCGCCTACGGGAAACACCATGTTGGCGTTTCCTCGAAAAAAAAGAAAAACGCATGTTGCGTTTTTCCCGTTGTCTCGGTTGTCTACGTTGTCGTTCAGAAAAAGTGGAGACGGGCATGCCCCGTCTCTACAGGAGGGGTCCGAGAGGAGTCGAAGAGGTACATAATTCGGCATTTCTTATATCGTTCTTATATCGTTCTCATATACTTCTCATATACTTCTTATATAGGTAATATAAGAACTATATGAGAAGTATATAGGAACTATATAAGAAGGGCCGAATTATGTACCTCTCGGGTAGGTGTCGGACCGGTGGGCGGGCGGAGGGGCGGAGACAAAAAAAAATCCTGCGGCCCGCGCTTTGCGCGGGCCGCAGGTTTCTAGTTGGCATGCAAGGGTTTACACCGGCTTACTTCTTCTCGGCGGGGGCCAGGAACTTGTAGCACAGGCCGGCGAGGGCGGCACCCACGAGCGGGGCCACGATGAAGAGCCACAGCTGGCCACAGGCGCTCCAGCCTTCAGCGTTGCTGAAGAGGGCCTGGCTCAGCGAACGGGCGGGGTTGACGCTGGTGTTGGTCAGCGGGATGCTGATGAGATGGATGAGCACCAGGGTGAGACCGATGGCCAGGCCACCGAACTTGCCGTTGGCGTGGCGGTCGTCGGTGACGCCGAGGATGACCATCAGGAAGACAAAGGTCAGCAGGGCCTCGACCAGGAAGGCACCACCGCAGCTGACGCTCAGGTAGTCGGCGTTGCCGGTGGCGGCGGCGAACTCAGCGCCGTAGCCGTTGGCGGCGAAGACGCCCGTGGCACCAAGACCGGCGGCGTTCCAGATGCAGAGCAGCACAGCACCGGCGATGATGGCGCCGACACACTGGCTCACCCAGTACAACAGCATATCCTTCAACGACATACGTCCGTTAACCCACACGCCGAACGAGACGGCGGGATTGAGGTGGGCGCCGCTGATGTGACCCACACCGTAAGCCATGGCAATGACAGTGAGGCCGAAGGCAATGGCCACACCGAGGAAACCTACGTGTCCGAACAGCGCGGTACCGCAGCCGCCGAGCACCAGCACGAATGTACCCAGACATTCGGCAAACATCTTGTTGGTAATCTTCATAATGTTACAGTTTTTAGTTGTTAAACAATTTGTCCTATTAACGTAAATTTAACTTAATTATTGTACAACTTGATGTTTTTTTATCAAAAACTCTTAACTCATAACTCTTAACTCTTAACTCTTAACTCATAACTCATAACTCTTAACTCATAACTAAATCAAACGCCACGTCCATCATCTTGGTGAAGGTGGTCTGGCGCTGTTCGGCGGTGGTGGCTTCGCCGGTGAGGAGGTGGTCGGATACGGTGCAGATGCCGAGAGCCCTCTTCCGTTCTCCACTCTCCACTCTCCGTTCTCCACTCTCCACTCTCCGCTCTCCGCTACAATATGCCGCATTCATGTACAGCTGCGCTATCTCCATCTCCACGGCCAGCACGCCCATGCGCTGCCAACGGTCGTTGTGGGCGTTGACGGCGTAGAACATGTCGGACGAGAGCACGTTGCCCACGCGGTGGCTGTAGCCCATGCGCTCGCAGGCCTCCACGGCGCGGCGCGCCAGCTGGAAGTCGGCGATGGGGGCGAAGGTGCCGGGCAGCTCGTACTGCGCGGCGTAGTTGGAGTTGGTGCAGGCGCCGGTGGCGATGACGATGTCGCCCACGTGGAGGTCCTCCTGGATGGAACCGGCGGAGCCCACGCGGATGATGGTCCGCACGTCGTAGAAGTTGTACAGCTCGTAGGTGTAGATGCCTATCGAGGGGCCGCCCATGCCGTGGCCCATGACGCTGATGCGGCGGCCGCCCAGCATGCCGGTGTAGCCCAGCATGCCGCGTACCTGGTTGAAAAGCACGGGGTTCTCCAGGTAGTTCTCGGCCATAAACTTGACGCGTAGCGGGTCGCCCGCCATAATGACGGTCTCGGCAATCTCGCCTTTCCGTGCGCCGATGTGTGGGGTGGGGGTATTATCCATATAAGGTTTAAAGTTTAAAGTTTAAAGTTTAAGGTTTAAGGTTCAAGGTTTAAAGTTTTATGGTGGTTGTCGTGGTTATTTTTCTATCAGTGATGTCTTTTTAACGAAAGTTTGCAAAAAATATTGCGCCACGATAAGGAAAACGAATGCTTTTTTTACCAACGTTATTCAAGAGGCCAAAATGTATTTATGCAGCCGTACCATAGCGCTGGGATATGTAATTGTACACGGCATCACGATAGTAGTTAATGCTCGCGTCGGAATAACTCTCAGGCAATTCTTCCCAGAGAATGTCACGGATAGTGATGATGATAGAAGCCTTGGTTTCTTGCTTGTCGAAAGGATGATCCATCGTGGCCAACTGGGCCTTAATCTTCTCCAGCAAATCTTTGGCGACAACCTTCAACTTCTTGATGTCTTCCTTTGAAAGGTCTTCCTTCATCAGCAAGTCATACATAGAGAGCTGTTCGTCGTTTTCAAAACCTTCGTGTATGTAGCGTTTTTCCTCTTCGGACAAGTCGCGGGAGAGCCTCATCAGTTCTTCGAAGGTCTTTTCTATCGTGGCGCGGTTCTGCTCCTGGTTGTAATTGTGAATGATTTCCTGGTACTTCTCGTAGAAGTTGATGCGTGAGGGATTCTGTGCCAGCATCTGAGCAATACGCTCCTGCAGCAAATCCTGAATGTCTTTCAGCACGAGATTTTTCTCCTTGCTCTTGGCAAACTCGCGACGGAGCAGTTCAAAGTCGATGCCGCTAATATCAAAACGTCGTGATTCCGCCACCATTGAGGCATCCGAATCCACCTCCAGATGTTCATTCACTATCTCATTGATGGCCACACTCAAGTCTGTGATGTCGGCGTGTTTGCGTTTCTGCTGTAGTTCTTTGAAGATGGCCTCAATGGCATCTTTCTGTTGCTTCATCTCATGTGTTATATCCTCGCGGTCGAGATATTTCCATAATTTCAGCAACGTGGAGGCAAACGTGCAGTACGACTTCCTGATTTCTGTCGTCTCGCACATGGCATTGGCGGCCTTCTTCAGTAACGACAGTTTTTCGAAGTTCTCTGCTTTGATGAGGTCATCCAATTCGAAGTCGTGCTCTTTCAGGAAGGCTGCGGCAGCGGCTATCGTCTCTATGACACGTTTGATGAGTTCCTTCTTGTCGATAGTTGGGTCGTTTCCCCCGTCGCCGCCCTCAGGATTGGCGGTATAGTCGGCCAAGGCTTGGCGCAGGGCTTTCACGATGCCGATGTAGTCGATGATCAGGCCGTTGGTCTTTCCTTCCGCCACTCGGTTGGCACGGGCGATGGTCTGCATCAGCGTATGTGCCTTCATAGGCTTGTCGATATATAGGCATGAAAGCGTTTTCACGTCGAAGCCTGTCAGCCACATAGCGCAGACGAAGACCACCCGTAGCCGCGAGTCATCCGCCTTGAAAGCCTTGTCCAGTTCTTCTTTCTCCATCCGCTCACGGTGTGGCTTGATGTCAAGGCCCC
>Ga0326511_10001508_pt1 | contig 19303 bp, 27 predicted proteins | sample 0_2496_0518_D_FD_203701 | JGI IMG/M metagenome (GOLD analysis project Ga0326511, IMG submission 203701) | Bovine rumen microbial communities from UC Davis, California, United States - 0_2496_0518 | ecosystem: Host-associated > Mammals > Digestive system > Stomach > Rumen | place: USA... | reverse complement strand
GTGTAGCAGGGAGTGTGGGTCGGTAACAAACTGACTGTAAGTCAGTTACACGTAAACGACATACGGACACGTTGCGTTTTTTGACCTCTTTTTTCTATTTAAACATATGATATTAATTTAGAGGCTGTCTATGTGATATAGGTAGTCTCTTTTTTTTTATATTCTTTTTATGTTAATAAGGTGAGAACATAAAAAAACGTTAAAAAAATATTTTTCGTTGAAAAACAATTAAGAAAGCATTTGCTCGTAAATGCGTTTATATGAATAGTTTGAAAGAAATCTCCCCTATGGCATATAAATCAGGCATGAGTTCATGGTGGGGATGGATAAAATATAGTGATTCAAGGTTTTTAGCAAGGAGATATATTAAGAAGGAAATTTTAGAAACTATGTCATATAAATAATTGCTTTATTTCTTATTGAGATGTATTTATGTGTATGTCACAGAATAGGAAACATATTCAATTATATAGGAATCTAAGTGCTACTACATTTTCCAATAACGCAGAGTTGTCAGATGGGGAATTAGCAGTAGGAAAAGACAGGTTATTCTTGAGAAATAGTGGAGGTGATATAGCTACATTCTCAAGTGATAAATTATTATTGTCATTAAAGAAGGCAATAGGAATCAGTGTCAGTGGTTTAGGTGATGATGATTTCTATTACAATAGCATTTTGACAGACAAGACAAACGTAAGTGCCAATCTTGATGATATTGGTGCAAGGATGAGATATGTATCTCCATACATAGAAACCAAGTTCAAGGTAGATATGATGGATGTGGAGAATAATGGCGTTATATATTCTCAGCCTACGTTTTACTATGATATTGAGTGTCCTGTTGATTTTGTGTGTGTAAGCAAGGTTAATGGAGGTAATATTACTACAGTATATAGTGGTAGTAGTCAATCATATAGTGGAAGTGTCAGTATTGGGGATATAGAAGAAGAATATGTATTGGAATTCATACCTTCTGAAATACCCAATGTTATGGTACAGGAGAAAATATACACATATGTATGTTGTACTGCAAGTACGTCTGCTGAGACAATGGATTCTAATACTGTGGCACAGTTAAGCTATATAATAGCAAGTGATGGAGAACTGAGCAAGGAAGTGGATACGTTAGATAATGACTATATATATTTGCTTATACCCTCTGACGTAAAGTTAGATAGTTTCAAGAGTCAGAATATGCCGATAAAGCTAAATGAAGAGACATCAAGCCTTGAAGCAAGCAATGGCTCGCTTACATGTTACAGGACATTGAAGAAACTTGCTGAGAACGAATGGAACACAAAGATAAAACTCTCAGGAATGAAGAGAAGTAGAAAAAAGCTGATTAGTATTGATGAGGCAATAGGAAGTGCATTCGTTGAGGAAATGCTTGCAAGGAGCGGAGTTGTTGGATATGCCGTAGCAGGAAAGGCTATAGTTGGATGGAATTGAAGAAAAAATAAAAAGCGTTAGATTTAGTTGTCTAACGCTTTTCTTTATATATCAGATTTGGACTATTCGGTCCATTCTCCACAGTCCCAAGTTGCACCTGATGTGATACCAATGCCATCATCATAGGCATGGAGGATGTTACCTGAGTTGTTTTCTTGAGAGACCTTCGGTACGTTCTGCTTGATTTTGATGCCAATAGCCTGTAACTGTTGTGCTACTGTTGTACCCGAAATTGCAACAGTATCGTTGGATTCAGCGATTGGGGTAGCAGTTATTACCGAAGCATCAAGCAAGAGTGTGTCAGAAAGGTCAATGTAGGTATGTTTGTCAGTTTCTGAGCTATCTGCTGTGTTAATGACAAAATCCAAGCACATGTGTCCTTCTTGAACACCTGCTGCAATCTCTTCAGTCATTGTAGATGTGACTGTATATGCAGAGGCAGACTTAACAAAGAAATCCTTTGGAATGTCAATTTTGGTAGAGCAAGGCTGACCATCCACTACGATTTCATAGGATGTCAAGTAGCCTTCAGTTGCTGTGGATGCTTTTTGAACTGAAACTACTCCACCAACTCTTGTAAGTTGGAGACCATTGGCTGCTGTGCCACCTGATGTAACCATCCAAGCACCATTGTTGGTTGAGGTGGTATCACCTGTTACGGTCAAGATAAGACCTGCACAAGCTGTATCATTTGCATTCGTAGTATATCCCGAAGCATCAGTAAGAGAGTCAAAGACACGCTTGGAAATAGCAGGGGCCTTAGCAGTGGTTGCTATACTAAAACCAAAACCTACATTAGGTATTTTAGTTTCGTGGGTGTATGTAGTACCGTTATATGTTGTCTGTGCCATGATTAGTTATTTTTACCGATTGTAATATTAATTATCTTCGTGTCTGCACCACCTACAATATTCCAATAATAAAGCCTATAAGTAGCAGTATTGCCACCACCAATTGTGATTTCCCTTGTTGGAAGTGTTTTCGTGGTATCCTTGTCAGGGAAGAAATTACTCTTTAGATTTTCTGTAGGAGCAGATGATTGTGCCACAAAATTCAAATATCCATTGGTTAAGATGAAGAAGTTCTGTCCTCCATTATACCATGAGTCACTAGAAGTTCCGTAATCAGCACCATCGTTATAGTAAGGTAGAACAACTGTATTACCACTTAACCAAGTAGAGGCAGAGGTCACAACATTACTATTTTCACCACCAAAAACAAAACTATCAGCAGTTTGGGCAGAAGTTGTGCCATAGTAAATCTTATATCTTACATTGAATGTCTTTGTTGCTGCTGATGCTGTACCATTTGGGAATGATGCTTGTGAGACTTCACCTGTATTCTTTGTAAGACCAAGCTTTGCTGCTGTAACTCCAGTATAAGGAACACTTGCCTTAACCGTATAATTACCTTCAGGGATACCGTTAATACTGTAAGAAGTTGTTGTGGTTGCCGTGATAGGGCTTGAAGTTCCAGACAGAACTGTATATGTTACAGAACCGAATGTATCACCTGCACCAGAAACGGAAGGATTGAAGCCATTAGCTGTTGCTCCCGTAAATGAGCCGTTTGTCTTGTCAGTTGCAAATGTGAAGGAAACATCTGAACCAACTTCAATAGTACCACTTGGTAAAGCAGCAGAACTTGCCCATTTCAGACTAGGTTTAACAGGCGTATAATCCATTGTTTGGATGAGTAGTTTTCTTACAAACTGAGTAAATGTAGTGCCACTAGATACAGTTGTTCCGTTTGAGATTGCACCTGCTGATACACCCAAGGCAGTTACGTTTTCAGTTAGAACTATATCATTCAAGCCACTAAAATCAAGGCTATTGATTCTTTCTGTGAGTGTTTGTACGTCACCTGATACTGTGGTAACCCTATCATCAAGGTCAATGAGGGCAGCGGTTGTAACCTCTTCATCTTCTTCCATTCTTTCGAAGACTTCCCTACGGTTAGGGAACATATAGCCTTCCTCATCACCTTCTGTTATTCCTGATGTTGGGACTGCAAGGTGGGCACCAGTATTTCCGCTTGTATCATCATAGAAAATTACCACAGGCTCACCAGGCTGTACGGAATTACCTACGACTTTACCCTTCAGTTGTATCAATGCTTCATCAATGGTTTCACCAGAGGTGGTCTTACGAAGCATTTGATAGTGAAGTTTTGTTAAATCTTTAGACATGTCTTAATAAAATTATAATATTATTATTTTTTTTGTATAGTCTATTTTTGTAGCAAAATCAATTTTGCCGTCATATATTATAAATATAATGCTTGGTTTTATTTATATTATATATAATATTATATAGGAGATATGATTATTTCAGAGAGCATAGTAAGAAATATAATAGAGGAGGAGTTGACAAAGAGTGATGTCAATTCAATGATAACGGATAAGATGTCCTCACAGGAATTCAAGAGGAAAGTCAAGGGCATTGCAGCAGATGTTGTCAATGAACTGTTCAAGATACTATGGCAGAGAAATACATTATGGAAGAGTTCTGTTGCTAATAGCTAATATGTTGTAAAAAGTAAAAGTTTATGGAGATATTTGCAATTATCATGGTGGCTGTCTTTATGACGGTTGTCATTGTCAAGATGGGAGAAAAGGAGTTCAGGGAAGGTTATCAAGACTGTCTGAATCACTATAAGACAAATAAGAACCTTATTCCTTTTGAATCGTCAAGGGATTCATATGAGAAGGGTTGGAACCAATGCTGTCAAGATTTAAGAGGTGTGTGAAACAGTAAGACATTATCTGGATAATAAAATTCTTATTCCGTTTGATGAACCAAGAGACAACTATGAAAAGGCTTGGAATCAAGCCTGTGAGGATTTAAGTAAAGAGTAATTACAAGCTAATAAGGTTGTTTTCAGAGATTGCAAGTTATATGGCTTGCAATTTTTTGAATGTTAAAATTTGTTAATGAATTTGGTAGGTACAAGAAAAATTACTACCTTTGCACCGTAAAATTAAAAACAAAATAATAGTATAACAATGTCAGAAGTAGAAAGAAAAGAGAATATTGCCAAGGAAGAGGCCCATAACATAGTCATCAGATATGGTGAAGATAAGTACCTTTTGCAAAGAATAGCAGATTATATTGAGGAGGAAATTGTAAATGAGTAGAATTATATCATTGTCAGGAAGATTAGGTTCAGGTAAGACTGAATTAGCCAATATATGTATTAATCATGGTTTTGAGAGAATATATTTTGCATATCCTCTTAAAAATCTTTTGAAGGATTTCTTCAAGCTTAAAAACATTAATGAGCTGAATTTGTTAAAGACAAAGCAGATGGGTGTGTCTGGTAAGGATGAAAATACAATAGAGTTCTTTAGGGATAGATTATTTCCTTCACTTACTGATGGAGAAGTAGCAAAGATGCTTGAACCCATTGTGCCTGAGTTCACAATGAGAGATTGGTTACAATATATAGGTACTGACATAATAAGGACTCATGACCCAGACTGGCATGTCAAGAATACTCTTGCACTTTTAGAGGAAGATAAGGACTATGTGTTTGATGATACACGTTTTCCCAATGAAATAGAGGCTCTGATTGAAAGGGGGGCAGAGTGTTGGTACATAGTAAGGAATAAGACAGATAACGTCTCAAATCACGAATCTGAGATTAAGTTGAGCCTTGCTTCAACATACTTTAACAATGGGAATATCATACCTAATGATTCTGTATTGGATGTATTCACAGGGATGTGGGAAGACTATATCACTAATGGTAAAATCAGACCTTATTGGCAGGATATAAGGGACAGATATGTCAAGTTCAAGTATGACATAATACAGGAAGTCAATGAGAAGGCTAAGAAGTGCTATGTTGAGCCAAGTAGCAATGGCAGATATATTGTACTTAAAAACAAAGACAATGGGAATATAAACCATGAATTTGACCTTTTCAGAATTGAGCTGTTGAAGCAATTTTTGAATAAGAAAGAAGATTAAGCATAATTTTTAATTATTTTTTGTTTGAGTTATGTTATTTTTCCTCATGGATGTAATATCCATGAGGTTTTTTGTGTGAAAAATATTTATAATATATTAAAGATTAGTAAAATGGCTAATATCATTATAAAGGAAAGCCAATTGTTAAGATTGCATGAACAGTTGGTGAACGAAGTGGATTTACTTGATGGGGATGACAGTACTAAAATGGCTAATGGAAGTAGCAAAATCTCGACTTCTGTGCCCATACATGATACAAGTGGGAAATTGGATATGAAGAAGTCCAAGGATGTTTCCACTGATGAGATTTCACACACACTTTCAGGTTATAGGATGTCAGATGTAAGGAGGTATTAACTTATGCCAATATTCTTGAGGGAAGATGAATCTGAGAAGTTGGGAGGAAAGAACTTTCAGATGTCAAAGGATGTCATAGACTATATATCAAAACTCCATAACCAATATGATGGTAAAAAGGAATATAAGTCCTCTCCAGGTTACAAGAGACTCCAATACCTATACAACAATCCTAACATTGGCTTTAGCCCATTGAAGAAACTTGACTTTGATTTAAAGCATATGGATAAAAAAAGTCAGCAATATCAAATGTCAGGTGGTGATGTTGTGAGCAATTGGGCAAGTAATGCCTTGAAGAGTGCAAGAAACGGAGTCAAAAAGGTTGATATTGTCCCCGAAGTACCTAAGTTAGAGAAAGATACAAGCCTTGATGTTGATAACTCTACTAAGGAGACAACTGTTGGTGGCATAGACGTAAACATAAGGATGGAAGGTAAGTCCTTTGAAGATAATATAAGGAAACTCATTCAATAATAGGATATGAACGTAAAGCAGAAACTGAGGAGCCTACAGACATATGTGGAGGGTCAGATTGATGACCTTATACTACATCAAGGTTATCAGAGCAGATTGGAGGTTGAAGGACTCATAAAGAGGGAAGCCATGAAGCCATTGAGGTATTATGGTAAGCAATATCCATATGCAACAACAGTGAGTGATGGGGTATTGAGAATTAATGATGTCTATATGTCAACAACAGGGTGGAGACCTTCAATGAGTAAGGTTGTGAAGCCAATACTTGACAATGAGTTTGAAAGCATAGAAAACGAATTTGATATGATGTAAAGATAAGGTCTCCTTCTTGAATGAGAAGGAGATTTTTTTGTAGCGAAATATTTATTATTATATAATAAGTAAAAAATTCTTAAGAATATGACAATCAATGAGAATGGCCAGAGCTATCTGGAGCTAGATGGAATTACAACCCGTGGCGTGCAAACAGCAAGGTCAGACTACAATAGGAACAATGAATATAGTGAGTATCATAAGGATGCTCTTGGTGATGGTGACGGAAGAGGAAAGGGCACAGGCAATTATGGGGGGCATGGGCATACACTTCCTGACATGCGTAAGAGTAAGCATGATTTTTATTATGGCAATTTCGAAACTAGCCGTGGAGGTGATGTATGTGATGTTGCTGCAAGGAAGACAATGCTTGGACGTTCACTCTACAATGAACAGAATCAGTATGGCATAGATATTGTACCTGATACTAGCATCAACAGAGCCGACGGGCAGTTTGATAATGATGCACCATCCAATGGTATTGTTTATGTATGTCCATTCCTTAATTAATTAACATTCTTTAATAAGACATATGGTTCTATACTTAACAGAAGGCTTAATAACTGAATCTGTTACGAGTAGTGATGTGTCAAGTGCATTGCGTAATAGAGAAGCTATCCTAATCACCTATGATGATGAGACCAGTAAGGCTCAGAGGGGGATTAGGTATATAGAGCCGTATGTCTTAGGTTTGACCAAGGCAGGTAATCCTTGTATAAGGGCATATCAGTATTGGGGTAGCACAAGAAGGGGTGTACCAAAGTGGAAGATGTTCAGGCTTGATAGGATAATGTCATGGAAACCGACAGGGGAGACTTTTGAGTTAGAGCCACAGGCAAGGGGTTGGGCAGCAGAAGCATACAATAACAATGGTGACAATTCAATGAGTCAAGTATATATGACAGTTGATTTGCAAGATTATGAACAGATGTCTGACTATGAGAAGCTAAAGGCAAAGACAAGGCAATTGCAAAATGGCAAGAGGTTAAACATCAATCAGCTTAACCCAAATGCAAAGATATCAAGGAAGCAGAGTGTAATACAACAGCAGCCTAAGAAGCAAGGCCCAATTAAAAATGACAACAATGATGAGGCAGAGAATGTTGTAAAACAAAACTCACCTACTAACATGGACACCAAGGACAACACACAAGACAGTGTTAAACAAAAGCCTTCAATACAAGAACCAACACCAAAGCAAGATGGTCCAATAGTAGATAAGGAACAGACACAAACACAAGGAGTCAAGCAAGTAAGTAATCCTACGGTTAATTCTGACAAACCAATGACGGATGATGATTTCAGAAAGATGTTACAAAGGAATCTTGAGATAACAAGGCAAGAAAGAGAAAGAAGGAATCAAAGGAAATTTGGTAATCAGAAATAGTTTCATATTTTTTAAGAAAAAAGAAGTATAGTGGCTAACAATAGTTTTATCAGCAATAGAGAAAATATCCGTAGGATTATGGCCATGGATAGCAATGGTACTATGGATAGGATGGTAAGGGAATCCGTAGAAAATGGTTCTTTTCAGTTTGGTGAAGATGGAGGTTCATACACACCCAAGGCAAGACAAGGTTCAATGCCAAGGGCTATAAACAGCAATGGTCCAATTAATCCGAACTCTAAGTTGCCAAGTGTAATCAAGGAGTCTTTTGCCAATAATCCAATTCCTGACATGCCATATCCAAGTGGTTTTGGTGGGTCAGTGTTAGATGAGCTTGGAATTGCCCCAAAACAAGCCGTACAACAGCCTAAAGCAATGATGACGGAGCAACGCTCTACACCAATGCAAACAACGCCTCAGATGAGCGGAATTGACTATTCTTTAATAAAGACCATAGTTAATGAGGCAGTTGAGGAAAAGGTGAAAAAGTATGTCTCAGCATTATCCAAGAAGTTAATCAGTGAAGGTGTTGGAGGAACAGGGAATAAAACGAACATGGTTGTTCTTGGAGATTCGTTTAGCTTTTGTGACAAGGATGGCAATTTGTATGAAGCAACACTTAAATTCAAAAAGAATATAAAAAAGAAGTTAAATGAATAAGGAGAATTGAAAATATTCTCCTTTTTTTGATTACAATAATAATTATAAATGTAAACGATTACACTACTATGGCAAATATAGTGATAACAGAGAGTCAGTTGATGATGCTTCACAATAGGCTTGATGAGGATAAGGTATTAAGGGGAGAATTTACTAATAGTTTGAAGGATTTTATGAAGAACTTGCAGAATGACCCCTTACATGGTGAGTTACCTTCATTGTTCAAAGATAATGGAATAGGAAGGAATGACCTCATCAATAAGATGATTGATTGTGGCATGGTATCAAGGAATGAGGGTTTTGATGAAATAAGTGAATCAAAAAAGCATTCTGTACACAAGTTGTCGTATAAGTTCCACGGACAGGATTTTGAAAACAAGAAGGATAAACTTTATAATTCTCTCTTCCAAATTAATGAAGAAGGAGAGATGGGAGGTGGTGCATTAGGTGGATGCAATGTCATGGTAGGCTCCTCTGATGAATCAGGAGGCATATCCTATCCATTTGGAGGTATTCAGCGTAAGGCAGGATATAATGCCCACAAGTCCAAGAAAGACAGTGGTGATGTAACCAAGCAAGAGAGTAACGTTGACATGTCACCTGCTATGAAAAGAGATAAAATTCACGGAATTTCAATGAATCGAAAGAAATAATTTTGATAGATATGAATTACTTGGATGAACATGGAATATTCTCTCAGGAACTTGTAATTGAGGGTTTAAGGGAAATGGAGAACAAAATAAAGGAAGAAAATGCCAAAGACGTGGTAGATGGTGAGAAAGTGACACGCATGATGTATGAGCAGATGTTACGTGGTATATATCTGCAAGGCAATCCTTTGTTAAATTATTAGTAACCAAAAATATTTATATTATATATAAATTTCAGGAAATAATGGATAGGAGATTTTATCGCTTTGGAGAGTTGAAAGCTATTATTCAGGAAAGTGCCAATGAGTTCAAGCCCAAGTTTGGCAACGGATATAGCAAGGACACTGAGAAGAAGGACAACAGGGAAGCCTATAGCGGAATCAACAAGGAAGTCAACAAGACCTCAAAAGCAGTTGAGAAGGACAACAAGGCAAATGTTAACCAACAGCCACAGATGACAAGAAATACGATGGCAGACCTTGAGTATGATGGCATAAATGACAAGTTCAAGGCTGATGCAAAGGCAGGGCTGAAAGGTTTTACAAGTGCCAATGATGAGAAAAATCATGGTGATGAGGCTTTGGGCAATGCCTCTCGTAATGATGAGAAGTTTGCAAAGCAGTTTACGGATGCTGCCAAGTCAAAGCTTGACACAAGGAATAAGGAAGCTGAAACAGGCTTGCAGGCAAGGGAGAGGAAGCCAGAGGATACACACCTTCATGATAGTGTGGTTGAGTCAAAGACAATACCTTTGCTGAAGTTCAAGCACATACAGTTTATCTCAGAGAGTCAGATGAAGGTACATATTCCTGATGACTATAAGTGTGAGGGCAAGAGGTTCTACATGCAAGATGTCAAGGGAAACAAGTATTTGGTTGAATGGCATGAAAAGCCTGAGATAAAGAGGATGCTGAATGAGGATAAGACAAATGCTGAACTTGACAGGATAAAGTATTTATTTGACTACAAGAGCAAGGAAACCAAGGGTAATGGCTCAATGAGGATGAATGAAGGAAGGAACGTTGAGGACATGCTTGGCAAGATGAGGAAATTGATGAAGTAAAGAGTAAATTGAGAGAGAGGAATTTCTATTATGGCAATTGAGACAGCAGTAGTATTATTTTTAATTTCTATGGCAGGTAATATCTATCAGTTCTGGGCAAACAGAAAGGGTAGGGACTTGGATGCCATAAAGAAGGAATTTGAGCTTTTTCAACAGATACGCAGCGCAAAGGACAATGCTTATGAAGAGTCAATGAAAAGAAAGGACATACAGATTAAGCAGCTAATGGATGAGGTGAATGCACAGCAGGAACTAATCCGAAGAAACAGTGAGGAACTAAAAAACCTGAACAAGATGGTACAGTTCCTTATAGCTAATGGTTGTCAGGAAGCCAAGAGTTGCCCTGACCATTGTCCTTATACTACGGAGGATATAAAGAACGTAATCAGCATGCAAGCAGATAAATAATTTGGTGGTGGATTTGAAAAAGTCCACCATTTTTTTTGGTTATTTAAAATGCCTTTGTATATTTTAGTAAAAAGAAGTAAATGAATTACTTTACAGGCTTATTAAATGATGGAATACATTTCATAGGTATTTTTGGGCAGATATTTTCAATACTGTACATATTAAAAATAGTCTATGATGTGATGAAGGTATATACCCTCAAGGAGGGCAAGGTAGAACTTGGGGAGCATGGGCTTATATATTTAGGCTGTGCCATTGCTTATATATTGACGTTTATTTTTATGTAGGATGATGCTAGAAGAGAAGTTAGATAAGTTAAAGGACACATGGTGTTCCATTGAAAGGGCTGATGGCAAGTTTATTGTATCTGCTCAGTTCCCTGAGAACTATAACGTATATGATTCTGAGGATAACAGAATCAAGGTTGTTGATGACAGAAAGAACAGTAAGAGGTTCTGGTATATTGCCAGTGATTCCACTGTTTCACTTATTGAGGTGATAGACTTTATTGAAGCTACGGTCAATGCCAACATTGAAGCTATCAAGAGGGCTATGCTATATGAGACAAAGATGAAGGAATTGCAGGAGCTATTCAACAATGACAAGATGTCATATGATGACCTTGAGGCATTATCCTTTGGCGTGAAGCAAAGGACAAACCTCGTTGTTGAAAACAGACCTATTCTGAAGGTGAACAAGTCCAAGAAAAACAGTGAGAAGGAAGAAAAGAAGGTTACTTCAAGTTATTCTTCAAATGAGAAAGCTGAGACAAAGGTAGTTGAGGATGGTGATGCAAATAAGGTAGTATCCAAGGATGAAGATAAGGGAAAAGTTGTTGATGGAGTAGATGTTGAAGCACTAAGAGGATAAGAAAAGGAAGAATGGATATATTTATTTTTACCCTTGCCGTTTACGGGATGTCAATGGCATTGGTATACTTTAATGGACCATATGACGTAATTTCCAAGTTCAGGGAATTTGCATCAAGGAATATGGGTAAGTTCGGAGAAGTCTTTTCATGTATGTTTTGCCTTCCTGTTAACATTGGTATCATCATGTCAGTCATAGCGTTGATTACAGGGACATGTTTCACACCATTTACGAATATGTTCAATGATGATGGCTTGTGGTGGCTTAGTATTATCATGGACGGAAGTTATTGTGGTGCCACCACTTATTTTCTGAACTCCATCCAAGAAAGGTTGGATAAGAATTCTTAACGCACACTTTTTATGGAAAATAGCATAGAACTAGGAAGGGAACTTAGGTGTCTGAAGAATGACAAGCTGATGACTGAGAGAGCCATAGAATGTCAGAAAAGGGATGTGGTTGAGCAACTGAAGGGGAGCATGGGAGAAGACATGCTTGCAGTGCTTAATGGAGAGAAGAGGATTGAGTTGGGAAAACTCGAAAAGACCAAATTCAAGTTTAGTATGTTTTTGAGAAGAATTTTCCGAATGTTTTAAGAGGTAGCCAGTGTAGCTACCTCTTTTTTAGTCTCTTGTCGTATTTTTCATTATTTTACGATAAGTCCAGTTTGTAAGTTTTTGTATTTTGTTAAACCAAGCGTCAAAGGAATACATAGGCTTGAGAATATCACCTGCAAACATAATGTATTTGAGTTTATGTTCTTTGACATAATCTTCGAAGAATGTATATAGCCTTGCTGAATCTGCATGGTTCTTACATATGACCATTTCCGTTTTTTCAAGGGAATCAATGATGAGCTTATTTTTAAAAACCACGATTTCCTTGAAGAAATACTTGTTATTAGAGTTATGTAGGAGGATATTGTCAATAATGTATTTTACGTCTTTACGCTGTCTTTTTGGGTTGAGACCATATATCCAGAAGGTTTCTTCCACTTTGTACGGCATAGCCTCTAAAAACAGCCAATTTTCGTTATTTGTAGTACAGTCTATGAACGAACCGTACTCATTCCTAATCTTGCCATGAGTTGTTTCATTGCCGTCTTTCTTTTTTATCAGCATAAGTTGGTAGTCAGCTTCAATGAATGTCTTGACTTGCTTGGATGAGACGAATTGGACAGGAAACAAGACTTTATCATTAAACTGTTCCTGTAATTTCCTCATTTTTGATAGTGCTGTCTTTATGTTCACGGCAGAGTAGAGGTCTTCTATCTGTGTACCGTTATTGGTTGTTATGATGTGATATGGTCTTTTGAGTCCCACATAAGTATGGGGAGTTAGTTTTTTCTTTTTCTTAGGTCCTCTTTTTTTCTTGGGACCACGTTTTCTCTTAGTCATTTAGTTGGTTTTAACTATTTATTATTAAGTAAAATATATAAATAATATTTCAAGATGCCAAATATTAACAGTGTAAATATCATGCAACTTTCCAACAGGGAGGGGCAGATGATAGCACCTTTCACTCCAGAGCATGCCATATATGACGTTAATGGCATACGTTTGGACGTGAAGCTAAAGGCATTGGATATAGACAGGATATTGGCATTGCTAAAGAAGTATTCTGGACAGGGTGGAGGCAATGGCATTGCAGCTATATTCAAGATAGGTACTGATGAGCAGAACTTCATACAATCTGTCAACAAGATAATGAATGAGACCAATGAGGTTACTGATGAGGAGTCAGGGAGTGCATTCAATACATACATGGCAGTTCTTGAGGTACAGCCTATCAATTTCATGACAATAGACACAGATGGGAAGAAGGCATATGCCCTTGCAAAGGTAAGTACGGCCATGGATGGTGGAATAGACGTGTTTTTTGACATTGACTTCTTCTCATACAGGTATCACTTCAACAATGTCATATTGAATGAAATGGGGTATCCTGCAAGTCAGCTATACTATGAGGAGAGTGGAATAGCAAAGATGAATTAAGAATATTTTAGACAAACATAAATGGAAAAATTTCAAAAATTTCCCAATACCACGGGACAATTCGTAAAGGTTCAGGACCATTCCAAGTTGGATGATAATTCCGCAACCGCTGATGAGACCAAGTTGGATGTTGCCTTGGAGCATGCCGTGACAAGGGTGGATTATAATAAGAACACGCAGTCTTTGGCTTTCAATGGCACGACTTTCGCAAAGCAGATTCTGGTGAAGGGTACAGATAACAAAGACTATCTTATCCCTGCTTTCTTGTGGGAAAAGCCAAATGCTCCAAAAGTTACTGTACTTAATTATGATAACTTTTCTTCATCAGGTTACACAAGAACTATTACCAATACGAATCAGGCAATGACAATTAAGATAACAGGACAAGGTGATGGTAAGGTGTATTATAAGATTAACGATGGTACAGAGGCAGCTTTCCCAACATCTAAGCAAAAGGATATTATTCCTGATATGGCTTCTTATTGTCAAACAATAACTGTAACGCTTTATGAAAAATATGCAGGACAAGTATCTGATGAGGTCACAATTGTTTTGAATTATTGGAGAAAATTGGCTTTGAGTTTAAGTTATACACCAAATTCAACTAACGGTGATAATGGAGGTACTGCTCATAGCACCATGTATTACAGTCCTTCGGGAATGGTTATTGCAACTACGAACCAAATTGCAGGTGACACAAGAGTACCTACATGGAACAATGAACAAGGTAATGGTACGAACAAGATGATGTTCTACACAGATACTCCAGCCGAAACTTATTGGTTTCAAGCATCCATTGATAATAGTTCTGCTGATGCAAATGACGGATGGGTAACTTCCGACAAGACGTATGCTAAAGCTCTACAGATAAGACATTTGCATATTCCTGTCGCCACTGCTGAAAATCCACAAATTAACAACGTCAGTGGCGATGCAAATGGAATATACGAACCACATAAGAACCTCGTAATTGCAGCGGAAGAAAGCCATAATACTAATGGCGGCACTGTAGCTTTAAGTACATCTTATCAGATTTCTTACAGTAACAATATATATTCTCCAGGTTCAAACCAGATAAACGTAAATGTTATTAATGAAGCAATAAATGCTGCTCATACACGCATATATGGTGATGTAATGGTGACAGGTAGGATTGATGCTCTTGTTCCTGAACACATTAATGGTACAGATTATTATTGGTCAGGACAGGCATTCAATGATTTATCCACACAGTGTAGACACCTTCCAAAACCATCTATTAAGCAAGACTTGTTGTCAAGTCCTAATAAGAGTGGAAATTGGGTCAATGGTGTTAAATTCACTATGACTGCACCTAACTATCTTGTTGACTCTAATGGTACAACCCCTGTTAGTGAAAATATTGTATATACAAGCGGAAGTAGTAGTACGGAATACGCATACAGCAGCCCTATAGTCATTTCAGGTGATAGTTATGTAACTAAGACAGTTGCAAAAGACACTATTAAGGCAAAGAGAAAGGTGGCAACTTGGATTACGTCTGACCAAGCATCTGCTCCTACCAATAATGTTGTCTATGATAAGCCTGAAGTGTATTATGGTGCCTATGATGCTAAAAAGTTAGGCTTTAGTGTTTTTGAAAATACTAGCATAACTCTTACTGACAGCCAAGTAAAATCTGCTTTAAGTCAGTCCACAGTATTTAAATACAATATAGAATACAATCCAAGTACTCCAACAAATGTTTTGGATTTTGTTCATATGGATAATGTTGAGGCAATACCACTTGAATCAGGAGTGGGACATATTGTTGCATATCCTAAAAGTTGGCCTCAAACAACAGAGTTTTCAAATGGTGTAACAAAATATGTAGGCATATTTAATGTTATAGAAATTAACTTGAAAGGCTTGGATTATAGAGTTTATTATAGAAGTGACCTTAATGCTTCACACCTATCTGAAAATATTAGTTTTTTATTTAGTTAAATGATATGGCAGAAATAGATAAGATAATAGCAAAATTAAAGAAAGGAGCACTTGTATCTTCTTCCTTTAATTTGATGGGTGAACTTCCTAACTTCTCACGTGACGCTCTTAGTGGAACAACAGAATTGAGTGCCATCACAAAGGCAGACCATATATATGATGTAGGTCATATTGTTTATTGCCAAGAGAATGGTAAACATTACGTTTTCAGAGGAAGACCATGTAATACTGAGGGCGGTGAAGATGAAACAAAGTGGATAGGACAGTTCCAAGAACTCTCATTTACAGGTGAGGGAGGTGGTTCAACTCTCTTGTTCAACTTCAAGGGTTCTACGGAAAGTTTCAATTCTATCACAAACTCTGAGAAAGGTGATGCATACAGTGTAGCCGTAGATAATTATGTCATTCCTTCTGGAAGTTCATATAACGGCACAGAGATAACAGCATCAACAGGTGATATGATTATCTGTGTCATAGATGAGCCTGAGCCTAAATGGTCATTAATCAAAAACAATGTTAATCTTGCAGGCTATGTAAAGAAAGGCATAGACATATACCATAGAGGGGACATCCCAGTCTTCAACAATGATAGTGGCGGTGAAATTATAAGTTCTGACATAAATGCTAATGATGTTATTGTTATTGGTAAGTCTAACAATACCACTACAGCAGATGTTGAGAATTTAAGGGGTGCAATTCTTTATGATGAAAATCCTGCACAAACGGTTCCAATGTTGGATGAAGACCACAAAATCATTGATTCACAGGTACAAATAAGTGTTCTCCGTAATCTCCAGAAGGAACTTGGTGGCGTATCAGCATTCACTTTCTCGGACCAGGATGAGATACAAAAGGGTACACTTGCTGACATGATACAGCAGTTCAGGGAGAACAATAATCAACTTGGACATAGCTATGGAGTGGTAAGTGCAACTACTGAGGTAGAGTTTGTAAAACAAATGCAAAATCAACTCTCAGCATCTACTACAGACCAAGGTTTCGTGCTTCCAATTACCATTTTCCCAACGGAAGACCCTAAAACCCCATATCTCTTTGATGAGTTTATTCCTGTGGAGAAAAGAACAGAAAACCAACAAGTAATTGAAGAGAGATACCCTTTGACCGTTGAGGCTACAGTAAGAAAAGATGGTTCAACACCTAATAATTCTGGTACTGCATTCCATCTCGACTTTGAAATTGCAAAGTATAGCCTTCAGTATTGGTATAATGGTGCTTATGATAATGATTCTGATGGTAACATTGACAGATTTGATTCCGTCCTTTACTTTGAAGAGTATGGTATGAGTAATAATCTCAATTTACCACAAGAAAACAATGAAACTCAAGAAGAGCCTTAGTAATAATTTTTATGTATAATAAAACTCCCCCACTTGAAATATTAGTGAGGGAGTTTCTTTTTATTTTTATGCTTCCTTATTCAAAATTTTCTTATATAATGCCACTCTCTTCTTGGTAACATTCTCCAATGAATATTCATTCAGAACAGTTTCCTTAAGATTATTCTTCATTCTTTCAACATCTTCAGGATGCTCAACACAATACCTTATGTATTTAGCCCATTCTTTGTGGTTTTTACGGCTCTCTACGAGCAAACCGTTACCCTCTTGGTTTATCTGTCCACCCTTTACGATATAAGGCTTCAAATCCAATGTATAAGGACCGTAATTCTGAGCAATGATGGCACATCCTGTAAAACCTGCCTCAATTACTTTCAACTGACTCTTTACATAATTAAAGTCATTCTCCTTCAACGGTGCAAGCAATACGTCAACATTCTCATAATGTGTGGCATATCTCTGTATCTCCCTAGTACACATCCTCCTGTAATAGTCATCAGTGAAAGGGTCATCAATGTGTGCCATGTACCTCTTCAGGAAACCCACATGCTCTGGAGATAAATCCTTGTAGTCATTTGTCAATATCTGCTCATACTTCGTCCATACACTCTCATGAGGAAGAATAGGTCTCCTTGTAACCTCACCAGTCTGTCTGTTGAATATAGTGGTTGTACCATTCAAGTCAAAACCACACAATACAATCTGCATTTTGTCTTTAACCTCTTTTGGAAGACTTGCAATACCCTCCAATAATTCAATATCCTTTAGGTGAGCACTTCCACACACAATGCCAAAACGCATCCTGTCAGACTTGTTCTTCGTCTGCTTGAACTGTGGATTCTCAGGGTTGATAGCATTAGGCAATACATACACGTTGTCATTGTGCTTCTTCAATACCTTTGCAAACAAAGGAGTTGTGGTGGTAATAGCATCTGCCATCTTGACGTGCTTCAAGATAGTATCTGCCCACTTTTCCTTCTTGGCGGTGAGATACATTGGATGGTCAGGACCTAATGAGAAATGGTCATCAATATCAAGAATGACAGGAATACCAAGGAACTTGATGGTATTCATCACAACCATATTCTTGTCAAACTGCTTGTGCATGTGAATCAAGTCATACTGAGACAAAAATGATGAAAGGTCTTGTGGAAAGTCCTTCATAAAGACAATATCCACCTGAAACTCATCACCATAATGCTCTTGAAGGTAGGTATGAGGCTCAATGCTGCGAAATAGACCACAGCCAAAATTGTCGCTAGGTACGACCAACAGCTTAATCTTCTTATCCATTTATTAATTCTTTTATTTTATTCAAAATTTCTTCTTGAGAGTTATAAACTTTTTCGCCTAAAAACTCTTTATGCTTGTTTTCACTATCATAATAGAGCAAAGTAACTCCATTAACTTTGCATAAGTCTTATTTTTTTATCTCCGAAATCTAAGATAGGTTCAAAATGCTGCCTTCCTTGGCATTCAATGGCTATTTATGGTCAGATAGAGGACCAAAGACAAGGAAGTCTTATGCTTCAGCCAAGGTAGTCTTCTCTCTTTTTAAAATATATGCAACCTCTGTAGGTATTTTCCAAGAATTTAAACAACCAAGACATTTTATGACATTTGATTTAAAATTCCAAAACGTAGCAGTTTTCCAAACTCTTCTGCATTTGTTGCATTTAAGAAACAGATATGTGTTTTTACCATTATATCTGTTTTCTTCATTATCAAAGCCAAGAAATGTAAGCTTTCTTTCCTAAAATATAAGAAAAATCATATAACATCCAAATCACAGAATTTTGGATGTTATGGCTATATGATATTATATAATTCAAAAAAAATAGATTTTTTTTACCTTTATTTTCCAAAAACATGGTAGAAAAGTATCTTAAGGGTTATTAACTGTACATATCCCATCTTTTAGGTGAGAGGGAAAATTTGTTTGTGCCGTAAATATTTATATTATATATAAAAAGGCGGTTTTTCATGAAGAAAATACAGAAATTCCCAAATACTAATAGTGATAACGTACAATATAGTGGAAACACTCTCACTACTGTTGTGGATAAGATAATAACCTCATTTGATGCAGGGGAATGGCAATAATTCATAAAGGAAGATGATTAAGTTAACAGATAGACTAAGAGCATATACCATAGAGAATATCTTAGGTGACTCAGACCAAATATATTACAAGACATCAAACAATGTAGATACCAATGTCAAAGATTACCTTGATGAGATTAGTGCTAAACTGGATGTGCTCATGGATGATACGGACGTTGAATCTAAGTTTGCCTATGGCGTACAGTGGGATAAGACAGCTTCAAGCCCTGACTGTACTCGTATTGGCAATATGCTGCTTCATAGTATCCTTCCTGTACAGTC
>Ga0326511_10001505_pt1 | contig 19308 bp, 36 predicted proteins | sample 0_2496_0518_D_FD_203701 | JGI IMG/M metagenome (GOLD analysis project Ga0326511, IMG submission 203701) | Bovine rumen microbial communities from UC Davis, California, United States - 0_2496_0518 | ecosystem: Host-associated > Mammals > Digestive system > Stomach > Rumen | place: USA... | reverse complement strand
TGGTAAAGGTGTTCGTGAGCCAGCCCATGAGGGGCAGGAGCCAGGGAGAGATCGAGTCCGAGCGCGACGCCATCCTCGCGAAGGTGCGCGCCATGTACGCCGAGCGCGGCGAGGACGTCCGCGAGGTCCCGAGCTACTTCGGGCCCAAGGGCGAGAGCCAGATGGAGCCGCTCGAGTGCCTTGGCAAGTCGCTCGAGCTCATGTCGCGCGCAGACGTGGCTGTGTTCGCCCCTGGCTGGGAGAAGGCCAGGGGATGCCGCATCGAGCATATGTGCGCGTCCGAGTACGGCGTCGAGATCGCCGAGATGATGTGACGAGGTGCCCCGCTTCGGCGGGGCGCTTTTTTTGCGCCCTGGTTCGTGTAGAATACGTCCAGGTACCAGTCGAACGCACCAGAAACGCACCAAACGCGGTCACGCGAGCGCCCCACCAGGGGTAACGGGAAGCCGCAAATACTAGCATAATAAGATGCTCTTGTCCGACCTGGGCAGATGCTATCCTATGCTATCCGACACTATCTCTACATAACCCCAGGAAAAACGGCTTTTATCCGATGCCGTCCGACATCGGCGCGCAATCGTGCGCACCGGAAACGCACCACCCTAGAGCGCCCAGGCGGCCTCGACCGCCCGCGCGACGGCGTCCATGTCGTCGTGGACGTAGATGCGCGCTGGGGCTATGCTCGACCACCCCGCGTAGGCTTTCAGGTCGAACGCGCCCATGTGCCGCGCCATCATGGAGAGGTTCGAGTGGCGCAGCTGGTGGAGCGTCATGCCGTCGCACCCGAGCTTGTCCCGCGCACCCGCGCAGCCCTTGGAGCCTGCCCACCAACCCTCCATAGCGGCCGTCGTGAGCAGCCCGCCGCGCGAGTTGCAGCACAGCGTCGGCGCGTCGGCCAGCCCGAGCGCGGAGCGGCACGCGCGCCACTCGCGCACCTTGGCGGCGAGCCTGGGCGGGACGGGCAGCACGCGGATTCCCGCGTCGGACTTCGGGGGGCCCACGGTGCGGTCGGCGGCTCGCACGGTCGCGTCCACCCTCGCGTAACGGCCGTCCACGTTCGCGTCGGCCAGGGCGCACGCCTCGCCCACGCGCAGCCCTAGGCACGCCATGAGGTAGACGGCCATGGAGCGCCCGTCGAGCGGGAGGGCGTCCACGCGGTTGAGGAGCAGCTGCAGCTCGCCGGGGGACAGCGCCTCGCGCTCGGCGGCGCGCACCTTCGGGCGGCGCACGCGCTCCATGGGGTTCGACGCGATCCTGCCGTCCTCTGCCGCCTGGCGCATGATCGCGCCGAGCACCTGGTGGAGCTTCGCGAGCGTGGACGGGCTGTACTCCGCGCCCTTCAGCGGGTGCGACCTGAGCCACAGAAGCGCCTCTCGGCAATCGTCGGGAGACACCTCGTCCATGCGCATGGGGCCGAGGGGGGAGCGGGAGAGGGCCGCGACGCACGTGGCCTCGCTCGCGACGGTGTTGGGGGACAGGGCGCACGCTCCCGCGCGCCAGGACGCCCAGGACGCCGCGTAGGACGCGAAAGTGTCGGAGTTGGGCACGAACGCCTCGAGCTCTGCCACGAACACCCTCAGCGCCTCCTGCGCCTGCGTCCACGTGCCGCCGAAGCGCCTCGACCTGCGGCCGTCGGACGTGGTGGCCCAAAGCCGCCAGCGGCGGCACTCCGAGCGCGGCAGCGGCCTGCCGTCGGGCCGCTTCCTGTCGAGCTGCTGGACGGTGGAGCCCGTGACCTTCATGGGGGCCTCCTAGCGGTCGGATTTCTGCACGGCGCTGAACTCGTCTGGCGTGATTTCAAGGGCGTCGATTATCAGCAGCGCCTTCTCCCACGTGACGTCCTTCGTATGCCCCGATTTGAGCTTCGAGAAGTACGAGGGATGGATACCAGTCTTCGCGCATATGTCGGATGCCGTCATGTTCTTCTCATTCATGACCAGCACTAGAGCTTCGTAGAAAGTCATGCGTCCACCGTCCTTAATTACGTACAGAGATTTTACACGAAACAAGTAATTTTTTCCAATTGGGAAATTTCTTCTTGCGAAGTTCCCAATTGACAAGTATGATTACGGACATGGGAGTTCCCAATTGGGAATCCCGGAAAGGACTCGACATGACTCAGCGGATAAACGAGAAGCTCGGGGCGTGGCTGCTCCAGGACGGGCACACCAGACAGATGCTCGCCGACGAGATTGGCATCACCAGACCGACGCTTAACGGCAGGTTGAGCGGCGAGTCGAAGTGGAACTGGGACGAGGTAATCGAGGTCGCCAGAATCACCGACTCGACTCTCAACGAGCTGGCTGGCATCGGCGAGTAGCCGCGCTCCCGCCCTGGGACGGCGCTAAAAGCACCACGCACCTTGAAAACGCCGCCGAAGCGCCGAGGATGAGGGCCGGGCGCGAGGCAACGAGAACAGACAAGACGTCGGGCGCATCCCACACGGCCAACCCGCACGGCACCGCGAGCCTCCTTTCCGGCGGTGGCCGTCCTCTGGGGGACGCTGCGAAAAGGCATACCTTCGTTCATGCGCATCACCTGACCACATACAGAGCCGCATCCCCGCTTGTGCAAGGGCGGATGGGCTGGCCGCGCGTGGTGCGCCCGACAATCGACGGAAAGGGGGACGCGATGGGTCCACCGAATTACATGACCGTGGACGCGTTCTGCGCCATGGTGTACGGCCCGAACTGGGACGCGACGGACAAGAGCAGGAAGAGCAAGCGTGACACGGTCTCGCGGATGTGCCGCGATGGGGTGCTCGCTTGCAGGAAGGCGGGAAGGCGATGGCTCATAGAGATGTGAGGTCGGCGCGCCGCGGGTGCCACCGCGGACGCGCCAGCGCCATGAGGGATGACACGAACATTGTACAGGAAAACATACAGCGCGAGTGGGAACGCGGGATCGACTGGGCGTGCGTGGCGCTCACGTTGACGTTCGGTCCGATGTTGGCGCTGGGAATCTGGATGGGGTGGTGAGCATGGAGCCCATGTACGTGACCCGCGACATGATCATCGCGGCCGAGAAGTTCCAGAGCGCCTGCATCGACGCGGGGTTCGACTACGCGTCTGTCCGTTACGAGGACAAGAGCTGGTCGCTCGACGGGAACGTGCTGCTGCGCGTGTTCGGCATCGACCGCGACAACAAGTCGCACGAATGGAGCCAGCGATGAGCCGCGAGAAGGCCTTCCTCTGCGAGGACGGCACGCAGCGCCTCGGCTTCCTGGGGCTGGTGGACGGCTCGGGCGCGACGGTCTACATGGTCGACGTGGAGAACAACGAGCGGTTCACCTACGACGGGTGCGCGGAAGCGCTCGAGGCGGCGCTCGACCGCGTGACGGAGCTGGAACGGCTGACGGCCGAGCTGGAAGGCCAGCTGGCCGACGCCGACGCCGAGATAGCCGAGCTCGCCAAGCGCAGCGATTCGCTCGGGCGGCTCGCGTGGGACGCGGTGCACGAGGGCACGTTCAAGCCCGCGGGCCGCAAGACGGTGCTCAAGCGCAGGCTGTCCTCGGCTCTGGGCGGGGAGGCGGGCGTATGAGCGCCTACGACAACTACCCGCCTGGAACGTGGGCTGGCGACCCGCTCGCGCCGTGGAACCGGCCAGACGACGATGACCTCGAAGACGAAGAGCCCGGAGATGACGGGCTCGAAGACGAAGAAAACCCGGAAGGAGGAAGCGATGCCAACCAAGTTTGACGTGCTCGTGGCCGCTAAGGCCACCGAGAAGGAGTTCGCGAAGCGCGTGAAGGCGCTCGAGGGCGAATGCAAGGACGAGTTCAGGGAGAAGTACAGGTCCGAAGGGACCGACCGCATGAGGTCGACGGTGTTCGACCCGAAGGCGGCGTTCATGACGATGAAGGGCGGCAAGCCGTCAGAGCGCGTGACGCGCTTCCAGATGGTCGATGCCCAGGCGATGACCGACTGGATGGAGGAGGTCCGCCCCGAGACCGACGGTTTCGCGCAGGACAACCTCGCGCAGTTCGCCGAGTGGTGGTTCGCGAGCACCGGCGAGTGCCCCGATGGCTGCACCGTCATCACCTACGACTCCGAGCCCGTTGAGCCGACTCCCGCGCTCGTGGTCAAGGAGGCGATGGTCCTGCCGGCGCTGCGCGACATGCCGCAGCTGGCGGCGATCACGAGCTCGCTGATGCTCGGCGACGGCCAGGAAGACGCATTGCAAGCGCTAGAGCTTCCATTTGGCGACTCAGAGTAAGGAGGTGCACGCATGGCTTACACGATTACGCGCGGCGTCAGCGCCAAACCCGTCAAGGCGGTTTGCTACGGCGTCGAGGGCGTAGGCAAGACCACGTTCGCGGGCGCATGGCCAAACGCCGTGTTCATCGACGTCGAGGACGGCAGCGGCCACTACGACGTGGCGCGGTTGCCGAGGCCTACCGAGTGGCTCGGGCTGCTCGCCGAGATAGAAGCCGCGGCGAAGATGCCCGAGATCGGGACGCTCGTCGTGGACACGGCAGATGCGGCAGAAGCGCTATGCATAGCGCACGTGCTGACCGTTAAGAAGTGGAAGGGCATCGAGGATGCCGGCTACGGCAAGGGCTACACGTACCTGGCCGAGGAATTCAGCAAGCTCACATCGGCGCTCGACAAAGTTGCCGGTTCGGGTAAGAACGTGCTCTTGCTCGCGCACGCCCAGATCCGCAAGTTCGAGCAGCCCGACGAGATGGGCGCCTACGACCGATGGGAGCTGAAGCTCCAAAAGAAGGACGCGCCAATCATCAAGGAATGGTGCGACCTGCTGCTGTTCGCGAACTACAAGAACGACATGATGAAGGACGAGCAGACCAAGAAGTACAAGGCCACGGGCGGCAAGCGCCGCGTCATGTACGCGACGCACACCGCCGCCTACGACGCCAAGAACCGGCTGGGGCTCGCCGACGAGCTGCCGTTCGAGTTTCAGGCCATCGCGGACAAGGTCGTGGACGGTTCAAAACCGAAGGCGAAGTCCAAGATGCCTGTCACCCCAGAGGACGAGGCCGAGGCGCAGGCTGTGGCGGAGGCCGCTGCGAATGCGACGGAGACTCCCGAAGTGCAGGTATCCGACCTCAAGTTCGAGGAGGTCACGGAGCCCGAGTTCGCGCAGCTCCACCAGCTCATGGCCGACTACCAGATTAGCGAGGTGCAGCTGAGGGACGCCGTCGCGTCGCGCAAGAACAACCACTACACCGAGGAGACCCCGATCTCGGAGTACTCGGTCGACTTCGTCAAGAACACGCTGCTCAAGCACTGGGAGAAGATCGTCGCGACCATCGAGGACCGCGGCGATGTGTACAAGATTCCCTTTTAGGGAGGAAGGAAGTAGAACATGACCGCACTAGGCTGGGACTCCACGATCAAGAACGACGGCGGCGATTTCAGGCTGCTGCCGGAGGGCGCGTACCCGTTCACCGTCAAGTCGATGGAGAAGGCTTACAACAACGGCACGGGCAAGATACCCGCGTGCCCCATGGCGAAGGTCATGCTGCGCGTGGGCACGGGCTCGGAGGTGTCCGACGTCACCAACAACTTCTACCTGGACGATTCGCAGGAGTGGAAGCTGTGCCAGTTCTTCCTGGCGCTGGGCATGCGCAAGCACGGCGAGGAGCTGAACCTGCGCGAGTTCGACAACATCGTGGGCAAGTCGGGATGGGTGGAGCTCGAGCACTACAGCTACACCCAGGACGGCGAGGAAAAGACCATCAACTCGGTGGCGCGCTACCTCGACCCCGCCGACGCTCCCGCGGACGGCAAGCCAATCGTCAAGGACGGCGGCGAGGACACAGCCGCCGCCGACGAATGGTAGAGCTGAGGGGGTACCAGGAACAGGCAGTGCAGGCCGTGCGCGGCGAGTGGGCGGAGGGCAGGCGCTCGACGCTGCTCGTCATGGCAACGGGTACGGGCAAGACCACGGTGTTCGGGGATGTGGCGCGGCGCTCCGTCGAGAACGGCAGCGGCGTGCTCGTCCTCGCGCACCGCGGCGAGCTCATAGAGCAGGCGGCGTCCAGGCTCTCGGCGATGTGCGGGATTCCCGCCGCGATCGAGAAGGCGGGCAGCAGGTGGGACGACGACGGCACGTGCGCGCCGCTCGTCGTCGGCAGCGTGCAGACCATGCAGGGCCAGCGCCTAGACGAGTTCCCGCTCGAGGACTACAGGGTGCTCATCGTGGACGAGGCGCACCATGCGGTGTCGGACTCGTACCGCCGCATCATCGAGCGCCACGCCGAGGGGGGCGGCTTCCTGCTGGGGGTCACGGCCACGGCCGACCGCGCGGACAGGCGCGGGCTCTCGGAGGTGTTCGACTCCATAGCCTTCGAGTACCCGCTCGCTCGCGCCGTGGCCGACGGCTACCTCGTCCCGATCAGGGCGAAATGCCTGCCGCTCGAGATTGACCTAACCGCCGTGAAGGTATCCCACGGCGACTACCAGGCGGGGGAGCTGGGAAGCGCGCTCGACCCCTACCTGCCCGAGATCGCGCGCGTCATGGCCGACGAGTGCGCGGGGAAGAAGACCGTGTGCTTCCTGCCGCTCGTGGCCACCGCCGAGCGGATGGCCGAGGAGCTGAACCGCGCGGGGCTGCGCGCCGTAGCGGCGAGCGGCTACGATACGGCCGAGGAGCGCGCCCGCAAGAAGCACGCGTTCGAGCACGGGCTGTACGACGTGCTGTGCAACTCGATGCTCTACACCGAGGGCTGGGACTGCCCCGCCGTCGACTGCGTCGCGGTGCTCCGCCCCACGAAGTCGCGGGGGCTCTACTGCCTCGACGAGCAAACAGAAGTCCTCACCCACGACGGCTGGAAAAGAGATGTCGAAATCGGCGAAGAAGTTTTGGCTTTTGACAAAGACACCGGCAAAACGAAGTTCGTGCCAGCAATTGCAAAAGTGCGGAGACCGCTAGAACCCGACGAGTTCTTCTGCTCTATCAAAGGACAATCGACTGACATCCGTGTGACCAATCATCATCGTATGATTTACGACCACAAGAGGCGTACGGGATGGAAGTTCAAAGAAGCGCAAGACCTAGCAAAGCTCAAAGATGGCGCATACCTACCCGTCTGCGGTGTAGCTAACGACTTCCCGGGTGTACCGCTGACAGATGCGGAGCTTACCTTTATCGGATGGGTCATGACCGACGGGAGCATAAACAAGGCAAACAACGCCATAACCATCACGCAGGGGTCACATCAAGTCGAATACTGCGTCGAAATCGAAGAATGCATCAAAGACTGCGGTTTTAAATTTGGAAAGCATATCCGCAAGAGAACGAAGGAAGAAACCCACTTCAACGTCGGTAGCGATCTCGTCGTATGGACTATCTCAAAAGGCAAGCCGCGCGGTCGAGATAAGCACCTTACTGGATGGGCGAGGCTTGAACCATGGTTGTCCAAGGATTTAAGCCCGAGACTATTCGATATGACTACAAGACAGTTCGCCGTCATGCTCGAAGCCATATACCACGGAGACGGAAACAAGCATTGGGAATCTACTTATCACATCGGTAAAGGCAACAAGACGTTTATCGAGCGCCTGCAAATGATGGGCATTCAGCGTGGCTACAGAGCAAGCGTATCAGTGGAAAAGGCTAATGAAGTACGGAAGTCAGACCTTTGGTATCTGCATATCAAGAAAACGGAGTTTGTGAAGGTCGGCTCAGCGCACGGAAAGCATTCAACGTGGGTAAATGAAGAGCATACCGATGAAATGTGCTGGTGTGTCGAAAACGAACTTGGAACACTTGTAACGCGACGTAACGGCAAAGTTGCAATCGTAGGCAATTGCCAGATGGTCGGGCGCGGGACGAGGCTATCGCCTGGCAAGGACCACCTGCTGCTGCTCGACTTCCTATGGATGACCGAGAAGCACGACCTGGCGCGGCCGGCGTCGCTGCTGGGACGGGACCCGAAGGTCGCCGAGAAGATGACGGCCATGCTCGAGGAGGGCGAAGGCGAGTACGACCTCGAAGAGCTCGCCGACGAGGCGGAACGGGACGTGAGGGCCGAGCGCGAGGAAGCCCTTGCGCGGGAGCTCGCAGCCCAACGGAAGAAGAAGAGCAAGCTCGTCGACCCGCTCCAGTTCGCGGTTTCGATCCAGGAACTCGACCTCGAGAACTACGTGCCCACGAAGCTTTGGGAGTACGGCGACGTCACCGACGCGCAGCGCAAGACCATCGAGAAGTTCGGGGTGGCATCGGACGGCATCGAGAACGCGGGGCAAGCGTCAGCGTTCATAGACGCGCTCATGGCGCGCGTCGACAGCAGACTCGCCACGCCGAAGCAAATACGGTGCCTTGAGAAGTTCGGGTTCCAACATGTCGGCACGTGGAGCTTCGAGGCCGCGAACGCGATGATAGGCAAGCTGGCCGCATGCGGCTGGAAGCCGTGGAGGCTGCGAGGCGTCGACCCGAAGACGTACGACCCGAGGGGTGAGGTGGCATGAGCGGCTACGACCTCATGGAAGCACTCGACGCCATAGACCCGTCGGGGCTCCATTACGATGACTGGCTCGCCGTCATCCAGGCGCTCCACCACGAGGGCTACGACGAGGCGACCGCGCGCGCGTGGACTTCGAGGGACGTGCGCCACGACCACGAGCAGCGGCTCGAGAAGCTGTCCTACAAGTGGTCGACGTTCGGGCGCAACGTCGGGAGCCCCGTCACGGGCGGCACCATCGTCAAGCTCGCGCAGGAGCGCGGCTGGCGCGGAACGTGGTCCGACGAGCACGACAAGCCGCACAGGGCGCTTTCGTGGGACTCCGTCATCGGCGGCAACGTCGAGGACGATCCCGTGCTGGTCGACGCCGCGAGCGTGGGCGAGTACGATGCCGACGTGCACCCGATGTACCCGGAAGGCCATGAGGTCGAGGAGCTGCAATCGTTCCTGTCGGCGCTGTTCGAGCCGTCGGAGCGCATCGGGTACGTGTGCGATTACGAGGAGGAGCAGCGCGCGGACGGCACCGTGAAGTACAAGCCCGGTTCCCGAGGCGTGTACACGCGCACGATGGGCGACGTGTACGAGGCCGTGGGGAAGTCGGGCCTCGAGGGCGGGCTTTCCTCCACGCTGCACGACGAGTCGGGCGCGTGGATCAGGTTCAACCCGCTCGACGGAGCGGGCGTCGGCAACGCAAACGTGACGGCCCACCGCTTCGCGCTGCTCGAGTCCGACGAGATGCCCCAGGGCAAGTTCGCCGCAATCGTCAAGCAGCTCAACCTGCCAATCGCCGCGATGGTCGATTCGGGAAACAAGAGCCTGCACGCCATCGTGCGCGTCGACGCCGAGGACGCCAAGCAGTACCGCGAGCGCGTGGAAACGCTCTACGCGAGGTGCGAGAAGAACGGAATCGCCGTCGACAAGGCCAACAAGAACGCCAGCCGCATGTGCCGCATGCCGGGCGTCAGGCGCCAGGGACGGCGCCAGTTCCTCGCATGCCTGAACCAGGGCGCGGGTGACTGGGATGAATGGTGCGAGTGGTACGAGGAGGCCACGGACGAGCTGCCCGACGTGGTCGAGCTGACCGACATGCTCGGTGACAACCTGCCGGCGCTCAAGCCCGCGCTCATCGAGGGGATGCTGCGCGTCGGGCACAAGATGCTCGTGAGCGGCCCGTCGAAGGCGGGCAAGAGCTTCGCGCTCATCAACCTGTGCATCGCTTTCGCGGAGGGGCGCGAGTGGTTCGGGTTCAGGTGCAGGAAGTCCAAGGTCATGTACGTGAACCTGGAACTCGACGAGGACTCGTGCTTCAACCGTTTCAACGACATGTACGAAGCGCTCGGCGCGACGCCGTCTGCGGGGCGCATCGACGTATGGAACCTGCGGGGCAAGGCCCAACCCATGCACAAGCTGCTCCCGAAGCTCGTGAGGCGTTGCCTCAAGCACGGGACCGAGGTCGTGGTCATAGACCCGATCTACAAGGTCATCACGGGCGATGAGAACAGCGCCGGCGACATGGCGGCGTTCGCGAACCTCTTCGACGAGCTGTGCGACCAGGCGGGGGTGTCGGCGATCTACTGCCACCACCATTCCAAGGGAAGCCAGGCCGACAAGCGCGCCATCGACCGCGCGAGCGGGTCGGGCGTGTTCGGGCGCGACCCCGACGCCATCATCGACATGGTCGAGCTCGACGCCGACGAGGGGACGAAGTGGAAGCATGTGAACGACAAGATTTGCGGTATGTGCGGGGCGGCCGCCGTCGACATGGGGTGCGCCGACGCATGGGCGGCGCTCCCCGACGTGACGCGCAAGGTCGAGGCAAACGCGCTGCCGACTGTGCTCGAGTGGATGGCGCTCGGGGACATGGACGAGCAAGCGGCCGACCTCAAGGCCGCGGCCGAGAACGCCAAGGCTTCGCAGGGGGCGCTCACCGCGTGGAGAATCGAGGGGACGCTTCGCGAGTTCCCTCACTTCCGTCCCGTGAGCGCGTGGTTCGACTGGCCGCTGCACGTCGTCGACGACGCGCTCGCGGAATGCGGGGAGGCCGGTTCAGACCAGCAAAGCGCGAAAGGCAAGGGCAGGGGACGCCGCGGTTGGTCCGAGGAGGACACGAAGAAGGCGGCCGAGGCGAACCGTGCCAAGGCCGAGAAGGCTCACAAGGCGATAGCCGAGGCGTTCACGGCCGCGCTCAGGCGTTGCGAGGAGCTAGGCAACGAGCCGACCGTCACGAACGTGTACGACTGCTTCCCCGACATCGAGGGCATCGAAGTCACGCGGAGCAAGGTCGACGAGTGGAGCAAGGACCGCAACTCGTCGTGGTGCCCGGTGCAGAAAACGAAGAGCGTCGCGGGCGACAAGAAGAGCAAGCTGCTGACTCTCGTTGAGACACCCAGGGAACAGGGAGAACCCATAAACGACGTTTCGGTTCTCCCTACATTGGATGACCCAGGGAAAACACCCCTTATATAAAGGGGGTATCCCCCCCTCCCTGCGTGAGGGAGTGGCGTTAACGCTCACGCCACTCCCCTCCCTACGCAGTGAGGGAGCCCCCAACCCCCGAATCCCGAATCGAAAAGAAAGCGAAGGAGAGACGAAATGAACCAAATCGAAATCACGGCGACGATGACGAAGACGAACATCGACGCGAAGAAGGCGACGATCACGTTCGAGCTCGACTACGACTCGTGGGGACAGATCCCGAACCTCGCGCGCATGACGGGGCAGTCGGTCGGGGTGGTCATCTACCCGACGCAAACCGTCATGGATCTCGGTGACTAGCGATGGCGGATAGCTACCACTTCTTCATCGCGATGGAGCCGCCGACCGCGACGCAGCAGGAGCACCAGGTGTCGGTGGTCCGCGACAAGAGGACGGGGAAGTACCGCCCGCAGTTCCGCCCGTCGGCGAATTGGGAGAGGGCGCGCGACGCGCTCTGGGCGCACATCGAGCCGTGGAGACCCGAGAAGCCCATCGCGAAACCCGGCGCCGTCCTGCTCGACGTCACGTGGTGCTTCCCCGCGGACGGCCATGCCGACGGCGAGCCACACGTGGACAAGCCCGACACCGACAACTTGCAGAAGGGGCTCAAGGACATCATGACCAAGCTCGGATGGTGGGAGGACGACTGCCAGGTCTTCAGCGAGCGAGCGACGAAGATTTACAGCAGGATTCCGGGCATACGCATCGACATAGAGGAGGTCTCGAGATGATCAACGACCCAGCGCCCGATGACTTCACCCGCGCCCTGGGGAAGCGGGTCCGCAAGGCCATGGACTCAAGGGGCATGGCCGTCAAGCGGCTCGCGTCCGAGTCGGGAATCCACTACAACACGGCGCTCGCGCTCGCGAGGGGGGAGCGAAACCCGTCCGCATGGGCGCTCGCCAAGCTGTGCAGGTGCCTTGACGTGAGCGCCGACTGGCTCCTGGGGCTGAAAGGGGGGAAGTGATGGGCTACGACCAACCGCTGTGCAAGCGCGGGGAGCTCACCGAGCCGACCCACGCGAAGTCCCCGACGCACATAGACGTGCCGCCGGCCTACGACGGCATGGACACCTCGGAGCTGCGCACGCTGACCTACGCGGGCGTGGACTTCATACGCCTAGACCCCGACGAGGCCTGGGAGATGCGGGACGGCCGCATCGTCGCCATCGAGCTGCACGGCGTCCGCTACGAGCGGGCAGGGAGCCGCTGAGGGCGCGATAGGGCGCTAGACGGATAACTTATCGACAAGAGACACAATCGAGCCGTCACGGGCGAATACGGGAGCGTGACGGCCATTTGAAGCACTTGGAGGAAGCAATGGAATCAATCAGGGTGCTCGAAACCTACGAGGTACGGCGCATGGACTCGCTCAACTGGCGGGTGTGGCAGTACAAGGTGCTCAAGGGCGGCGAGCGCAAGGGCGAATCGGACTGGGTGCCCCTGGACAGCTACCACGGCACGCTCGCATCGGCCATCGAGTGGATCGCCAAAAACGCGCCCAAGGAGCTGCACGCCGACGTGGAGACCGACCTGAAGGGCGCTATCGAGCTCATCCGCGAGATAGAGCGCGACATGGCCGAGCACGCTAGGGAGTTCACGAAGGCGGCGCGCTAGATGGGCACGTGGATGCGCGAGGACATGCCCGAGACCAGGTGGGTGGAGCTGGGGGAGCGCAGGGTGAGCGTGCCCGAGGGCGACGCGCCGTGCGTGCTGTCCGTGCGGTTCTCCGACCCGCGCGAGCTCGATCGCGAGTTCTTCTTCTCGCTGAACGGCCGCGAGATCGCGTGCATCACCGTTGAATACGAGGACGGAAAAAAGGAGCGCTTCGTGCGGACGTTCTACAACGAGTCGTGCGAAGTGCTGGACTGAGGAGGTGGACACATGGCGACTCTAGCCGAATCCGTGCACGCCACGCTCCTGGAAACCCAGCGCGTGAGCGACCTGTACACGGCTCGCGGCACGCACGAGGGGTGCGGAGAGTGCTGCGGGAGGTTCCTACCGCTGTTCCCGCATGAGGCCGTGGCGCTCAGGCACGCGGCGAGGAATCTGGAAATCCCGCCCGAGCCGCCGGGCGCGGTGGACATGCGATGCCCCCTGCTCGACGCGGGCAACCGTTGCATGGCCTACGACGCGCGGCCGACGGTCTGCCGAGTGTACGACTGCGCCAAGCACGCAGCCGACCCGCTGGCGATGATGCGGGACGCCGAGCGCGGCGGGATGCGCCCGGGCATGGAAATCTACGACATGAGGGAGGTGATCGCGTGAGCTTCGGGGATGGAGACCTCCACGAGCGCGTCCGGACGCTCGAAGGCTACAACGCGAGCCTGCTGGACAAAATCGACCACCTTAAGGACGTGAACGGCAAGCTGTGCGCCGAGATAAACCGCCAGGAGCGCGTCATCGAGCAGCTGCGCGAAAAGGAAGCGGCGTACATGGACGCGAACCATGATCAGGGAATGCAGCTAATCGAGCAGGGCAAGCGCATCGCTGAGCTTGAGCGTGCGACCGAGCACTACAGACTCGAAATCATCTGCTACGAGAACGACGTGGACGCACGTGACGCGCTGATATGCGACATGTGGCCGCTCGTGCTGGCCGACGGCGCATCGGAGGCGTTCGCCGAGCGCATGCGCGAGCTGGGAATCGAGGTGGGCGAATGAGGCGCGCGAAGCCGAAGTTCGCCACGCACCGATGCGCCCTCATGCCCGAGGGGTTCAGCTTGCGGCGCTACGCGGATGCTGGCGTCGACTTCCAATGGCCCGAGCCGAACGGCTGGGTGCTGGGGCGACGCGATTACGACAGCGAATGGGACAGCACCTACCTCGACCACGTTACGCCGTTGAGCCGCGAGCACGTGCGGTTCTGCCCGTGGTGCGGGGAGGATTTAGGAGGAACGGAATGACCGATAAGGAGAAAGTTGCCCGCGCAATCGGCTACCTGGAGGGATTCAGCGCGATTGTCTGGGCGCACGTCGGCGAGAAGCTGGGAGACGAGAGCGTGGCGGCGTACGACGAGGCCGTCGAGACGCTGCGCAAGGCCGTTTTCGAGAAGGGGGTGGACGCATGAGCACAACCGTTGACGATGTTCTTTCGCTGCTCGATGAGATGAACGAGCAAGGCCGCATCGAGTATGCGGATTACTCGCAGCTTCACGACGCAATCGCCGCGACGCTGGGCGGAAGCACATTGACCGCCCACGATGTATGGGAAGCGATAGGCAATCACGGTGTATCTCAGCTACAGGCAATCGCCGACGAGCTGAATGCCGAGCTTGGGGGTGGAAATTGCGCGAGATGCGCCGAAGATATGGGCAGATACGCAGACAGCTTGTGCGACCCGCTGAAGGAACGTATCGCAGAGTTGCTGCGCTGCCTTGAGAACGACTGGCACATTCACGCGAGCTGGGACGGCCTGCGCAAGTTCTGGTGCATCGAGTTGACCGAAGAGGGCGTGAAGTTGCGCGATGCCGCACACGTCACGCTGACAGCCGAGCAGGTGAGAGAGACCGTCGAGAAGCACTGGCACGACCTCCCAGCCGACTACGACATGCCAGAAGCTACCGCGCTTCCCGAGTACAGCTACGACTGGCAGGCAATCGCCGACGAGCTGAATGCGGCGATGGGCGGCGGCGAGTGCGAGTTCGTTATCGAGGACAACATGAACGAGTCCGAGGGCATGGGCGATGTGTGGTTCCGTTGCACGAACTGCGACACGAAGTTCGACTACTACGCTGACGATTGGCTCATGAAGCAGAACTATTGCCCTCATTGCGGATTCAAGATTCGGAAGGCGGTGAAGCGATGAGCGACCACTGTTGCCCAGCTTGCGGGTCGAGCGACATCGTCATGGCCGACGACTTCGAACGTGACCTGACGATTTTGAAATGCCGAGCTTGCGGCGAGATGTTCGCCGTCTCGAACATGGATGCATGCAACAACGGCGAGAGCTGGGTTTTCAGCGAGTGGGCGAACTCTCTCGCGAGCCAAAAGAGGCTCTGCGGGGAGGCGGTGGGGCGATGATGGATTGGAGCCAGGCAAGCGTTTTCGAGTTGGCGGTTTTCGGCATCGGGATTTCGATGGTTCTCGCAATCGTTGCGACATTGGCCGTGATGATTTTCAGCGTCGTTTGGAACGGCCTCAAAAACGCCATCAGACGCCACAGGCGCAAGAAGAAAACGACGGTGGCTCTCAGTTGCGGGGCGTGCCAGTACAACGTCGAGGACGAGAATTTCAGGAGATGCGAGCAGTTCGGGGTAAACATCTCATGCGCACCCGTGATTTACCCAGGTTGTTCGTGGGGCAGAGAAAAGAAGGCGGTGGAGCGATGAACGCCAAGATAGCGAGCGATTGCGACGGGCGTTACGTCCCGCACAGGTGCCAATACTGCCAATGGTGGACTATCTGCATAAAGAGGGTGAAGCGATGAGCGCACTGAGAACGCGATGGGAGCAGCTGCGCGAGCAGCTAAGCAAAGCGACAATCGACGCGTTGGATAAACTTGTCGAACGGCTGAGGCGGGTGAAGCGATGATTGACTTCAACTACACGGCACCCGAGCTGCTGCCATTCAGGATTCAAGAAGTGCTCGACGCGCCTAATGAGCCGCACAGAATCGGCGGCGTGGTGTACGTGCCAGAGGGCGGCGGGGAGTGCGAGATGGAAACAGATTGGGATTACCTGCATGACGGAATCCCCGACGCGCCAGAGGACACATGGGCGTACATGTGCAGCGCATGCGGATGGTCGTTCAGATATGACCGAGGAATCAAGCCGAAGCATTGTCCGAACTGCGGGAGAAAGGCGGTGGAGCATGGCTAGGTGCAAGGACTGCCTGCACTGCACCCACGACGGGCTGTGCCTGATTGCTGGCAAGTGGACGCTAATCGACGTGGAGCACGATTGCCGTGCGTTCGTCAGGAAGGCGGTGAAGCGATGAGCATGTTAGGCGAGCAAATCAAGGAGCTACGTGAGAAAGCCGACATGCTTGACGGTCTCGAAGGCATGGACAACCTCGTGCGGATTCTGCGCGAAGCCGCCGACACCATCGAGAGCCTGCGAGACTCGCTGCAAGCGGTGAATGATGGCTGCGAATACTGCAAGGGCGGCGACGGGTTCGACGGGCAGAAGGTGATGATGAGCAATCACGGATGGCAAACCATTAACTGTTGCCCGAACTGTGGGAAACGTTGTGTGCATCGTGGTTAAAACACCAGTTCAGTGGTATAATTTGATTGTTCGGGTAGTGGCCGAGCAGACAATCGAATATAATATCGAACTGCGCCATCGGCTTGGAGCCACTACCTCCTTGTCGGTGGCGTTTCATTTGGAGTAGTGGTCTAAATGAGCAGTTTTGGAATCACGCCTAAGAACTTTAATGACCTTACTGGTCAAAAGTTCGGAAGATTGACCGTTATCAAGAGGGTTTCGACTATCGGTCAAAAAGTGCGCTGGCTGTGCCGCTGCGATTGTGGAAACCTCAAAGACATAGCCGCATTCGAGTTGACAAGCGGCAACACGAAAAGCTGTGGTTGCTTGCAAGATGAAGCGCGTCATCGGCGCAGGAATCAAGACGGTCGCGGCACTCGTCTTTACGGAGTCTGGAAGTCAATGCGTCAAAGATGCCGAGACAAGAATCACAGTTCATACGCAAGGTACGGCGGTCGCGGTATTCGCGTATGCGATGAATGGGAAGATTATCAAACCTTCCACGATTGGGCATTTGCTAACGGTTATGACCCCGAAGCACCAAGAGGAAAATGCACGATAGATCGAATAAACCCAGATGGAAATTACGAACCAGAGAACTGTCGATGGGTCGATTCTTATACCCAAAATGAAAATCGCAAGCCGTTTGAGCGTCATGGAAGAAAGCCGAGAGCCGTTATTCGCATAGACGAAGCGGGGAATGAGACGCAGTTTGATTCAATCAGAGATGCTTCGAGGGCAATCGGGGCACCTATTGACAACTCAAACATCAGCGCGTGCTGCAAGGGCAACAAGAGAACTGCATATGGGTATGAATGGAGGTTTGTATGATTTCATTCACTAAAGAGCAACAGGAATATATCGACTCGCATTATATGCCCCTGCCAGTTGATGCTGACGGCGTGCCGATTCACATGGGCGATACAGTCGAGGGCGAGCTGCTCTTTGACAACGCGACCGTCAGGGGAACCGTATGCGCGTACCACATCCACGATGACGATGAGCCGGGAACGGTTTACATCAGGGTCAAACCGACCAAGGACACATGGACAATCAAGGAGCTACAGTTCAAGCGTTGCCGCCACGTCAAGCCGCGCACCGTCGAGGACGTGCTGTTCGACTTCTGGAACAAATTCGGCAAGGAAACAGAAGTCAAGGAGCTGGAGGAGCGCATAGGCGATTACGCCGACGAAATCCGCGAGCTGATGGGAGGTCAAGCATGAGTGTAATCACGCACCTAATCGCCGCGATGGTCGGCGGCACTGTCGGGGTGCTTGCGATGGCGCTCCTGGTAGCTGGGAGGGACGAATGAAAAACTTGGAATGGTTCTACCGCAACTACGAGGTATTCAGCGACCAGGTCCAATGGTGGGCAGTCTGGGAAGGCATGGCCGACGATGACCTCGAAGCCGATGCGTGGCTCATGGCCGAGCGTAACGACGATTCAGCGCCCGAAGAAGTTGTTAGCCACCCGGACGGAGGCTCTAACGTCGCGTACGTGGCACCAGCCTCATTTTCCAGTCCCAATGAGACAGGAACCGCGGACAGTCGCGAGAGGCTGGAAGCGGACGTGATGGAGTACTACACGCACACTACGAGCACGGCGATGTGGCCCGAGTCCGCGAACATAAAGACCAGGTGGATTTCGGTGCCGATGGACAAGGTGTGCGGCTGGCTCGACCGCCAGGCGGCAATCACCGAGCGCGACGCGTTCATGCGCGGCAGGGCGTCGCTGGATGACGAGTTCGCCGATATGCAGGAGCAGGTGGACGACCTGACCGCCGAGCGCGATTATTGGAAAGACCAGGTTCATCAATGCGTAATCGAAGCCGTCAAGCCCGGCGGATACACGGCAGGAATCATGCGTTATCCGCGAACGGACGGTTATTGCGAACCGAGCCTGATGGTCACGGATGCAATCGACAGCTTGAAGGACTTCTACGCGGACGAGAAACGCATGAATGACAAGCTGACCGCCGACCTCGAAGCCGCCCGCGCCAAGAACCGCTCGCTCAAGGCGCACATCGGCAAGATGCAGGACGGGCGTCACGTATGGCACGAGAGGGCGGAGGCGCTGCAAGCCAAGGTGGACAGGCTCGAACGCGAGAACGAATCGCTGGCGCGGGACTTGGCGGAATGCGAGCGCGACCGGGAGGTCTACCGAATGGCCCTGGGCGATGCGAGGCGGTTGGCGCACGAAATCGCGAGGATCGAAGCCGGGGCTGCGTCCTAGCGTACACAGGCGCGCTCGGATATGGGCGCAACATGTCAGTCGCAGGCTGCATGATGCAGAGGTTTTAAGTGTTAGGAGGCATTCATGAGCTGCGAGTACTGTGGAAACGGCAAGCACATCGAGACGGAGGTCGACGGTGCGGGAACCATGGTCATCCTGGGCTCCGAACAGGGCGAGTTCCTGGTCGGCGTCTTCGACAGATGCAGCGAGGACGTGACGTTCGAGTTCTCGGTTCCACGCTGCCCGATGTGCGGCGGCGGGGCGTCATGAGCGGCGGGGCGTCATGAGCGCCGCGACCGTGTTCGAGCACGCCCAGGACGGCGACGAGGAATCGATCGAGATGGCCTTCCAGGCCGTGGATATAGCGTCGCGGTTCTACTCCACGCGGGTCGCCGAGGCTGTGGCCGAGCGGTGGCTGTGGGGGGCGGGGTGGAAATCGGTCGCGCACATGCTCGGGTGCACCAGGCCACGCGCCTTCGCCAAGTGCCTCGACCTGTTCGACTGGCTCGACCGCAACGTTGAGTTCGGCGACGGCGCGGCGAGGTATGTGGGAGCGAAATCGCATGCGGCGAAATCGCCCGGCGCGAATCCCTAGACGTCCATGGAGATCGCGAGCATGCGGTACTGGGCGTCGCGGATTTCGCCGTCGCGGGTGACGAAGATTCCGGCGTAGGGTTCGAGCATGCCGACCGAGCAGTTGGCGTCGCGCAGCAAATCAGCCGCCTCGGAATCCCAGTTGTACTCATCGGTCAGCTCGACCTCGCCCGTGGCGGCGTGGTACATTCTGGCGCCGTCCTCGTAGAAGTAGGCGTAGTCGGATTGGGAGAACATCGACATGGAAATCGCTCCTTCCGAAAATCGTCCCGCAGGAAATCATCGCGCGGAAATCGTCCTGGGAAAATCAACCCCGCAAAAATCATCTGGGAAAATCGTTTCGCGGGAAAATCGTTTCGACAGATTTAGTTTCAGGCA
>Ga0326511_10001504_pt1 | contig 19324 bp, 19 predicted proteins | sample 0_2496_0518_D_FD_203701 | JGI IMG/M metagenome (GOLD analysis project Ga0326511, IMG submission 203701) | Bovine rumen microbial communities from UC Davis, California, United States - 0_2496_0518 | ecosystem: Host-associated > Mammals > Digestive system > Stomach > Rumen | place: USA... | reverse complement strand
GGAGTGACGGTGCTGGGCATTGCCGATGCACCGTATGACTGCTGGCACCTGATACGGATTATGTCATCTGATAATGATACGTATAGTCACTTATGAACCGCGCTATAAGGATGACTTTATCCGACTGTATAGGTCGGAAACTCGGTGAGGCGTTGTTGGACTATGCCAAAAGTCACGGCGTAAAGCGCATATTCCTTGAAGGGAACACCCGTCTGGAGGCATCCATCGCTCTCTACCGCAAACTGGGATTCAGGGAGATTCCACTTGAAGGTAATGCCTACGAACGGTGTGACATTCTGATGGAAATTAAATTATAGTATGTAAGGTCACCTCAATGCTTTTGAACAAACATTTATTTTTATAACTAACAATGAAAGTAATCAGTACAAAAAAGGCACCTGCTGCCATTGGGCCTTATAGTCAGGCCATCCAAGTTGGAAATCTCGTCTATACATCCGGTCAGATACCTATTGATCCTGCCACAGGTGTATTCGTAGAGGGCGGCATCAAGGAACAAACGCGTCAGTCGCTGACCAATGTGAAAGCCATTTTGGAAGAGGCAGGTCTCAGCATGGACAACGTTGTAAAGACCACCGTGTTTATGGCTGACATGAACGACTTTGCCGACATGAACGCAGTTTATTCCGACTTTTTCTCAGAGCCTTATCCTGCCCGTTCTGCTGTGGCTGTCAAGACTTTGCCGAAGGGCGCCTTGGTAGAAATCGAGGTGGTCGCTGCGATTGTGTAGATATCTATACCAAATTTGTGGTATATAATATGCCGTAAAATGGCGATTGCTAGTATGTGGAAATCGCCGTACCTTTGCAGCGTGAAATAGAAGTTTATAGGTATCATCATTAAAAAAGTATGAAAACAATGAAACGAATGTGTAATATGCGAATGCGCGAATATTGTTGCTGCCCTATGATGATGGCAAAGACAATGAAAGGGAGTGTATATATAATAGGTATTAAGAAAACAAAAACGAAACAATATGAAGAAGTTAGCATTAGCAATAGCAGTATTATTGAGTATCAACATCAGCCATATTTGGGCTGAGGGTAATTCTACCAACTCGAGCAGCGTGCGTTATGTAAAAGCGCCGCGTTTTGCCCGTCCGTTGATAGAGAAGTGGATAACCGAATATGAGAAAACACAGCCTGGCGTGGAGTTCCGGATCGCCAAAGGCAATCAGAATCAAGGTAACATCGATTTGAATGTCGTATTCGACAATCACGATACAAAACCAGAAGACTTTAGCCATATTATTTATTTCGGAGAGTTCGCCGTGCTGCCTATCACAGCCAGCGGTAGTGAGGCTGCGAAAGTAGCTGTTGAGAAAATCGGTGTGAGCTATAACGAGGCCGATGATGCCATCAACCAGTTCCTTAACTGGGTGCTTACCGCTGGCACAAAATATAATCACGAATACGGATTGTTGAACCTGGATAACAAACTGGCACAGGTACAGATTGAGAAGGTAAAGACAGAGTTTACCGCTCAGAAATAAGTTTATAAGGTTAGTATAAAGAAAGGTAATTCTCGCATGGTTCGGGCGGTCTGAGAAAACCGCCCCTACCTAAACCATGCTCGCAAAAACTAAAAAGGATTATGAAAAAGAGAAAAATCCATTTATCCTTGTTACTTGTTTTTTTCGTTGGACAGGTATTTGCACAAGAAGAGATTAATCCTGACGAGGCTATAACAACTCAGCATCAGGCAACGTTTAATGGGCAGAATATATCATATTCGGCCACTATTGGTCATCAGCCAGTTTGGGATAAGGATGGTAACATCATTGCTGGTCTCAATTATACCTATTATGAAAAGAATGGTGTCAAGGACAAGGCACACCGTCCTCTTCTTATCTCATTCAATGGAGGACCTGGTTCTGGTTCTCTATGGATGGAAATAGGGTATACAGGTCCGGTTTTGCTTAATTTGGATGCGGAGGGGCAGGTCATTCAGCCGTATGGTATTCACGATAATCCTTACTCTGTACTTGATGTCGCTGATATTGTTTACATCTGCCCAGTTAACACGGGCTTCTCGCGAGTTGTCAAGAATAAAGAGAAAAAAGAGAATTCTGAGCCAGCGTCGCAAGGTGCAAGCCGAGGTGCAAATCGTGGTCGACAGGATGTATCGTCAGGAAAAGCTTCGCCATTCTTTGGAGTAAACGAAGATATTGACTATATCAGTGATTGGATTAAAAACTTTATCAACCGTCAGAATCGATGGGAGTCGCCCAAGTTCATTATAGGCGAAAGTTATGGTACGACACGTGCTTCTGGTCTTGTATATAACTTACAAGAGAAGCATTGGATTTACGTTAATGGCGTCATATTGCTTTCACCTACAGAGTTAGGTGTAGATGCCCGTAGTTTAAACCGCAAGGCACTTACCTTGCCTTATATGGCAGCCACGTCATGGTATCACAAAGCATTGAATGCCAGCTTGCAGAATAAGGATTTGGACGAGATACTACCAGAGGTTGAAAAGTTCACCGTCGAAGAATATCTTCCAGCCTTAGCCTGGGGCGGCTCTTTGCCAGAAGCCCGTCGTAAGGAAATCGCAAAAAAAGTATCTTATTATTCTGGTATAAGAGAACAAGAGGTCCTGCGACATAATTTGGTTATTGAGACCCGTTATTATTGGAAAGAGCTGCTTCGTGACAGAGATCTGCATATTGGCCGTCTCGACTCACGCTATACAGGTCGTGATATTCAGACAGCAGGAGAACGACCCGATTATAGTGCAGAGTTCTCTACTTGGAATCGTGCCTTCTCAACAGCATACAATTGGTATGTGCGTAACCAACTAAACTACAAGACTGATGTGGAGTATCTGATTTTTGGTAATGTTCATCCGTGGAATCGAAACAACGACCATACAGGTGAGGATCTTGGAAAGGCACTCTCTCAGAATCCTGATCTCAAAGTACTGGTTCAGTCTGGTTATTATGATGGCGGATGCGATTACTTTAATGCGAAGTATAACTTCTGGCAAATAGATCGTGGTGGAAAATTCCAGGACCGTATCATATTTAAAGGATATCGTTGTGGACATATGATCTATGTACGTCAACAAGACTTAAAACAGGGGAATGAGGATATCCGCCAGTTTATCTTGAGTCAAATCCCTAAAGACGGACAGGCTATTAGTTATTGAATCCCATACATTAGGTATAGTAAATGCAGATTCGTATTATAAATAGAAAAGATAGAAAGATGAGAAAGATTGTTGGATTATTACTGTTGGCCGGACTGGTAGTCGGCAGCAGTGCTGAAGCAAAGAAGAACGAGAAGAAAAGTTCGAAGGCAAAAGTTGCCATTGATTATCTGAATAGCAATTTCAATACCTACGATAAACTGCAGAAAACCATCTGGGCTAATCCGGAATTGGGATTTCTCGAAACTAATAGTAGCGGTCTATTGAAGCAGCATCTACGTGAGAACGGTTTTACTATCGAGGAAGGTGTTGGTGGCATGCCTACAGCCTTTGTAGCCACCTATGGTAGCGGTCAGCCCGTAATAGGATTTCTGGCTGAGTTCGATGCATTACCAGGTCTTTCTCAGGACACCGTTCCTTATCGCAAGCCAATCAAGGAGAATGCACCTGGTCAGGGTTGTGGCCACAATACATTCGGTGTAGCCTCTTCTGCAGCAGCTGTGTCGCTGAGCAAATGGCTTGCCGCCAACAAGCAGAGCGGCACCATTAAAGTCTACGGATCTCCTGCCGAAGAAGGTGGTGCAGGTAAGGTCTACCTTGTTCGTGAGGGTTTATTCAAAGATGTTGATGTAGTACTCGACTGGCATCCGTCAAGTGTAAATGCCGTTACTACCAATGGTGGCACTGCTATGGTGATGGTCGATTACAAGTTCTATGGCAAGCCAGCCCATGCAGCAGGCAATCCTTGGAAAGGACGTTCGGCTCTTGATGCTGTCGAGGCTCTCGACTATATGGTGAATCTGCTGCGCGAGCATGTGCCCACATCATCACGCATCCACTATGTCATACCCGATGGTGGTTTTGCCCCCAATGTCGTACCAGAATACGCCCGTGTATCTTACTATATCCGTAGTCCCAAGCGCGATATCCTTAATACCCTGACCGAGTGGATTGACTCTGCCGCTGTAGGTGCAGCCAAAGGAACGCAGACACGCTTGGAGAAAGAAATAGTAGCAGGTACTTACGAGCGCCTGCACAACAAAACACTTTCTAAGGTAATCCAGAAGAATCTAGAGTCGGTAGGTGGTGTTATCTACGATGCTCGTGAGCGCAAGTTTGCTCAAGAGTTAATCCGTGCTACAGGTAGTCCCGACTCCATCATCAACCAGGCTGCAAAGGTTTTGCCTCTGGCAGAATTCCCTGAGGAAGGTAGTGGCGGCAGTAGCGATGTAGGCGATGTATCGTGGGTGGTTCCTCTGGCCAGTTTTGGTGCAGCCACCTTCGTTCCCGGCAGTCCAGGCCATAGTTGGCAGAATGTTGCTGCTGATGGTACCACCATTGGAACGAAAGGCCTTCTGAATGCTAGCCGTGTGTTTGCCCTCACCGCTGTCGACTTGTTTACCGATGCCAAACTGCTTCAGGCTGTAAAGGATGAGTTCAAACAAGTTGTAGGCTCCGACTTTAAATATGTTCCACTACTGGGTGACAGAAAACCTGCACTCGACTATCGTGTATCGAAATAAGAATAATCATTGATGAAACATTTAACCATTACTTGTTTGTTGGTAAGTGCGGCACTCTTAGGGGGTGCCGCACATTCAAATGCCTGTACGAGTCATCAATCTGGCCCGACTCATCAATCGCTCAGGTACCGGTATTATTCAGCAGATAGAGCCAATAGAAACAGAGATATTCTATCGTTCAAGAGCAATCCGCCAGAGTAACACTCCCAATAAGGACATCTCAGAGTTCTATCGCTGGGTAGAGCAGTATGTGAGGGAGCAATACAGTCAGAGATTTAGTATTACTTATCCAAATTGAGGTTTACTTTGTCAATATAGGAACTACATTTAGCCGAAGTGGATCCTTTACCCCTGGTTTACTTCTGTCTCTGGCTATTTATTTTTTCTTGGTGGCGCAAGCAGATCGTCTATTTCATCGATAAACTGCTGGCACCAGACAGGGATTACGTTATTTAAGATAGATATACCCCATTTGAGTGATGCGAAATGCCGTGCAGATGGTATTTCGCATTTCAGTTTTTCGCCGTACCTTTGCAGCAGAAACTTTTGCCATTGTGAAATTGTATATTAAATGGGTAGATCTATGGTAACAAAGGAATCTGATTACGGCCAGCAGTATAAAGAGTATACAACTCAGGCCGCAGGCAATAAAGCCTATATAGTAGGCGCTCAGGTGCTCGGTGGAGAGCTCTGGTTCAATTAAGCGCAGTTCCACAACCCGTTTGTAAGGCAGCCTCAGTGCTGCCTGTTTTTTTGCGTCTTTTTATTATATTATCTTTTCCTATTTAATACGATATTGCATGAAATTCTTATTCTTGGCGAAACCAAAATCCGTATATAATAAAATATGCGCACACCGTACCTGGCACGGTGTGACGTGATGCTATGATGTTGTGATGCTAAAAATACTCTCTTACGGCGAACTCAAACTGGTCGATGAAGATCTGCTTGAAGGCATAGAGATTATTTTGCAATTATCGGCTCATCGTGAGCTTAAAAATGCATAAATCGTACAAATTTTGAGCCGATTTAGCTGATTACATCAAGATTTCTGTAAGTTCTTTCATGCCCTCAGAGGCACCTTTCTGAATCTGCTGTACTCGCGAGCCTGCCTGGATGGGGTTCGGATCAATGAGGTAGATAGGGGTGTCTGGCTTGGCGTAGTGCATCAGTCCGGCAGCGGGATAGACCACCAGCGATGTTCCGATGATAATCAGGATATCAGCCTGCTGTACCTCTTCTGCTGCAATAGTAATGTTTGGGACAGCCTCACCGAAGAACACGATGAAGGGGCGCAGCAGAGAGCCGTCGCCTGCCTTAGTACCTGGTTCTATCTCACAGTTCTCAGGGGTGAGCTGGATATGATAGCGTGGATCGTCGACGTCGCGGCTGGAGCAGACCTTCATCAGCTCGCCGTGCAGATGGATAACCTTTGAAGAACCGGCCATCTCGTGGAGGTTGTCAACGTTCTGAGTAACAACGGTGACGTCGTACTGCTCCTCGAGCTTCGCCACAAGGCGATGGCCTTCGTTGGGTTGCACGCCCCAGCATTTCTTGCGGAGCATGTTGTAAAAGTTGGTGACGAGTGTGGGGTCAGCCTCCCAGCCTTCATGGGTGGCCACCTTTGATACGGGATAGTTCTCCCAAAGACCATCTGCATCGCGGAAAGTCTTCAATCCGCTCTCTACAGACATGCCTGCACCTGTTAAAACAACAATCTTTTTCATATGCGATTCTATATTTTTCATGCAAATATAGTTATTTAGTATCAAAAGGTGTTGTACTTTAACTCCTTTTAACTCCTTTAACTGCTTTAACTCCCAAAAATGTTGTAATTTTGCAGCCGATTTTTGAGAGTATACATTATTATATAGAGAAAAAATGGATAAATTAAGTTACGCATTGGGTCTTGGCATTGGTCAGCAGTTGGCTCAGATGGGCGCTTCTGATATCAGCGCAGAAGATTTCGCACAGGCAATCAAAGACGTGCTGGAGGGTAAGGAACTGAAGGTTTCTCATCGCGAGGCCCAGACAATCGTTCAGGAATACTTCACCAAGCAGGAACAGAAACTTCAGGCAGAACGTGCCGAGAAGGGAAAGGTTCATAAGGAGGCTGGTGAGAAATATCTCGCAGAGAACGCAAAGAAGGAGGGTATCGTTACACTTCCAAGCGGTCTCCAGTATCAGGTTCTTAAGGAAGGTAATGGTAAGAAGCCTACAGCAAAGGATACTGTTAAGTGTCACTATGAGGGTTTCCTTATCGATGGTACAGTATTCGACAGTAGTGTTCAGCGTGGTGAGCCTGCTACATTCCCACTTCAGCAGGTTATCGCAGGATGGACTGAGGGTCTTCAGTTGATGCAGGAGGGTGCCAAGTATCGTTTCTTCATCCCTTATCGTCTGGCATACGGCGAGGGTGGTGCTGGAAACTCTATTCCTCCATTCGCAGCTCTTATCTTCGATGTAGAGTTGATTCAGGTGGTATAAAAAACAAAAAGGTAAAATATTAAAAATTCAAGTGAAATGAAAAAGATTATGTTCGTAGCCGCTATGGCTATTTCTGCTGCTGCTTTCACTGGTTGCGGCAATTCTACCCCAAAGGCAGATCTTAAATCAGATGTAGATACACTGAGCTACGCTATTGGTATGGCACAGACTCAGGGTCTGAAGGAGTATCTTGTAGGTAGTCTGGGTGTTGACACAGCTTATATGGCTGACTTCATCAAGGGTCTTAACGAGGGTGCAAATGCAGGTGACAACAAGAAGCAGGCTGCTTACTATGCTGGTATCCAGATTGGTCAGCAGATCAGCACACGTATGATCAAGGGTATCAACCACGAGATCTTCGGTGATGATTCAACAAAGACTATCTCTATGAAGAACTTCATGGCAGGTTTCGTTAGCGGAACAACTGGCAAGGGTGGTCTTATGACTGTTGACTCAGCTCAGAACGTTGCTCAGACAATGATGCAGGCTGTAAAGGCTCGTGAGATGGAGAAGACATACGGTCCTAACAAGGAGGCTGGTGAGAAGTTCCTCGCTGCCAACGCAAAGAAGGACGGTGTTAAGACTCTTCCTAGCGGTGTTCAGTACAAGGTTATCAAGGAGGGTACAGGTGCTATCCCAGCTGATACTTCACTCGTAAAGGTTCACTATGAGGGTCGTCTGCTCAACGATTCTATCTTCGACAGCAGCTACAAGCGTGGCGAGCCTATCAACCTTCGTTGTAACCAGACAATCAAGGGTTGGACAGACGCAATGGTTCACATGCCTGCAGGTTCTGTATGGGAAGTTTACATCCCACAGGAGCTGGCTTATGGCGAGCGTGAGCAGGGTATGATTAAGCCTTTCTCTATGCTGAAGTTCAAGATTGAGCTCATCGAGGTTAATCCTAAGAAGTAATGAGGAAAGTTATGATATTGGCACTCGCTCTCGTAGCGAGTGCCTCTTTGTATACAGCCGATGCTGCATCAAAGAAAAAGACTAAGAAACAGGAGGCTCCAGTAGTTGTGCCTGTTCAGTTGAATAACAGCAGCGATACTCTTAGTTATGTTGCTGGTATGAGCGTTACCAATGGCCTTATTCCTTACCTTGTTCAGCAACAGGGAGTGGATACTGCCTATATGGCTGAATTCATCAAGGGTTTCAAAGAGGTTGTTAATGCTGGTACAGATCCAAAGATGAAGGCATATGTAGCAGGTCTTGAGATAGCTACTCAGGTGCGTGATCGTATGTTGCCTGGCATGAAGAGAGAGTTTACTGATACTCCTGATTCAATTGTTGATGCTCTTGTATTCCGTGGGTTCTCAGATGCTCTGCTCAACGATACTTCTCTCTTTAAGCAGGCTGTTGCCGAGGAACTGTTCAAAACACTTCAGCAGACTAACAAGGATGCAAAGGTAGAGAAACTCTGGGGTGCTAATCGCGATGCAGGAAAGAAATTCCTTGCTGAGAATGCAAAGAAAGAGGGGGTTGTTACTCTGCCCAGCGGACTTCAGTATAAGGTTCTTGTAAAGGGTGAGGGCGATGTTCCTCAGGTTTCAGAGAAGGTGTTTGTAAACTATGAGGGTCGTCTTGTTGATGGGACAGTCTTTGACGCATCAGCCAAACATGGCGACAAACCTTCTGAGTTCCGTCCTAATCAGGTCATCAAGGGATGGACTGAGGCGCTGACAATGATGCCTGTAGGTTCTAAATGGCAACTCTATATTCCTTACGAACTCGCATACGGAGAAAAGGAGGCTGGTAATATCAAACCATTCAGTGCCCTTATCTTCGATGTGGAACTTGTAGGTATTGACAGACCTAAGCCTGAAACGCCTGAGGTTGACAAAAAACCAGCGAAAAAGGCAAAGAAAACCAAGAAATAAGCAAGTGTGTCACGAAAGTGGCGCACTTTTTTGTATTTTTCTTCAAGAAAAGTTGCATTATTCAATTAAATTGCTTACTTTTGCTGACAAATTGTAACTGATATATTGAATAATGGAGAAGATTGATCAACTTGACAAGAAGATTCTGAGCATTCTGTCTAAGAATGCCCGTATCCCGTTTAAGGATGTAGCAGCAGAGTGTAATGTCTCACGTGCTGCTATTCACCAGCGTGTTCAACACCTCATCGAGGCTCAGGTAATTACTGGTAGCGGATTCGATGTTAATCCAAAGAGCCTGGGATACTCTACATGTACCTATGTGGGTATCAACCTTGAGAAGGGTTCTATGTATAAAGATGTCGTGGAGCGTCTTCAGCACATCCCGGAGATTGTTGAATGTCATTTCACCACAGGGCCTTACACTATGCTTGTAAAGCTATATGCCCGTGATAACGAGCAGTTGATGGATCTGCTTAACGGACAACTTCAGGGAATCCCGGGTGTGGTTGCTACAGAGACTCTTATCTCACTTGAGCAGAGCATCAAGCGTGAGATTACCGTTAAGCCTGATGCAGAATAGACTCTTATGGGTAAATTTGACTTGCAGTCGTATCTCGACAATGTCTATTCTCGTTTTCCTGAGGCCGAGTATCAGCCTGTGATAGGAATAACGGGAAATTATGAGGATAACATATGTAAGCTGAGTCATGGCTACTTCCAGTCGGTAGTGGCAGCAGGAGGTGTGCCAATGATTATCCCCCCTGTGGAGGACGCAAATACATTAGTTAATACTCTCGATCGTATCGATGCACTTATCCTTAGTGGAGGTGGCGATATCAACCCTCTTTTTGGAGGCGATGAACCCTCGCCACGTCTGAGAGGAATAAACCAGAAGCGAGATCTCCCAGAGCTGATGATTACCCGTCTGGCATATAATCGTCAGATACCTATTCTTGGCATCTGCCGGGGTATTCAGGCTCTTGCCGTCGCCCTTGGTGGTAAGGTGGCTCAGGATATCTCCATTCAGGCCAACGTGAAGCACTCTCAGGATGCAGATCGCGCAGAACAGACTCACAGCATAAAGATTGCAGAAGACTCTATTCTTCATAGTCTGTATGGCGAGGAGAAGATTTATGTCAACTCCTTCCATCATCAGGCAGTAAAGGATGCTGGTGATAAGTTCCGTGTAGTCGCTAAATCGTCCGACGGTATCATCGAGGCAATGGAGAGCAGCGAGTATAAGTCGATTATTGGTGTTCAGTGGCATCCGGAATGTTTGGAAGATGGAATGCCCCTGTTCCGTTGGCTCGTGGAGGAGGCAAAGGCTTTCCGTAGGGCAAACGAGCTACATGATCGGGTACTGACACTCGATACTCATTGCGATACCCCGATGTTCTTCCCACAAGGGATACATTTCGACCATCGCGACTCTAAGATACTTGTGGATCTGCATAAGATGAACGAGGGTCGCCAGGATGCAACGATAATGGTGGCTTATCTGCCTCAGCCAAAGATTGGTGAGACATTCTCTTCGCTTGTCGATTTCGATGTGCCAGGACCTTTGGAATATGCTGATCTTATCTTCGACAAGATTGAGGAGATAACAGAAGCAAATCGTAAGTATATCAGCATCGCCCGTACTCCTGGAGATCTGTATGAGGATAAGCGTAATGGACGTAAGTCGATAATGCTTGGTATCGAGAACGGTATAGCCCTCAACGGACAACTGCAGAACCTTCAGCACTTTGTTCAGCGTGGTGTGGTATATATCACTCTCTGCCATAATGGTGACAATGATATCTGTGATTCTGCAAGAGGATGTAACACTCATGGAGGTGTGAGCCGTTTTGGTGAACAGGTGATTCGTGAGATGAATCGTCTGGGAATCATGGTGGATATGAGCCATGCTGCAGAGAAGAGCTTCTATGATGCATTGGAGATAAGCAGTATGCCTATCGTATGCAGTCATAGTAGCAGTCGTGCTCTGTGTGACCATCCTCGTAACCTCACTGACGATCAGATGCGTGCCCTTGCTGCCAAGGGAGGTGTGGCTCAGACGACCCTCTATTCTGGATTCCTGAAGAAAGAGGGTGAGGCAACAATCATCGATGCCATCGAGCATCTTGAACATGCAATAAAGATTATGGGTATCGACCATGTTGGCTTGGGAACAGACTTCGATGGCGATGGAGGAGTAAAAGGCCTTGCCGACTCTTCTGAGCTTATCAATTTCACCCGTCAGCTGTTGGCCCGTCGCTATAGTGAACGTGACATCCAGAAGATATGGGGAGGAAACTTCCTGCGCGTTATGGGTCAGGTACAGAAAGTCAGAGGTTAAAGACAAAGATTTATGGCTATTAAATATAATAAGGTATTATTTGTGGTTTTTTCCACCCTCTTATTCTCTTGTGGCAATCTGAAGAAACAGGCAGCCACAGAAGCTGTTAAGCAACCAGTAGGACCTGCGTTTAGTGCCGATAGTGCCTATGCTTTTTGCGAAGAGCAGTGTAACTTCGGACCTCGTACGATGAATAGTAAGGCTCATGATGATTGTGAGCAGTGGATAATCAGTAAGTTCCAACAGTATGGTATGAGTGTCATCCCTCAGAAGACTCTTCTCAAGGGCTATGATGGTACCATGCTTAAAAGCACTAATATCATTGCAAGCTATAAGCCAGAGCTCGCATCGCGTATCTTGCTCTGTGCACACTGGGATAGTCGCCCCTGGGCAGATAACGACCCTGATGAGGCAAATTGGCATAAGCCTGTGATGGCGGCAAACGATGGTGCCTCTGGTGTTGCTGTGATGCTCGAAGTGGCCCGTCAGATAGATGCCTGCTCTAAACAGAATCCTGATACACTGGCATTAGGCGTCGACTTTATCTGTTTCGATGCAGAAGACTACGGCTATCCTCAATGGGAGACGGTCAATGATCCCGGTGATACATTTGCTCTTGGCGCACAGTATTGGTCAGCCAATCCCCATAAGGATGGCTATACAGCCCGTTTTGGTATCCTTCTCGATATGGTTGGTGGCCAGGGAGCGCATTTCTATCAGGAGTATATGTCGAAGCAGTATGCCGGCTCTGTTGTCGACAAGGTGTGGAAGGCTGCTTCTGTGGTGGGCTATGGCAGTTTCTTCCCGATGAAGGATGGTGTAGGCATTACCGATGACCATATCCCTGTCAACACCGTTGCCAAGATTCCGTGTGTAGATGTTATTCCCTATTACCCCGACTGTGAGCAGAGCAGCTTCGGTCCTACGTGGCATACCGTTAATGATGATATGGCACACATAGACCGCACAACTCTTCAGGCTGTGGGGCAGACAGTAATACAAGTGCTGTTCTCAGAAAAATAAATCAGATTTGTCCTGACTCGACCATCAGCACTACTCTTTCTGTAAGACGATCCACACCCTCAGGATCGTAGCCTTTCTTCAGACTGGCTCCGAATGACCAGGCGAAGATCTGCCAGAATCCAGCACGGAAAGGTCCCATAAAGGCTTGGATCATCTCGTATGACGAAGAGTGGCACTCTCTGTCGATGAGTTTTATAAGGAGCTTACCTTGAGAATAGGTAAGCTTTTTCATTTTCGGCTTGTAGGTCTTGAAGATCTCACTCTCCACCTTTTTTATGTGGGCATCTTTCTCTTCCTTGGTGGGTATGGTCTCAAGGATCTCTGTTGTCTCGTAAAGTAACTGCTTGGCTTCCTTGGCTATGGGAAGCACTTTCTTTACGTTGTTAACAAGACGCATATAACTCTTGGCTTGCTTCTTGTTCTTGAAGGTTATCTGAGGGTAGACATACACATTGTTCATCTCCATATACTGTATGCTGTCGCCCTCGTGGAGTACCTTGCCTACCTTTACTGTAGGTACGAAGGTAGGAGAGTCCATCTCTGCCAGCACCTGATCAGAGGTCAATGGCTGGTCTTGGGCAGAGGCAGTGAATAGTGAATAGTGAATAGTGAATAGTGTTATCACCATTCTCATCATCCACAGCGTATATGGGCATTTCTTTGTCATTTCGGATGCAAAAGTACGTAGTTTTTCCGAATAGGAGGTAAAAAAACACCTCCTTTTTCATTTATTTTAGAAAAAAATACTATCTTTGCAACGTGAAACTTAAATTTATGCACAATGAAAGCGCAATTTGTATTTGTATTATTGGTGTTATCTCTCTGTGCGAATGCTCAGAGCGATTATATTTGGGAGAAGTATCTCAACGAGGTGATGAGTGCAGAGGATATGGAGTCTGCCGAGTGGGAGGATAGTTACGAGATGCTATGTGAACTGTCTCAGCATCCTTTGGATTTGAATCATGCCACACGGGAAGATCTGGAACAGTTCCCTTTTCTCTCAGCTCAACAGGTGGAGGAGATAGTGGAGTATCTCTATCGTTATGGCTCGATGAAGTCGTTGGCGGAGTTGCTTATGATCCGTTCGCTGGATTATGATCGGAGGCGGTTGCTTAGTTGCTTTGTGTTTGTTCGCGGAGATATGCAAAATGCTGAAGATAGTGAAAAAGATTACTGGCATAGCGAGTTGATGACTACTGTGCGTGTGCCTTTCTATGAACGTAAGGGCGATAAGGCTGGTTATCTGGGATATCCCTATCGCCATTGGCTGAAATATCAGCTTACCTATGGTAATCGTCTGAAGGCTGGCATTGTGGGTGCTCAGGATGCAGGAGAGCCGTTTTTTGCCAATAAGAACCGCATGGGATATGATTTCTATTCCGTTTACCTACAACTAAAGCGACTCGGAAGGATAGAAAACCTCGTCTTTGGTAAGTATCGTGCATCAATGGGCATGGGATTAATCATAAATAATAGCTTTGCTCTTGGAAAACTATCGTCACTTCAGAATCTTGGACGCTCTACAACCACCCTCAGAGCTCATTCCTCTCGTTCTGCTGCTGATTATCTTAATGGGATAGGTACTACCGTCACAATCACCAAGGGCCTTTCTGCTACAGCCTTTTTCTCTTACCGTAATCAGGACGCTACTCTTAAGACTGACGGAACTGTGTCTTCCATAATCACCTCTGGCTATCATCGTACAGAAACGGAGATAGGGAAGAAGAATAACCTGAAGAACACCACCTTTGGAGGAAGTGTAAGATATCAGGATCATGGTCTTCATGCGGCGCTGAATATCGTGGGGACTCATCTGAATAGAGAACTGCGGCCTAATACCAACTTCCCTTATCGTAAGTACTATCCCCAGGGCTATGATTTCCTTAACTTCAGCACCGACTATGGCTATGTGCATCCTCGTTTTTCTTTTAATGGCGAGACGGCTATCAATAAAGACGGTGCATTGGCAACAATCAACAGCCTTAGCCTTAGACTTAATGGCGAATTAAACCTGATGGCACTTCACCGTTTCTACTCCTACCGTTATACCTCCCTCTATTCGCGATGCTTTAGTGATGGTGGTAAGGTTCAGAATGAGAATGGCATATATCTTGGAGCAACGTGGCAACCCTCACCAAGATGGAAGCTATCTGCTTATACTGACTATGCCTATTTCCCTTATCTGCGATATCAGGTGTCGCAACCCTCTCATTCATGGGATAATCTCTTCCAGGCGACATATTCAATGAAGAAATGGACATTCTCTGGACGATATCGCTTCCGAATCCGCCAGAAAGACAATGAGGATGACCTTATAAACCAAATGGAACATCGCGGACGAATTACTGCTGATTATGAAGGAAAGATTGACAGTCGTACGCAAGTAGATTTCAATATCATAACCTCAACAGAGCATCATCGGGGATTTATGCTTAGTGAGACTTTAGGTTATTCATATAGATGGTTGCGACTTAATGCAGGAATAGGATATTTCCGTACAGATGACTATGCCAGTAGGATATATCTTTACGAGCAGGGACCGCTTTATAGCTACAATTTCAGCCAGTACTATGGCAATGGCATCAGGTATTGGCTGATGTGCCGTGCCGGTATAGGAAAACGCCTTGCGCTTACCGCAAAAATAGGCACTATCAACTACTTCGACCGTTCTGTGATAGGCACAGGTTATCAACAGGTCAATGCCTCTTCGATGACAGACCTGGACCTTCAGCTCCGTTGGAAATTCTAAATGAGATTATTATACAAATCCACGACCTGCGAGGCGACATCACGCCCCTCAAAGCGACGTATATACTCCTGACTGAGCTCTATCCGCTGCTGACGACCTTCGGCACCTTTGAGTGTCATCTTGATGGCATTTGCCATCGCCTTCTCATCATTAGGAGCAACATAGAGAGAGTCGGGCCCTCCTGCCTCCTCAAGACAGGAACCAGTACATGCAACTACTGGCAGGCCACTGCTTATTGCCTCTATGATGGGGATGCCAAAGCCTTCATATACAGAAGGATATACAAAACTCTCTGCTCCTGCATAAATAACCGGCAACTGATCATTGCTGACTCCATGAAGTATATGCACCCTGTGCTCCAGCTGATGGGTCCTTATATATTCAGACACCTTGTCGGTATACTTTGTGTGGCGTCCTACAATCACAAGATGCAAATCCTCAGGCAGATAGTGCATAGCTCGAACCGCCAACAGGACGTTTTTCCTTGCCTCGATAGAACCCACGCTGAGGATATATCTTTTTGGCAGTGAAGGGTCCGCGGAGTCAGAAACAGGGCGCCTGAAACTCGGCGAATAACTCTGATATACAACAGATATCTCACTGTCTTCGATATCGCCAAACTCGATGATATCGCGCTTGGTACATTCGCTGATAGCTATGATATGATCTGCCTCCTTGATGGTCTGATAGAACTTCCAGGCATATATCTTTGTGTCAATCCAGTTGTAGAACTCAGGATGACGAAGGAAGATAAGGTCGTGGATGGTTACGATACTCTTCACACCGCTCTTGCTGATGCCGAAAGGCAATTCTCCTGAGAGTCCGTGGAATATCTGAACTCCATCCCTTTTCAGGTCTTTTATCATTCCCTTTGTCCGCCAGAAGGCCTTCTCAAAAGGTATTCCGATGCACTTGGGGTAGCAAAACTCTACATTGTCCCTTATCACTATCTGGCCTCGCAGATCGTCGCGTCCCTTGTCTGGAACATAGAGTCGGAGGTTCAGGGTGTTGTTGGCAGAGAGGTCGTTGACAAGTGTCCTCCCGTAACTGCCCAGTCCTGTGCCGTTTCTTACGATACGTTTGGCGTCATAGCCTATGGTGAGTGGTCTGTTCATGACTTCTTAAAATGCTTGAATACGAATCTTACGAGTACGAAGTTGGTTGGTACGGCAATGACAAGAACAGCTATAGGTGCCAACTCCCTGCTAAGTCCTAACCAGAGGAAGAAGTTGAAGAGCACCATATGCAACAGGTAGTTCGTAAGATGTGCCGCTCCAAACCCTATTCCGTTTTTCGCTGATGCTTTTTCCTTGAAAGTGAAGTGTGCGGAGAGGTAGTAGTTCATCAGAAAGCTGAGAAGATATCCGATGGTATATGCCACATTGACATTTATCCAATGCTGTAGAATCCAGTATATGGCATAGTGGACACCTGCTGCTAAGGTTCCAACGATACCAAAGCGTATTATCTCTCCGAATGTCTCTTTTTTGTTCATATTTTGAAAAAATATGGTGCAAAGATACAAATAATTCTTAATTCTTAATTCTTAATTCTTAATTTATTTGTACCTTTGCACCCAAATTATACATTATATGGAACAGAAAATGAATTTCCTCGATAGAAACGAGTTTAATTTTGAACCAAGTCAGAAGGTCGTCGACGCTATTAAGAACTTTGATCCCAAGACCCTCTGCTTCTATACCCGAATTTACGATCAGGGTAAGAAAAGTGTTATTTCAGTACGTCTCAGTGAGATTTATGGTGTGCCTGAGGAACAGGTACTTCTCGCATATGGTGGTGAGGACATCCTGAAGAATGCCATCCACTATTATCTGATGAAGGGTGACAATAAGAAGATCCTTATCCCAGAGTTCTCATGGTGGTATTACAACAAGGTTGCCAGCGAGTGCTATGGTACTTTTGAGATGTACCCTCTCTATGAGAAGGATGACACCTTTGCATACGATGTTGACGAGGTAATCGAATACACCAACCGTATCCATCCCCGTATGCTTCTTCTGGCATCGCCAAACAATCCTACTGGCAACAGCCTGACAAGCGAAGAGATAGGTCGTATCATGGAGAATATCCCTGATGATACAATGGTACTCGTTGATGAGGCTTATGCCAGCTTTATCACCAGCGATACCGACTATATCGCTCCGTTGGTTAATAAGTATCGTAACCTGATTATCTCACGTACACTGTCTAAGTTCTACGGACTTCCAGGTCTGCGTTGCGGATTCGGATTCATTGGTCAGGGTCATACCCATTTCATCAGCTATATCAACAAGTACCTGGGTTATAACCGTTTCTCTGAGGCTGTGGCTCTTGCTGCCCTCGAGAGTGATGACCACTATCGTCGTGTAGCCGATGATATGGAGTGGGGCCGTCAGCTCTTCAAGAAGGAGCTTGGCGACAAGCCTGGATTCAAGGTGTATAAGTCTGTTGCTAACTTTATCCTCATCAAGTATCCTATTGAGATTAAGGAGGCTCTTCAGAAGGCACTTGCCGACCAGAACTACAAGATCAAGTTCATGAGTGATAAGGGTCTGGAGTCATGTCTGCGTATCACCCTTGGTCGCAAGGAACAGACACAGACCGTAGTCGATACCATATTGAAGGTTCTGGGATGATAGGAGTAATTCTTGCTGCCGGAATGGCCAAGAGGCTCCGTCCTCTTACAGACACCAAACCCAAGTGCCTGCTCGAGGTGGGAGGCAAGACCCTGCTCCAGCGCACTGTCGATGCTATGGCCTCTGCCGGCATCAGCGAGTTTCTCGTTGTTACAGGCTATCGCGCCTCGATGATTCGCGATTTCCTAGGAAGTTATGGGAAGAATCCTAGGATATCCTATATCGATAATCCCGATTACGAGCATAATAACAATATCTTCTCCCTCTGGCTTGCCATGCAGGAACTCCATGGTCAGGAGGTGCTGCTTATGGATAGCGATATCCTCTGCGATCCTGAGGCTGTACGCCGTGTGGCCAGTCAGGAGTGCTCAGCCCTCGCCATGCAGCGTCATGAACTGGGAGAGGAGGAGATGAAGATTGTTGTAGATGCCGATTTCAATATCACTGAGATCAGCAAGACCTGTCGTATAGAGGATGCTGTAGGTGAGTCTGTGGGTATCGAGAAGATGACATCTGAATACACCGAGGCCATCTATCAGGAGCTGCGAAAGATGATTCTCGACGAGAATCTTATCGATATCTTCTATGAACGGGCCTTCGAACGCCTTATCTCTCAGGGGCATACCTTTAAGGTCGTAGATACTACCGACCTCTTCTCTTACGAGCTCGATACACCTGAGGACTTCCAGAAAGCCACAGATTTAATGCCAAAGAATCTATGATCAGACTTGCAACTGTTTCCCCCTGCTATAACGAAGAAGAGGTGCTGCGTCACTCTGTAGAGCGCCTTACGGCTTTGTTTGAGCGGATGATGTCGGAAGGACTTATCTCAAAAGACAGTATGATGGTATTTGTCAATGACGGTAGTCGTGACCGCACTTGGGAAATCATAAAGGATCTCCATAAGGAGAACCAATATGTGAGAGGCATCAACCTGGCTCACAATGCTGGTCATCAGAACGCTATCTTAGCCGGTATGATGACTGCCAGGGAGTGGGCGGATGCAGTTGTAACCCTCGATGCTGATCTTCAGGACGATATTGAGTGTATCCCCCAGATGGTGCGCCACTTTGAGGAGGGTAATGATATTGTTTATGGAGTGAAGGTATCGCGCGAGGCAGACCCCTTTATGAAGAAATTCACTGCCCAGGCTTTCTATAGGCTGCAGAACCAGATGGGTGTGGAGAGTGTGTATAATCATGCCGACTTCCGTCTGATGAGTCGTCGTGCCCTCGATATGCTTTCTGAGTATAAGGAGCACAACCTATATCTTCGAGGTCTGATACCTCAGATAGGATTGCCTCATACTACAGTTAATGATGTCATTAGCGAGCGATATGCCGGCTCATCGAAATATACATTTGGCAAGATGATGGGACTTGCACTCAACGGCATCACCGCTTTCAGCGTAAAACCTCTCTACGCAATATTCAACATCGGATTGCTATTTCTCATCATAGCTTTCATAATAGGCCTTTACGTCGCTTATTCTCTTATCGTCGGTACAGCTGTGCAAG
>Ga0326511_10001503_pt1 | contig 19333 bp, 20 predicted proteins | sample 0_2496_0518_D_FD_203701 | JGI IMG/M metagenome (GOLD analysis project Ga0326511, IMG submission 203701) | Bovine rumen microbial communities from UC Davis, California, United States - 0_2496_0518 | ecosystem: Host-associated > Mammals > Digestive system > Stomach > Rumen | place: USA... | reverse complement strand
GAAAATCTTATTAAAAAGCCAAAGCCAATACCAAAACATTTAGAATCTAAATTATCAAATTATTTAATGCAATTCAATATTGCATTAAAACACAATTTCGAAACAGAACGAATTCTTTTTGAAATTCATTCTGAAGATGGAAAGACATACATAAATCATTTCTTTATAGCCGCTAATCAATTCGATTTTAATGGACCAATTATATTTACTAGAATGATGAATTATCCAATATTCTCGTCTAAAGAGGAAGCTGCAATCTATAGAATGTATATTGAAGATGGTGATATGAGTGTAGGAACTTCTATGGCCGCAAATCAATCTTCATTACAATCAATAAAATCTGTATATGATAAAGAAAGAGCAAGAAAAGAACTCATTATTAAAATTGGTAAAATGTGTGGTGAATATGCATATAGTCATTTACAAGAAATTATCGATTTTGGTAAAAATAAATTATTTAATTCGAAATCAAAGAAAAGAAAAAAGAAATAAATATAATTCGGGGCGGAATTAAACCACCCTGAATTATATTTTTTTTATTGTAATTTTGATAGCACTATATCCAAATTAGTTTGTATTTTATCCAATTTATCACCCATAGTGTTTACTTTCGAATTAATGTCATTATCAGTAAATTCAGCATTTATATTTTTAGCTTCATCTTCTAATGATATAAATGCATTTAACGTATCTGTAGCTCGTGTTAACATAGTTTGTGTCTTTTCTAGTTGAGAAGTTACTGAATCACAAGAATCATCAGAAATTTCTTCAAGAGTAAATTCGAGTTTTTCCACCAATACACCATCAAGCTTTGAATTATTATAAGTTTTATTCAAAGCTTCAGTAATTGTAGCAATAATTTTTTCTTTATTTATGTTATCACCAGTTCCAAAATCTTTAAATTTGAAATTTAGTTTATATACAAAATCTTCATTAAGGCGTTGAGTACGTTCAATATCTATAATATCATCCCAAAGAATAATGTGTTCACCAGTTAATACCCAATTACCATTAACATTTTTAATAACTCCACAATCATAATATATCTGAGATTTTAAATATGTAACTGTATCCCCAGTATATTCAATAAATTTTTCATTAATAGCTACATTTTCAATCATTGATTGGTATTGAGAAGCTCTATCGTAATTTATATAACCTAAAACACGAATTTTCTTATTTTCAATATAATTTGACGTTGTGTATACGATATATGATTTATTAATATTAAGTTTCATAGTGTGTTTACTCCTTAAAAAATATATTATTTTGTCGAAACTAGATGTTTATATACATATTATATTAATAAATAAAACAATGGGAGGTTTTATTATGTTAAAATCTGGGTGGGACTGGATTAAAAGAATGTATTGGAACTTTAGATTAAAAAGAGAAGTTTCAAAATATTTAGATCGTATAACAATGTGGTCTAATAAAAAGCATTCTAAATAATCTAATAAAAAGAGATAACTGTAAATAGTGTTATCTCTTTTTTTTATTTTATAAACTTTTTTGACAAATTAATATAAAATTGAAAGGAGTGCTGTAAATGGTGAACTACAGAGATATGACCGATAAGGAACGTGAAGAGTATACTAAAAAGTCAATAGAAGATACTATAAAACGAGAAAAGAAATTTAAAAAGAAACATAAAAGAAGAATAAATTTTTCAAGATGTGTTAAACAAGTAACAGTTAATCTTGATCATCCTTTCGATTTTTCTTAATATTTTTCACTTTAACAGTGTATATGAGGTGATATAAATCACCTCTTAAATATTTTTTTAATTTTATTTTTAGTTATATATCTTAATATAAGAGAAAGGGTTTTATATTATGACACGTATACACGATACTTATGCTTATAGTATTAATTATGCAAAAATTAAATATTCAGATACTGCTGATGGTCCTGGATTTAGAATAGCTTTGTATGTTTCTGGATGTACAAGACATTGTCATGGATGTCACAATGTTTCTGCATGGGATTTTAATAGTGGATTCAAATTGACAACCAAGGAAATTTCGAATATCATTTATAATCTTGAAGAAAAATATTATTCAGGTTTTTCTATTCTTGGTGGAGAACCATTGGAAAAACGAAATAGAGAAGATGTATTTAAAATTATTGAAAAAGTTCATGAAAAACGTCCAAAAAAGACTATTTGGTTGTGGACAAGTTATACTTGGGAAGAAATTATTGAACAAGAAATAATTCCTGAGAATATTTTAAATATGATCAATGTTATCGTTGATGGTCCATATGTAGAACGAGAACGTAATTTGAAATTAAAATTCAGAGGATCAAATAATCAACGTCTTATAGATGTGAAAGAGAGTTTAACTCAGAAAAAAGCAATATTATGGGAAGATAATGAAAATAACATGTATAGCTGACATACACTTTGGAAAATTAAATGATGACGACAAATTGTATGATGAATTAAAACAAGGATTTATCAAACATTGTAATGAAAGTAAACCTGATATTATAGTTATTTGTGGAGATTCATATGATTCTCGACAATTAATAAATTCTAAAGCAAATATAAATTATCAACGATTTATAGATGATTGTCGCGATACTGGAGCTATAATAATAGTTATAGAAGGTACAGAATCTCATGATAGATATCAGATAAATGCTTTATTACATTATTCCTCAGATAAGTTTTATATAGTAAATACAGTTACAACTTTAAATATTCTTGGAATGAAGTTTTTAATAGTTCCAGAAGAATACGTTAAAGATAAATCTTATTATGATAAATATTTGGATTCGGAATATGATTTTATATTTGGTCATGGTATGGCTTCTCATGTAGGTTTTAGTGATAAATCTATTTCTGATGAAATCATGAAGAAACCATTTATTTGGGAAGCTAAAGAACTGGAAAAAATATGTAAAAATTATACAGTATTTGGGCATATTCATACACATTCTGAATATCACAATTTCATATATTGTGGTTCATATTCTAGATTAAATTTTGGTGAAATGGAACCTAAAGGATTTGTAGAATTCGCAGAAACCAAAAAAGGTTGGAAATATGAATTTATAGAAAATAAAATGGCTCCAACTTTTACAGATGTATATATGTCTAAACTTCCAGATGATATAGATTCATTAATGAATCAACTTCGTGGATATCAAGAGAATTCTGATTATTTGCGAATAGTAATTGATCAAGATAATGAAAATAAAGATAATAATATCAAAGGTTTTGTAAAGAATCATGATAATTGTTGCGTAAAACAAATAATCAAACGTAAGATTGATGAAAAAGAAATTTCTGAAAATATTCAAGAACAGCAAGAAATTCTTAATAATAGAATGGATAAATATAAAGGTTTATCATTTATGGAAATAACTCTCAAAATAGCTAAAGATGAATACCATACAGAATTTACACAAGAAGAAGTTAATTCTATATTAAATACTCAAGTCTAAGGGGTAAAAGTTTTACTTGTATATTATTTCAATGAAGAGTAAACAACTTTAATATAAATTTAAGGAGTTTTATATGATTGCTGAAGAACCATTTGATATTGGTGGAACGGCTATTGATCCACAAGACATTTTATCCGATGATCTTATTGGCAAAATTAAAGGTTTGAATCCCGATTTAGGAGTAGCAGGAAAAGATCCATTCTATGATCGTTATGCTGCATATCGGGATGAAATCGAAAATGCTGAGTTAATCATCATTGATGCTAATACTCTAAATAGATCATCTATTATGAATCTTGATCTTTCAGGTGATACAGCAGGTATAGATGACCTGCCATCAGATTATTATCAATTGTGTGAAGATTCACTTGAACCAGCTTTTGGTAGTGAATTTGGTTATTGGGATTGTGATTTTGACAATCCTGATGAAGGATTTAGTGAATTTACAGATTGGGGCGATACTGAATTTTCAGAATACTCCGATGGTCTATATGCTTAATCCTTGAATTCAAACAGGTTTAAAATAAAATTATAATCAATACAACCCCTCCCACCCAACGATTATAATTTTAGAAGAGTGAGCATTGTAGCTCACTCTTCTTTTTTATTTTTTGACACGTTAATATATAAATAATTATTATAGGTGATAATTTATGAAATATGTATATGAATACTTTTGGGAAATAACTTTCTCAATACCAAATAGAAAAATATCTTTTCAACCATATGCTATAACACTTTTTCAAAAGAATTGTAATTATTTTACAGATTTTATTCCATCATATGTGTTAAAATGTAAAATTGATGAAAAATATTTAAATTTACTTAAAATATTTGATAAAGAATTTGTAGTTTTGGTTAAACAATATTTGTTATCTGGTCCAGAACGTGGTAAATATAGTGATAAAGAATTAATTTCTGAACAAGAATTCGCTGTATATTATGATAAAGATCAAATCACTTCATACATGAAAAATAATAAAATTGTTAGTGAAGATCTTGAAAAAGCAGATACAATATTAGTTGATGATGCTCCTGGAGCATTAAATCAACAAGAATTAAAATTTCAATTACTATTAAAGAAAGATTTGTTGATGAAAACATATATTCATAACTATGTATTTGGTAGTGAAGATGATCCTGCTGATCCTATTACTGCAGTAATGGGAGTAATTAGTCAAAATCCATACATAGAAAAATGTATAATTGATGAACCTGATAATACTACATCATATCCTAATCTTATTATTGAACCTGCTGAATTAAAAGATGCTATAAAAAATATTCAATATAATTATGGAATTTACTCTAAAGGTTTGATGTTATTTTATGATGATGGTATTCTTTATGTACTAAATAAATGTAATCCTAAACACGCATTTATTAAGGATGAGATTCAGCTTATACAAGTATTAGTTCATGAAAGAACAGATAATCCTAATGTAAAAGATGTAGTTTTAATTAATAAAGATGAAGGTTTAATTGGATATGAACGAATGTCTAAGATTTATAAAGAAGATTATGAATCTATAGAAGGAATTGTAACTGGAAACAAATTCGTTTATAGTAACTACAGTAGTATTATTAAATCTGGTTCTGCTAAAGATGGAGATACAAAATATGTAAGTCCATTACAAGAAGTTGTTAAACCTAGACCATCTCGTATTGATGTTGGAGCTAAGATTATAGTTGATTATGATATGTTAAATAATACTTATAATATGGATTCACATATGGCGGAGAAATCTATAGGAGTTCCTATCACGATAGGTTTACAAAATGTAAATTGTACACATTTTAGAGCAAACAAAACTGTAAAACTCAATTGTGATACACCAGAATCCAAAAAATTATATTCAGGTTTATACAACATCTATTCAGCAACATTTTATTATGTAGGATCTAGTCATCCAGGAAGACGTTATACGACTACAGGTAATGTACTTCTTAAATTATGTAATAAAACTGAAGGATTTGATAAAGATTACGAACCTAAAGCATAAAAAATAAATCTGGGAGGTAAATTCCTCCCAGATTATTTATTTCTTTTTTATCATGAAAACTTTTGATCCAGTTCTATCTGTATACTCAGTAACAGTAGAAATTTTTTCTGAATTATTAATAACTTTGAAACCCAATAATTCTTCAACATCTGTAAGCTCTTTTGTAATTTTACAAGGTTGAACACTCTCATAACTATCATCCATTTTAAAGAAAAATCTTCTATATAAATGATTTACTAATAATATTTTCATAGGAGTATTAGTAGTCACTTGTATTTTAGGAGTTCTAGTCAAAGTAGCAAAATCGATATTTGATGTTTTAAAATAGAATTTTTCATCTTCAATATTGAAAAATATCTGATATGATTCATCTAAATCGTCTAAGAATACTCTACCTGTAATAGATGAGCATATATTAAATACAGTTTCTTTAAAATTGTCAAGAACAGATATAATTGGACTACCAAACGATATGCTTCTACCTGTATTGCGAAATTCTTTACATTTCAACATTCCACCAACGAAAGAAGAAATAAAATCTTCAATATAAACTGAATCAACTACACATTTAGTGTTTTTAAAATAAAGATATGTAACATCTCCAGTTCTATTTATAACTTGTATACGACTTCCAACAATTTCACTATCAGCTATGGAAACTTTTTTGATAAGATCTCCATCTATATACAATTTATTACAATTAAATTTACAATCTAATACTGATATGTGAGTAGCTTGAAGATTTAAAGTTCCTCCAACTTCTAAAGCACAATTATATAATGCTATTTTGAAAGCATTATTTATTAATATAGATTCTGTACTTTTTATTTCACTATTATTGTATGAAAACTTTTTAACTGCAGAGTTAGCATCTTTTTTCAAAATATCTACTGTTGAATCAATGTAAGAATCTGTAATATATATCATATCTAGTGTAATGTCATAAATAGATATTAATGTTAATTTGCTATCACTTTGGTTATATAATGTTGAATTGTAAACACCTATAGTAGTTTTGAGTTCGCTTTCTGGTTTAGAATTGATGACCTTAATTAAAGAAGATTTATCCCATATTATAGAATCCTCATCAATTTCATATTCAATTTCATAAACTTTAAATTTAGCAACTTGATCAATAATGATTAAGCTACCTTCTCTATTAAACTGAGATACTTTGCGATTAACTCCACATACAGAAACACTAGTGTTATTAAAAAATTTAATTATTGATCCGTATTGAACTTCATCATTAATAATAAGATTTCCAATACGAGCACTATGAAATCCAGTTACTAAACATCTGTGATCTTTAACATCATTCTCTACAATTTCTTGCCCAAAAAATGTTAAATATGGTATAGACAACCTACTAATAGTAAATGGTGTATTAAATGCTGATGAGTTAAATTTGAAATTGGTTCTTAATGTAGCATAAATATCTAATTGTGAACCTGTACAAGATTTACCAATAATAAGATTTAGTGTCTTACTAAATGCTTTATCAGCATTATAAACATTTATTTCACATTTATCAAATTTTGCATCTTTTACAACTAAGGTAGTGTCATCTTCAATAAACCAAACTCCACTTTTAAATGTAAGATTCTTAATACTTCTATATTGAGATGAATCTGTACGCATAGCACATGTTTTTAGATCAAAACACACATCTGATGAACATTCTGACATAGCTTTGAATACTTTTGATTCATAAATTATTTGATATGTTCCTTCATCCCCACAAACTAAATTAATTTGTTTAGCACCATTGTGTTTATAACAGTAATCAACAATTCTTTCATTTAATTTATTTATCCAATATTCGTCTACAGGTGTTGAATATTCTTCAGTACGTGAACGGATTTCAATATTTCCATCCAAAGCGGAACGAACAATAATTTTAAAAGCATCTTCGACGTCTTCTTCATCGTCTTCTGTGATAATTGGATCGTGTTTATATGTTACTATATAAACTTTATTATTGTGTGTAGTTACAAAACGATATCGTATTGAATTAGGTTTATCTATTAATAGTTCCATAATTACTTCCTAGAATCAATTTTTCCTTTAAATCTGTCAATCATCTTTAAATCATTTTCATTAACTCCAAGTTTAACTGGATCCAAATCAGCTAATTTTTCTATTCCAGAATTATTAGTTATTTCATGTGTTTGAGGTTTATTATAATCGGGTTTTTGTCGTTGTAATTCTGTTAAGAAATCTCGCATAAGTCCCTGTGCATCCATATTGTTTTTATCGCCCTTACTACTATTGTCTCTACGCATTTCGAGATCTTTTATAGTCTTTTTAATGTTTGTGCGTTCTTTGATTACTTGTACTTGATTATTACGAATATCATTAAGTACTTTACCTAATTCTGCTACATCTCTATAAGGAGATGATCCTCCATACATAGATTTTTGACCCATTCTTTCAAGATTAAGTTCCATCCCTTTGTGTACTTCATTGTATAATTGTTCATTTTGGTTGAATTGGTCATTTAAAAGCTCTAATTCTGGATTAAAGTATGATTCATAATCGTATACTCTTGATTGTTCTTGATTATTAGTTGTAGGCATAAATTCACACTCCTTATATAATTCTAACTATATCATTTTGTCAACAGATTAAAATGAATATAAATACATATTATATTAGTGAAGGAATAAGATAATAGTGTTATATTAACACTTTTTATAAACTATGTCTTGTTATTTGGTATGTACTTTTTTAGAATGGGAAAATAATAGAATCTTATTCTTTCATGGTTTTGCTCCAGAGACTGGATCTCAGTAAGAGGTCCAGTCTCTTTTATATATTTTTTTTTCATGATACGTCAAAAACAAGCTTATATAGAATAAATAGGAGAAATATTACGGCATTTCAGTTAAATGACCAACAATTAGAAGGTATAAAGAAAATTATAAAATGGTATTTTTCGGAAACATATAACAAGCATTGGCATGTGGTTTCTGGAGTTGCTGGTTCAGGTAAATCTACTATAGTGTCAATAGCAATCAAAATGTTAGGAATTCCTTTACAAAATGTAATATTTTGTACATTAACTGGTAAAGCTTCATTAGTTTTACGTATAAAAGGAAATCCTTCAAATACAATACATAAAACATTTTATTCAGTATTTAAAACTAAAAATTCTTTTGGTTTTCATTTGAAAAAACATATAGATCCTACAATAAAACTTATAGTAGTTGATGAAGCTGCTATGGTACCACAACCTATGGTAGAAGATATATTATCATTTGGTACACCTGTTTTATTTCTAGGAGATCACAATCAGTTACCACCAATCTTCGGACCTAATAAGATAATGGTTCCAGAAATGTGTGACACTAGATTAACACAAGTAATGAGACAATCCGATTCATCTGGAATTTTGATTTTGGCAAACATGGCTATACAAGGTTTACCTATAAAACTAGGCCAATATAATGCATCTAAAGTAGTTAGATATAGTGATATATATGATAAAATGCATGAATATGATATGATTATTACATATTCTAATGGCACACGAAGAGTTGTTAATCATTTAGTAAGACAACAACTCGGTAGAAAATCTATATATCCAGAAAAAGGTGATAAGCTTATTTGCTTGATGAATAATTATAATTATCAAATTGAATATGAAGATATACCTATTTATGTAATAAATGGATTAGTAGGATATGCGGAAACTCCATCAAAAACAATTACTGATGGTTCATTAGAATTATGCAATTTTGAATTTGTTCCAGAATTTTTACCAAATGAACCTCAATATAGATTTAATATTAAGTGTTTTATGGAAATATTTGAACAATATTCTAAAGATATAAGAAAAGAAGCATTTATACAAGCAATGTATGATGATTCGGTGGATGAAGAAAAATTAGGCTCTATTGCTATGGTTGACTATGGATATGCTATTACATGTCACAAATCTCAGGGCAGCGAAGCTAAAAATGTTTTAGTTTTAGCTAGTGATTTTAGAGGTTCCCAAGACACATATAACAAATGGCTATATACAGCAGTGACTAGAGCTAAAGAATCTGTTACAATTGCATTTGATATTTAAAAAAATGAGGGTGATTTACACCCTCATTTTTTTATATTTTTACATTCAAAGATATTATATAAATATAGGAGATTAATATATGAATGGTAAATTACTTTGTGATAAAAATTTTGGTATGACTGAAGAACGATTAAAAGTTGAAAAAGTTATAAAAGAAATTTTTTCAGAAATCGATTGGTTACATCCAGATTATTTTGGTTTAGATAAGGAACGTTGTGATGATGATTTTAAAGTTTTCACATATGAAGTACAAAATTATATTCATACTAATCAAGTTTCTGATCATATTAATAAAATTCAAAATATATTGTTTTCGAATGGCTATGTAGATTCCAAAGAGATAACATATTCGATGAGAATAATAAAGAAAATAAATAATACTAATACAGTTATTTATACTAATCCGTTATTTGTTGCTATAGATTTAATGGATTATGTTGTAAAGAAAGAATTTGGCAAAAATGGGATATCTTTTGCAAAATTTAAAGGTAATAATTGTGTCGATCCATATTATTCAATAACTATTTCAAAAACAGCTATGGAAAAACTTTAATATTAAATAAAGGTGGAGTTATCCACCTTTATTATATTTTTGTTTAGCTATACACCATTATTCATATATTATATTAATGGGATATAAAGAAGAAGAGAGGGTGTTATAGCACCCTCTCTTCAAATGACCAAAACGTTCCATATTGGATTGAGCGATATAGAATGGAAAGGAGGTGATAAATGGTAATAAAACCAATCTATCAGTGCTACAAAACTGTAGCAGATAAGAACGGATTTCCTGTTGGCGTTCGTTCTTATGTAACTGAAGAAGAGTTCTTCAGGTTGTTTGGTCAGAAACCTACTTTGCCACCAGTTAGTAGTAAAGTTGTAGTTTCTAACTAAACTATAATAAATTGCCGGATCTTTTTGTTAGACCATACTCACAATATCTTCTAACAAAATGTAACTGCGAAAGATTATTCTCAATCAATAGTCTTTCTACAATTATATTATATTATTAGGAGTAAAATATAATATTATAAAGAATGGGAATATAATTCCCATTTTTTTTGGTAAATTGGTACCTTTTATTCATATATTATATTAATAGAAGGAGCAAAATATGGGATTGATAAATTCTTTATACTCTCTACAGTTAAGACACTCTGTAGAGGAGTTGTTTGGACATGACGGATATGAAAAATCCGTCATAAAAATTGATGGTTCAACAGTGTTTGTATATACTGTTGATTTGCACGTTTTGGAAAAAAAATGGAGCTGCACAAAGTATGCAGCCAAAGCTTCGCAAATAAGCGATGTGATTCTGAATTGTGGATACGCATTTAGTACATCTAACATTGCGATATTATCGAAGCATATCAATAAGTTCGATCGAAATGTTCTCATGTGGCATGAGATTGGACATATAGTCAACAAACATACTAGTTTTACACTAATTGATATAATAAAAACATTTTTGGGAAAATGCACAAAAATAGTTAACAATGGGGCATGGGAACAGATAGCTGATAAAATGGCATATCAACACACTGGTGTAAAAATTACACCTACGTTTTTAGTTAATATGCTAAGATTAACCACATTGAATTACCTCGAGGATCAAGAGGCTGTGAATGAAATATTTTCACAAGAAAAAGAACAACTCATGATGAGTGAGCTGTTACAATGTGGTAGATTCAACTAAAAAATAAGGGGAGGAATTAACCTCCCTTTATTTTTTTCAAAATTTCATTAAAGTTTCGATATTTATTCTATAATCTTGATCTATATGTAATATTTCATTTATATTATATATCGAATTATCTTTAATAGTTCTTCTCCAATTCTCCATAATGATTCGAATCATATGATCATACATTGGATTGTTTAAATTATATTCTAAAGATTTTAATTTTTTCACTAAACTTCTTATTTTAGAAAACATTCGTATAACGTGAATTTTTACTTTGATATCTGTGAAATCATCTTTATTGTGTTCTTTAATGTATTTATAAATTACATCATTTATACGAACATTTTTATTGATTTTTATATCATCTAACACATAAAATACACTCATTAATTTAAGAATATTATTTATATATGGAGCTTCAACATTTGATAGATATTCATTATAAAAATCATTAAATCCATAAGGATAAATTTTATAATTTTCAAATTTAAATTGATAAATATTTTTTGTTAAGTTATAAATTAAACCAGTTCTATTTTCTTTAGAAAAATCAAAGAATATTTGTTTTTTACCAGAAGTTTTTCTAGTTTGCAGAATATGTTTGATTAAACTATATTTCAAATAGAAACCTTGATCATCTGATTCATAATATGTTATATAGATTCTAGGAATAATAGTAATCAATTTTGTAATGTTTTTAACAAGCCCATTTAATTTTTCGTTTTGCTCATAACGTTTCTTATTTACAAATATATAAAAGAAACTCATAGAATCACAATGATTATAAAAATAGTTTTTGTAATGTGCAATCATATTTAACAGACCACTAAGAAACATATTTGATACTTCTTGTGATATTTCCGCATCTTTAGTTGAATAATAATCTATAGCATATAGAAATTTACTCATAATCCAATCAAAATCTATAAAGCAATAAAATGTTTTTTCTTCTTTAGGGTCAAATTGAAAATACTCATTCATATTATTATATTTCATCTTATGAGTATTAAAAAGTATGTTAATGTCCATGTATACCTCATATATAGTATATATAATTATTTAGAATGTTTTAAACTAGTAAATATATTAAATATTTTTTAGGAGACTTGTATATTATGGATGAATTTGTGAATGATTTAACGAAATTTATGACTACAAGAATTAAAGAAAATAGAAAAATTCATGGATTTGAAGTATACATTTATGGTGATTCATCATGTGTGAAATCAACTAATAGTTTAAAAAATATCGGTAAACATCCAGTTTGGTATCCATACGATGATGATAAAGCTATATTTTTGTTAAGATATCCTGGATACACATGTGCTAATGTACATGTTAAAAAAGATACTAAAGAAATATTAAAGATAGTTGTAACACGATTAAACGATGGATCAATATTCATTGAAGATAAACCTAATAAATTTGAAGATGAATTGAATGAAGCTTGGAAAGGTAAAATTTTCGATATACCAAATGTAGATTTAGACACAGTGTTTAAATATACTTGTTACTAGAATTATTCAAATTATTTCATAAATACATATTATACTTTTGATTATTAGAGGAGATCTTTTTATGAATATGTTTGATACTAAAGAAACTAAAAAACTTTTAGAAAAACTTAAAAAAGTATGCACAGCTATGTCAAAATTTAGTCTAAATTCGCCATGTCTATTACAAATCGTACGATATAGAGGAGAATATGAATTCATATTAAGTCACAATCCATATAATGGTGATAATTATGATTTTTATAAGATATTTTCTAATATCACATATGATAATTTTGTTATATCAGATGAAGATAGTAGTTGTTTTGAAATATCTAATGATAATTATTCTGTACCAATAATTGTTTCAACATTTGATTTTATTAATAAAGATTTGAATCAAAATCGTGCTCAAAATTTCAAGTTTTATAATTCTTTGAATTATGATTATAGCATAGATTCATATTATATCTTTCCAAAATTTGTATTGAAAGCTATTAAAGAAGAGAAAATTAAGAGTTTTCAAACAGCAAATCAAACTTATTTTGATGGAAAAGGTGTATTTAGTTTTACTATAACTCTGGATGAAGATGAAAGATTTAATTTTAATACATTATTTATTCAGAATAATCCACGATTAGATAAAATTTATAATCTTTCAGTATTACCTATAGAAAGAAATTCTTCAATGTGGGATTTGTATTTTAATCATAATACTAATTGCTCATCATATTTGATGCTTGAACCTACTGAATGGGAAAATTTATGGGAAAAACATAAATACATTAATGCAATAGAGATGAAAGGAGCAAATAACCATTGGTTTACAATATATCATAATGATTTTCTTCAAAAGAAGATAAAATCTGCAACAATTACAAAGAAATATGAAAATATAGATGAACAAGGATCATCTAATATAGTTTCTTTGTATTTTAACATTGAATTGAATGGTGTTTATGAATATTTTAAATATAAATACTATGAATGTCGAGATTTTTAATATTTGTGGGGTGAAATTTGTCTAAATCAATAATCCAAACATTATATATGAAACCAAGATGGGTACCTGACCCAGATGCTCAACCTGGTGAATTTGGTATGAAAAAATTGTCTGATGATGCGTTGTTGATAACAATCAAAGATGATGAAACTAATGAAACTGAGTTGAAAATCATAGAACGACCAATTATTGAATTTTATACTATAAAAGATCCAGACAATTGTAAACCTTATAATGAAATGTATATTTCTAAAGATCTGGTAGATACACATGTCGTAGAATTTTCAAAACGTGATGCTGAGATATGTAAATATCTTGGAATTTATGATGAATATCGTTCTTTGAAAGCGGAAATGAATAAACGACATTTTGATTTTAGTGAATCTATGAGGGCTAGGGACAATTTTAATAACTTTATGAATGAAAAAGTTTATATGAGTCCTTTAGTATATGGTGCAGATGTTGGAATTGAAGAATTTTATAAAACGAAATTCATGCTAGAACATGGATCAAATGTTCCTAAGAAATTAAATATAAGTTTTTACGATATTGAAACTTATATCTATCATTTTAAAACTCAAGTAGATCAAAACAATCCAGAAGCGCCTATAAATATTATAACATACTATAATAATAAATATCGTCATTATTACGCATTAATTTTACGAATAGATGAAATTCCAGCTATTACCGAAGTTGAAAATGATGTAGAAGGATTTATTCGTGATTATGTACTAGAAGATTTTGAAGATGATCCTGATATTAAGATAAATTTAAAGTTTTTCGATAGTGAAATAATGTTAATGAAAGCTTTTCACCAATTAATATTTGAAGATAAACCTGATTTTGCATTGGCTTGGAACGATAATTATGATAAAAAATATATTATGGGACGAGAAAAACATTATGGAATGAACATTGCTAATGAATGGTGTCATCCAGATGTTCCAGATAAATATAGACAATTTTCATTTATCGAAGATTCACAACGAAAAGAAAAAACTTTTATGGGTAAAAACAAAAAGAATTATTCTAGACTTTGGGATAAGACTCTTTGTGCAGGATATACAGTTTTCATGGATCAAATGTCGTTGTATTCTAATCTTAGAAAAAGAACTTTGGAAAAATCATATAAATTGGATGCTATAGCTGAAAAGTCTATACATGCTAACAAAGTTAATCTTCATGAATTTGGATTGACTATTCGTAATGCTCCATTTAAAGATTTTAAAACATTTTTGAAATATTCAATTCGTGATACAAGATTGCTTGGTAGAATTGAAGAACGTGAAAAAGATTTACAAACTTATATATCTCTTACAGATAACAGTGATCTATGGGCTGGAGTAAATGTAAGTATTGTTATTAAAAATGCATTTTATTTCATGTTCTGTACAAACAATCAAGTTATTGGAAATACTATCGATTATCAAGTTAAAGAAAAAATTGATGGTGCATTAGTGCAAGATCCAAACTTAGTTGAAGTTGAAGGTGTTCGTGTTAATGGTAAACGAACAAAAATTTTCATTAATGTTGTCGACTGGGATGCTAAATCTTTGTATCCATCTCTTATGTGTCAACATAAGATTGGAAAAGAAAATCAACGATATAGAATTCTTAATATCGTTGATGAAAATGGTAAATTCATAATGTCTGGACAAGAATTTAATCAATATCTACAGACTAAAGATGTAGCTATAATTGATTTATGTCAAGAACTATATGGTTTACCAAGTATAGATTACATATTAGCCGATATTGAAAACAAAATTCAAAATATTCAGCAAATATCAGCATAAATTATGAGAAATATAGGTGAAATATCCTATATTTCTTGATTTTTTAGGAGGTTTATATAAAATGGGAAGTTTTTTAGAAGATATGGTAAAGAATTATCCAATAAATAATCCATCAAGGGATGTTCATCAAGCAGAATTTAATAAACGATTATCTGCAGCTTACGCATTAGGTAAAGAGTTAGTAAATTTTTTACAAAATGAAGAAAACGACGAATATATGGAATCTAGATCTAATATTCGAAAGGAATTTAACGCTTTTGGTCAAGGTGTATCTATATCATTTATAAATGTTGAATCTGATAAAATTCCGAAATTTTTCTTAGATATTTATAAAGAAAATTTCACAGGTTTTCATCAACGTACTACAGCATCAAATATTGAGTTAAAATTGATGGGTGAAGAATTTGATAAAGCTGTTAAAGAAACATTGAATGCAGATGATTTTGGTGCAAATATTCGACATGTACTCATTCAATTTGATAAAGATTTTTCAAATCCTAATATATTCCGTTCTATATCTGTTGAATTGTATACTTATAATCCTTTATCATAATTATTAATTAATGTGAACAATATGATATCTGAGGGTAAAATCCCTCAGATTTTATATTTTTAATATACACAAAATAGAGTTATTTAAAAAATTTTATATACACATTTCGATATATAAAATAATAACCCAAAAACAATACAATGTACAAATATGTAATCTCGAAAACGCGAGATTATAAATCTAAAATAAAATCATAAAGGAGATATTTATTTTATGAAAATTTTTAAACGTGGTGGAAATGAAGTTGATTTTAATAGACAGAAAATTGTTGTAGCTATTTCTAAAGCTAATAAATCTGTTGATAAAAAGTATCGAATTTCTGACGAAATTATTGATGAAATATCCAAAAACATAGAAAAAGATGTTAAAAATAATATTACAAATGTATCTGTAGAAGATATTCAGGATATGGTAGAGAAATATCTTGTTGGTCATAATGCATATGAAATTGCAAAATCATACATTTTGTATAGATATGAGCATTTGCAAGATAGAATAGAATCAAATTATGATTCTCAAATTCTACAAATTATTAATCAAGCAAATGAAGAAATAATGCAGGAGAATGCAAATAAAAATCCAAGAATACTATCTACACAACGAGATTATTCAGCAGGTGAAACTTCAAAACGAATTGCAAGAAAATATGTGTTTAGTAAAGATCTAATTGATCTACATGATAAAGGAATTATCCACATACACGATTTGGATTATAGAGGATTCAAATCCACAAACTGCTGTTTAGTAAACCTAGACGATATGCTCCAGAATGGAACAGTAATAACAAAAACTAAAATAGATAAGCCACATTTGTTTAGTACAGCATGTAATGTTACTACACAAATCATGGCACAAGTAGCTAGTGGTCAATACGGTAGACAGTAAACTCCCAACTGCCGTAGTAAAACTGATTTAACTGTTTGCTTAACAGGTGTGAGAATCTAAAAGATTCTTGCTAACGGTCAACTAAATCGAAAGATTAAGGTGGTAAGAGAGCCTAAGTCCTATTGATATAGGATATGGTAATACCGTGCTAAATACAACAATTTATTAAATTGTACCTTACAATCTCTATATATGAATACTAAAATAAAAGAAACTAAATATCCAGGTTATTATGCAACAATATCTGGAAAAATCTTGTCTAAAAAAGTTAAAGGTGGACAAGGGTGTCTCTGTGGTATGTATAGAGAATTAAAATATAAACTTGACCGATATGGTTATTTATCAGTATGTCTATCGACTGTTGAAGATGGTGTTCATAAGAGATATTATATACCAGTGCATAAATTGGTATATGAAACATTTTATGGAGAAAAACCAAAACATATGTCGATTGATCATATAGATAATAATAGGTTGAATAATAGTGTCAATAATTTACAATTGTTGACACCTGGCGAAAATTCTGCTAAACAAACTCACGTGTTCGGGTATGGTAACGAGATACCGGTTGAATTGCTAGATTTAAAAACTGGTAAACGTGAAATAACAACATGTCGTCGAATAGCAGATAAATATAACATGCCTATACGAACTGTTAGAGGATTAATATATCGTTTAGGTGGGAAATCGTCAGTTGGTATTTTGAATATGTATGGTGCTGAAATTGCTGTTAAACGTGTGGAGGGCATCGAAAGGGTATCTAATACTTAATGATTTTGTGTTAGAGAGTAACCGAGTAGAGTAGGAATGAGATAAGCACATTCCCAAAGAGTCAGAGCGGATTAATCATCCCTAAAATGTGCCCCTATGTATTAATCAATACAGAAATGTATATATACATCGGGTTCGACTTATAACATGTACCACTTGGCTAAATTTGTTGATGTCTCAAGACAAAAATTTAGAAAAGAAACTATAGAATTGTTTAAAAACAATTCTATTGAATATACAGAAGATCAATTAAATAATATAGTAGAAACTAAAGTTAAAGAAGATGTTCGTAGAGGAATTCAAACTTTACAATATCAGATTCTTACATTGATGACAACAAATGGTCAGACTCCATTCTCATCACTATTTATTTGGATCAATGAAGCTGAAACTCCAGAATTAAAAGCTGATTATGCAATGGTTATTGAAGAATTATTACGCCAACGTATTCAAGGTGTTAAAAATGAAAAAGGTGCTTGGATTGCCCCAACCTTCCCCAAGATTTTGTTCTGTCTTTGTGAAAATAACTATAAACCTGGTACAGAATACTTTTATTTGACTAAACTTGCTGCAGAATGTACGACTAAACGTATGGTTCCTGATTATATTTCTGAAAAGAAAATGATTGAACTTAAAGAAGGAAATGTATATGGATGTATGGGTGCAGTTTCACCAGATTCAATAGTATATTGGAAGCTTAATGGTAAATCTTATCATGGGCCTATTGAAAAAATGTACAATTTTGCTCGTCATAAATACTATATTAACGAAGAAGATCAATTTGGTCAACAAGGAAATCCAAATAAAGATATCAATTTGAAAGATTTTGATGTTGAAATATATGATAATGGTGCTGGAAAATATGTCAAATGTTTAATGATGAATAAAAACTTGGCTTCTCAGTTCAGAATGTATAAGATTAGATCTTATAATTCAATTGATGATAGAGATATTAATCTTATAGTTACACATGATCATCCAATGATGAAACTTAAATCAGGATTTGATCCAAAATTAGTAAAAATCGATTGGAATGATTCTGATGATATTAATGATAAATGTATAGAAATTCAAGCTGAGAACTTAACTACTGGAGATTATGTTTTCTTTACAGAAGTGCAACGCGGTATTAAAACTGTAGAGATTACAGATCAAACAATACCAACACCAGTACAAATTCTTATTATACCAATTCAAAATAATTATAAATATGTTTATGATGTTACTACAGAATCTGAACATTTTATGGTTAATAATCTTTGGTCACATAACTGTAGATCTTTCTTAGCTCCTTGGAAAGATCCAGAAACTGGAAAATATAAATTCTGGGGAAGATTGAACACAGGTGTAGTTACACTTAATTTACCACATGTAGCTCTTGAAATGAAAGAAGAAAATCCTAATTGGGATATTCATAATCCTGAAGATGTTAAAGCTTTTTATAAGAAATTTGATGAATATTTGGAAATAGTTCACAAAGCATTGCTTCAAGGTCATAAATGGTTGGAAGGAACTAAAGCTTCTGTATCTCCAATTTTGTGGCAACATGGTGCATTAGCAAGATTGGATCCTAATGATACAATCGATTCGAAGATATTCAATGGGTATTCATCATCA
>Ga0326511_10001502_pt1 | contig 19337 bp, 15 predicted proteins | sample 0_2496_0518_D_FD_203701 | JGI IMG/M metagenome (GOLD analysis project Ga0326511, IMG submission 203701) | Bovine rumen microbial communities from UC Davis, California, United States - 0_2496_0518 | ecosystem: Host-associated > Mammals > Digestive system > Stomach > Rumen | place: USA... | reverse complement strand
GAATGAGATTGGTCCATGGTGGCGATTCTCCTGTAGAAAGTTGGTTGTGGTGACTTACATTCTACCAAAGATCCTGCCATGGATCTTTATTTTATTCAGATGTCCAACTTCATTTTACAATCGGCGGCTGATTATGAATAATCAGAAGCAAATCAAATTGCTGGAGGAAGCTGCGCAGAGGCTGTATAAAGAATGGTTTGTGGATCTTCGTTTTCCAAGATATGAAGATATAGAGATTGTGGATGGCGTTCCCGAGGGATGGACTGTAAAATCCATGGAAGATATTGCGGATTATCTGAATGGATATGCTTTTAAACCATCGGATTGGGGTGAAATCGGGAAACCTATTATTAAAATCAAAGAATTAAATGACGGAATAACTAAGGATACTCCAAGAAATACAGGAGATGACATTCCTGAAAAGTATAGAGTTTTTCCAGGCGATATTGTGTTTTCGTGGTCCGCAACGCTGACAGCAAAAATATGGGATGAAGAAGAGGGACTACTAAATCAGCATTTATTTAAGGTGACACCCTATGATGGCTTCTGTCGTGAATATGTTTTGCAATCGATATTAAAAACGCTAGATGAGTTTAGAAACTTAACTACTGGATCAACAATGAAACATATCCAACGAGGGAAACTGAAACAGGTATTTGTTAAGGTCCCATCCCCGAAAATCATGGATGAATATAAGAAATATGCTGATACTATTAGACGACAGATTTTGGTACTCAGTCATAAGATAATCTTATTAAATGAAGCACGAGATCGCTTGCTTCCTCAACTAATGTCGGGAGAAATAGAACTGTGAGGTCAGTATAAACCTCAGAACGATTACAAGGAGGGCATCCCTTATGAAATATGAATACTCCGAAAATGTATTAGTCCAGGACAGCGCGGCAGCTCTTATGCATGATGAGCTGGGATGGGATGTCGTCTTTGCCTATAATCAGGAGGTGCTGGGGGAGAACGGTACTCTTGGCAGGAAGGACTACCATGAAATTGTCCTATGGAGATATTTTAACCAGGCTCTGAAAAAACTGAATCCGTGGATTACGGATGCACAGATCACAGAGGCAAGGCAAACGCTTTCGTCATACCTATCGTCAGCATCATTGCTTCAGATCAACGAAGAGAAGTATTTCATGATCCGTGATGGTATTCCTGTAACAGTTAAGAAGCCAAACGGAAAGACAGAAGAAAAGAAGGCTATTGTAATCGACTTTAATGATCCTGATAATAATCATTTCCTTGCTGTTAAGGAACTGAAGATTCACGGAGATCTTTACCGCAGACGGACAGATATCGTTGGCTTTGTAAATGGCCTGCCGCTTTTGTTCATAGAACTGAAGCGGAATGATGTTGATGTGGAGAATGCTTATACAGATAACTACACAGATTACCAAGATACCATCCCGTTTCTGTTCTATTATAACGCCTTCCTTATGCTTTCCAACGGTATGGAGGCGAAGGTCGGAACACTTGGCAGCAAATATGAATTCTTTCATGAGTGGAAGCGTCTGTCCGAGGACGATGAAGGCAGCGTGGCGCTGGAAACCATGCTCCGGGGTATTTGCAAGAAGGAGAATTTTCTTGATCTGTATGAGAACTTTATTCTTTATGATCATTCCGATGGAAAGACTGTAAAGATTCTGGCAAGGAACCATCAGTATCTGGGAGTAAATGAAGCAGTGAAGGCATATGGAGAACGCCAGCTTCGTGAAGGAAAGTTGGGAGTTTTCTGGCACACGCAGGGATCGGGCAAGAGCTACTCTATGCTGTTCCTTTCACAGAAGATTCGCAGGAAATTCCCCGGATCTCCGACGATTGTTGTATTGACAGACCGTGATGAGCTGAACAAGCAGATCTGCGGTACCTTTGAGGCTTGCGGTCTTCTTGGTAAGACAGAAGGCAAGAAATTTATGGCGACAAGCGGAACGGATCTTGTTAATAAACTGAAGGGCAATCCGAGCTTTATATTCACACTGATCCAGAAGTTTAATAAGCCGGATGAGCCGCCGATCTATCCTGATCATGATATCCTCATTATTTCGGACGAAGCGCACCGCAGCCAGTATGGCGTATTCGCTGATAATATTGAGAAGTTACTTCCTACAGCATCTCGCATCGGATTTACCGGAACACCGCTGTTATCCTCCAATGAGATTACGGCCAGGACCTTCGGTGGCTATATTTCCGTATACGACTTTAAGCGTGCTGTAGAAGATAAGGCTACGGTTCCGCTTTATTACGAAAACCGTGGCGATAAGATAAAGGAGATCAAGAATCCGGATATTACGGATAAGATTTTGGATGCCATTGAAGAGGCGGATCTGAATCCGGACCAGGCAGAGAAGGTGATGCATGAGTTCGAGAAGGAAGTGCATCTTCTGACTGCAGAGCCGCGTCTACGTGCTATCGCAAAAGACTTTGTCGGGCATTACAGTGATCTATGGACTACAGGCAAGGCCATGTTCGTCTGCTTGAATAAGGTCACTTGTGTCCGTATGTATAACTTCGTACAAGAATACTGGCAGGAGGAAATCAAAGCACTTGAACAGAAGATAGCAAGTACCATTTCTGATCAGGAGCAAATGGAGCTGTCCAGGAAGCTGAAATGGATGAAAGACACCGAAATGTGCGTGGTCATAAGCCAGGAGCAGAATGAGATTCAGACCTTTAAGAAGTGGGATCTGGATATTCTGCCGCACAGGACAAAGATGGAGAAGCGGGAACTGGATAAGGAATTTAAGGATTCCGACAGTAATTTCCGTGTTGTTTTCGTTTGTGCGATGTGGCTGACCGGTTTCGATGTTAAGTCATTGTCTTGTCTGTATCTGGATAAGCCGCTGAAGGCGCATACGTTGATGCAGACAATCGCCAGGGCAAACCGTGTTGCTGCCGGCAAGAGCAACGGTCTCATTATCGATTATATAGGTATTGTTGGAGCCTTGAAGAAGGCACTGAATGATTATACAGCAAATAAGAACGGGCGAAATGCAATCGATCCGACCGTCAATAAAGAGGAACTGATTGGGCAGATAATAAGAGCTGCCGCAGATGCAAAACAGCTGTTGGCAGAGCATGATTTTGACTTGGATGCGCTGATCAAAGCTGAGAATTTTAAGAAAATGGCTTTGCTTAAGGACGGAGCGGAAGCAATGTGCTCTGATCCGGAGACTAAGAAATCATTTGATACATACGCAAATGAGATCAGCAGACTGGTTAAATATCTTGATCGTAATGATGTTACGCAGGATGTCCGTGATCAGACGGATGCTATCTGCGCTATTTTCCGGGAGATGCAGAAGAAGCGTAAACATATTGATACGACAGATCTGATGGTGGAGATCAACCATATCATTAATGAAAATGTGGAGATCGAGCATCAGGAGGGTGAAGGCCTGGTGGAATCCCGCCGCTTTGATATCAGTCAGATTGACTTTGATCTGCTGGCTGCAGAGTTCGCAAAGGTGAAGAGAAAGAATCTGATGATTAAAGACCTGAATGATCTGGTGCAGGAGCGCTTATCGAAAATGATGGCGGTAAATCCGTCACGCGTTGATTATTATGTCCGCTATATGGGAATCATCGAGACCTATAACGCGGAGCAGGATCGGACGACCATAGAGAAGACCTTTATGGAGCTCATGGATCTGGCAAAGAGTATGTCAGAGGAAGAACAGAGATATGCCCGTGAAGGCTTTTCCAGTGATGAGGAGCTGTCGATTTATGATCTGCTTTTCTCAGAAAATCTGTCGAAGAGTGATATAGATAAGATCAAGAAGATGTCCAAAGATCTGCTTCAGAAAATAAAAGAGAGGATCGCCGGTATGGATCACTGGACAGATAAGCAGGAGACAAGGGCAGCAGTTGATGTTCTGATCAGAAATGTGCTTTATGAAGAGATTCCGGACAGCATGTTTGATCGGCTGGAAGCATACCGGAAGGCTATATACGAACATATTTATACGCACTATAAGCAGGCGGCGTAAGAAAGATAACAGGAGGCTGGTATTATGGCAGAACAATTCAAATGGGTGGGCTTCTATATGGAGTTTGCAACAAAACTACTGGAATACAAAACAGACAGAGGTTCTCTGATTGAGAAGCTTCAGGAAGTGTATTCCGACATTGGAATGAAACTTCCGAAGCTTGAAAAGGATAATATTCCGAAGGATATTGATCCCTTTACCATCTTTGGATTGTTTAATAAGGGCATCACCGACGCGAACCGTGTAAGCATCCTTGGCGGAATCAAGGCTGAATTCGATATTGCAGCAGAGGTACCGGATGATTTTTCTGGAATTCCTGTTCTGAACAATATGATGGCTACATTTTATGCGTTTGAGGGTGATGACCGTCGCAAGGATGACGATATAGACAATCTTTGGACTGCATTTGAAACTGCCATCAACCTGGCGGAGAGAGATTCTGAAGAGAGCAGAGCAGCATTTATTTCAGCCTATGATCAGGTTAAGTCTCAGTTTGCTGTTCGGTGGAATCTTACGATGGGGCTGTACTGGATCCGCCCATACACTTTCATCAATCTTGATTCCCGAAACAGAGAATTTATGAGTAATCCGGATAACATATCTGCCAATGTTGTTGCGGAGATGAAAAGCCTGAAATCAGTTCCTGCTGCTGAAAAATATCTTTCTATTCGTGACAAGTGTCAAGCTGCAATAGACTCTGGAGAGTATGGCTATTCATCGTTCCCTGAGCTCTCTTACAAGGCGTGGGTTGTATCTGTTGAAAACAGTGAGATGGAAAAAGAGGCTAAAACCGGGAAGTCGAACGCAGCTTTTCTAAGATGGTTCAGACCTGTACTTCAGGCTCTGCGTGATCTCGGAGGATCGGCTACGCCTGAAGATACACGAAAGAAAATAATAGAAAACGAGAACCTTTCTGCTGAGGAAGTAAATGCAACACGCGGAAAAAACAATGTCAACAAGTTTGAAAATGAAGTGGCTTTTGCCAGAAGTTATCTGGTAAAGGCAGGTTTTATAGATAACAAGGTTTATGGCATCTGGACGCTGACGGATAAGGGGCAGACTGTAGAGATGACAGATGAACTTGCCTCTGAGATATTCAAGAACGGCGTGGCGGATAATGTAGCGAAGAGCAAAGAAAAGAATTCCCTTGGCGACGCTGATGTGGCGACAGTTCACTATTGGCTTTATGCTCCGGGAGAGGGCGCTTCCATGTGGGAAGATTTTTATTCCGCTGGAATAATGGGGCTTGGCTGGGATGAGCTTGGTGATCTGAATACATATGCCAGCAAGGATGAAATGGCTCAGAAGCTGAGAGATATTCACGGTGGAGATTCATCATATAAGAATTCTGCACATGCTGTGTGGCAGTTTGTTCATGATATTAAGCCTGGAGATGTGATTTTTGCTAAGCGTGGTCGCAGTGAGATCCTTGGACGCGGAGTCGTAGAATCGGATTATGAGTATGACGATAATCATGATGGAGAATATCCGAATATTCGCAAGGTGAAGTGGACTCATAAAGGTAGTTGGCAGAGCGATGAAATGTTTGCTATGAAGACTCTGACAGATGTCACAAACTACACTGATTTTACGAATAAAATATCAGGATTCTTCGAGGACGGTATTGAGGATGAAGAAGAGGATACAAAGGTTATCGATTATCCGGCGTATTCTGTTGAAGACTTCCTGAATGAAGTATATATGGATGAAGAGTCCTACTACAAACTCGTCGGAGTACTTGACAGTAAGCTGAATATCATTCTTCAGGGAGCACCTGGTGTGGGTAAAACCTTTGTGGCAAAACGTCTTGCATATTCTATTATGGGGGTGAAGGATGTAGACCGCGTTATGATGGTTCAGTTTCACCAAAGTTATTCTTATGAGGATTTCATAATGGGATTCAGACCGTCTGCTGACGGATTTGATATAAAAACCGGCGCTTTCTATAACTTCTGTAAGAAGGCGGAGAGAGACGGTGATAATAAGTATTTCTTCATCATCGATGAAATTAACCGTGGAAATCTGAGCAAGATTTTTGGTGAGCTTTTTATGCTGATTGAGAACGATAAGCGCGGAAGCAAGAACAAGCTGCAGCTTTTGTATCGTGATGAAATGTTCTACGTGCCGGAGAATGTTTACATCATAGGAATGATGAATACTGCAGATCGAAGCCTTGCAATGCTGGATTACGCTTTACGCAGAAGATTTGCATTCTTTGATTTGAAGCCGGGATTTACCACAGAAGGATTCCGTGCTTATAGAGATAGTCTCGACAATAAAAAGTTTGAGGCACTTGTAGGATGTGTACAGAGCCTTAACGAGAAGATTACAGCGGATGAGTCGCTGGGTGAAGGCTTCTGCATTGGTCATAGCTATTTCTGTAATATGGAACCAGATGAAGTGACTGATGAGAAGCTCCAGAGCATTGTTGAATACGAATTAATCCCGATGCTGAAGGAGTATTGGTTTGATGAACCACTGAAGGTCAAAGAATGGAGCGATAACCTAAGGAGTGCTGTTAAGTGATAAGAATTCAGAACATATACTATATGCTTGCCTATGCTTTTCAGGTTCTGAATGAGCAGGGCTATAAGAATATATCAACGGAAGAATTTGATAATACTGCTGAGCTGTGTGCTGCAATCCTTGCAAGAGGAATCAGCACTCAGGTAAAGCGCGGTCTTGGGAAGGAATACATACCTCAGACTGAGGCTTTATCATCACTTCGTGGAAAACTGGATATTTCTGAATCTATCAAGACACAAACATTTCTGAAGAAGCAGATGATCTGTTCATATGATGATTTTTCCGTGAATTCTGTTATGAATCGGATCATCAAATCCACAGTTCTTCTTCTGTTAAAAGGGGACATATCCAAATCAAGGAAAAAGGAACTGAGGAAACTGATGGTTTTCTTTGAGGACGTGGACGTTATTGATCTTTATTCTGTGAATTGGAATATGCAGTATAACCGTAATAATCAGACATACCGTATGCTGATTTCCATCTGCTATCTCGTTTTTAAGGGTTTGTTGCAGACTCAATCCGATGGTACAACGAAGCTGATGGATTTCCTAGATGAACAAAGAATGCACCGCCTGTATGAGAAATTTATTTTGGAATATTATCGAAAAGAGCATCCGGAGCTGACTGCTAATGCATCTCAGATCCCGTGGCAGCTTGATGATGATTTTGGAGACATGCTTCCAGTTATGCAGACAGACATAATGCTGACGAAGGATGAAAAAACTCTGATTATTGACGCGAAGTATTATGCACATACGACACAACGTCAGTATGATAAAAACACACTTCATTCCGGAAACCTGTATCAGATATTCACCTATGTAAAGAACAAAGAAGCAGAGCTGGCAGAGCAGCCACACAAGGTCGCAGGGATGCTTCTGTATGCAAGGACGGATGAGGAAATCTATCCTGAGAAAGAATACCGTATGAGCGGAAATCAGATTGGAGTGAGAACGTTGAATCTGGATGGAGATTTCGATATGATCAAAAGCCAATTGAATGAGATTGCGGAGAAATTCTTCGGGGAAGCTGCGTAGGTGATTGTATGCAGGATAGATATGCTGGTGACATCGGCGATTTTGGAAAGATAGGTCTGCTTAAGGCTTTACAGGCACAAGGACTGTCTATTGGCGTGAATTGGTATCTTGTTGAACCGATGGATACTGAAAGAAAATCGGACGGTACATATAAGCAGGAAGATGGGAAATATCTTATTCCGGAAAAGCTTCAGGTTTGTGATACTTTACTGGCTGAGAAGCTGACAAAGATAGCAAAGTCGGATCATCGTTCCATCAGAAGTCTGGAACAGGGAAATTTCATACTGAACGCAAGATACTATAGTGAGCTGGTGTCCGTTGCAGGACGTGAAGAATGGCATAAGAAAGCCCTGGATTTATTAAATGACTTGGATATTGTCTTTGTTGATCCTGACAACGGAATGCTGGTGAAGTCGGTTGGAAAGAAATCTGTCAAAAGCGTCAAGTATACGTTTTATGAAGAAGTGAGAGATTATGTCCGACGGGGACAAAGTGTGCTGATTTATAATCATCGGAGCAGGAAGCAGGAAACTCAGTATTTTCATGAGATATGCTATAAACTTCAGGAAGCTACAGGCATAACCGAGACAGATATATTGAAGATCACTTTTCCAAAGTGTTCTGTCAGAGATTATTTGGCTGTACCGGCTTCAATGGAGCAGCGCGAAAAAATAGAAACTGCGTTTACAGCTATGGAGCGCGGAGTATGGGGCGAGAACGGTATGTGCCGGATACCGAGGTAGGAGGTGATCGCTGATGCCATTCCAAATCATCAGGAATGATATAACAAAAGTAAAAGCAGATGCGATTGTTAACACCGCTAATCCGAATGTTACAGTTGGAAGTGGTACGGACAGCGCAATGTATCAAGCTGCCGGTAAGGATCTGCTTCTGGCTGAGCGTAAGAAAATCGGGATAATGATGCCCGGTGAGGCAGCACATACGCCTGCTTTTAATCTTGATGCTAAGTATATCATCCACACCATCGGACCATCATGGATTGACGGTAATCATAATGAACGGGAGATTCTGCATTCCTGCTATGAGAAGTCGCTTAATCTAGCAGCGGAACTTGAATGTAAGAGCATAGCTTTTCCGCTGATCGCTACCGGAGTATACGGGTTTCCTAAGGATGAGGCTCTTCAGATAGCTTTGGCTGAAATCAATAAGTTCCTTCTGTCGCATGATATGAAGGTTATCCTTGTGGTCTTTGATCGTAAGGCATTTGAACTGTCTGGCAAGCTGGTCGGTGATATTGAAGAATATATTGACGAACATTCGGCAGATGAGATTCGGGATGCTGAATATGGCGGTCGATATGGTAATGCACGACGTGAACGCCTGGAAAGATTGGAGTCCTTGCATTCGGCAATCATGCCGGATACTTATGATGAGGACGAGCCTGAAGAGGATGAGTCAGAGAGTCAGATCATTTATGCCGAAGCGGCTGCACCCTCATTCCCGGATGTATCCGGTATGAGTCTGGATGAGGTTCTTGACAGTTCCGAGGATACTTTCCAGCAGAGGTTGTTTAAGCTGATTGATGAAAGTGGAATGGACGATGTGACAGTCTATAAGAAGGCAAACATCGATCGCAAGGTATTTTCAAGAATCCGGTGTAAGGAAGATTATAAGCCCAAGAAAAAGACGGCGGTGGCATTTGCCATAGCGTTGCAACTGGATATGCCGACGATGTTGGATTTGTTATCCAGGGCGGAGATTGCGTTTTCGCCAAGCAATAAATTTGATCTGATCATCACTTACTTTATAACGAATAAGGTTTACGATATTTACGAGATAAATGCAGCACTATTCAAATATGGTCAACCAATCCTTGGTGAGTGATTTAGCGGAGTGGAATTTGTCGCGCGGCAAACGACCACTCCGTTTTCTTTTTTCGATATACTTGCATCATCAAGAGAGCAAAGGAGGATGCAGATATGTATGGAGCAATTTTAGGTGACATGATTGGTGCACCCTATGAGTTTGACAGAGGAAATAAAACAAAAGATTTTCCTCTTTTCAGCAGAGGATCACAGTTCACAGATGATTCTGTGATGACAATAGCCGTGGCTGAGGCATTGATGAGCCTAAAAGGAGAAGCGGATGATGAAGCGGTTCATCATGCTGTATCTAAAGCAATGAGAATCTGGGGAAGAAATTACCCGGATGCTGGTTATGGCGGCAGGTTCAGAGACTGGCTGTTTACTCACTGGCAGCCGAAGCCTTATGGCAGCTGGGGAAATGGCTCTGCTATGAGGGTGTCTTCTGTGGGATGGCTTTATGATACGATTGAAGAGACCAGAAGGTTCGCTAAGCTGACGGCAGAAGTTACGCATAATCATCCGGAAGGTATCAAAGGTGCTGAAGCAACGGCCAGTGCAATCTTCATGGCGAGAACCGGTGCGGCAAAAGATGAGATCAGAGAGTATATCATTCAGGAATTTGGCTATGACCTGTCGAGAACCTGCGATGAGATCCGACCGGAATATCATCATGTGGAAAGTTGCCAGGAGACGGTTCCGGAGGCAATTACGGCATTTCTGGAAGGGAATGATTTTGAGGATGTCATCCGTACAGCGGTGTCCCTTGGTGGTGACTGTGATACGCTTACCTGTATAACAGGAGCAATAGCAGAAGCGTTTTATGGAGTTCCTGAAGCTATGAAGGAAGAGTGCCGGAAGAGACTCCCTAAGGATATGCTTACAGTTCTTGACAATTTTGAACAGATGATAGCCGATAAGAATCCGCCATTTCATGATTCGTTTCTTGATGGGAATGAGCTGATTGATGAGGCTATTGAAAGATTCTATGCGGATGGAAGCAAGGATAATCTGATTGCAGTACTGGATGCGATCAGACAGCGGATGCACGCGGATGGACATTTCATATTACCTGTGATCATGGATGAAGAAGATGAAAACAGGTTTTCCTTCCAGGCTATCCAGACAAAAGACGGGAAACTCTGGAATGCTGCCTTCACATCGCAGGCTGAGTTTGAGAAAGGGGCACCGAGCAGGGTCGTATCGAATTTTATAGATAGTTCCATGAAGTTCTGCCTGGAATCAGAAACAGAAGGATTTATCATCAATCCTTGGGGACAGTCATTTATGCTGGCAAAGGAACTAATTGAGATGATCTTCAAAGCAGATGGTGATGTTGAGTACTCTGTACCGGATGATCCTATTACACCTGAGCTATTGGAAGACGGCACATTTCTGAAAAGAGCGACGGAAATCTGTAACAGAAACCGGACGCAACTCAATCTGATAAAGCTGGCAAGGATACTCCGGGACAGTTGGGTGTGGGTTCCATGTACTGCAATTTTTAGCGAGGCGGACACAGCGGCTATGAATAAGGTGGTGCTGGAAGCAGCGGATAATAACGACCTTGATTCTTTGGTTGGACATACCTTTACAAGTCATGATGAAGTTCGTATGGTCCCCGATATTCTTCAAAACGGCGACGATTTCTTCTTCCCGGTATTTTCATCCGATCAAGAGATGGGGGAATATGGGCAGCAGTTTTCTAAGGTTCAGAGACATTTTCTTGAAGCAGCAAATCTGGCAAGGAACAACGAGAAGAACGTGAAGGGAATTGTAATCAATGCTTTCTCAGAACCGTTTGTTATTCCTAAAGAGTTGTTTGATGTCATTGCCGGGATGAAATCAAGTATTGAACGGGAGGTACCAGACAATGAGTGAAAAATATTCTAAGGTTGATCTGCGGCATATAGCAGAAGATATGATCGAGGACCTCCGGGAATGTGAGGATGGTACTGTGACCACGACAGGCAGATTAGCACGGGATTATGGCTATGATGATATGGAGTCTTTTGACCTGTTTGATTTACATGATGCATTGTTCCGTGCGGCGAAGGCAAATAAGATAACACTGGATATGTCTGAACACGAGGGCAAGGTAGAAGGACTTCCGTTCAATCTGACGTTTGTTGTGAAAAATAAGAAGGCTCAGATCAAATGTCCACGGTGTGGCAGTACGGATACAGCAAGATATATTTATGGCTATCCTGCATTCAGTGAAGAGATGCAAAAGAGGCTGGATGAGGGGAAATGGGTCCTTGGTGGATGTTGCATCAGTTCTGTTGATGTTAATGGCGTCCCAGTTCGGACGATGCCGGCAAGGCACTGTAATAAGTGCAAGAAGGATTTTGCTTCGGCACCGATACTCATTACGCCGAAGAAGGATTTGGCTGAGGATTATAGAGATATTGTTACATCCATCAAGTTCTCAGTTGGCGGATTCTTTGAAGGTAATACTGAGGTTACAATTTCAAAAAATGATGAGGGAGCAGTTGTTAAGGTAATGCAGTTTCCATACGGAATTGAAGCTCCGGATGATCGGCAGATCACACCTGCAAAATGGAATAAAATCGTCAACACATTATATGGTCACCTGTATCTCCACGAATGGAAAAAAGAATTTGTTGATCCTTGCGTACTAGACGGAACGCAATGGGAGCTTGATATCAAGCTTACTAACAGAAGAGTTCGTCATTACTATGGAAGTAACGATTATCCTCCGTATTGGTCAGAACTTAAAAAGATTTTCAGGGAATTTGCTAAGCTTTAAGATAGATAGCGACCTCCGGCGATGTGAACCGGTTGGCCGCTATTTTCATGTCAGTCTTTTTTGTAAAAATTGGTCTCGTAGCCATCGGCGCGGAGCAGGATGTCCGGCAACCATTCCGGAGATCTGCCCATCTGCTTACAGATCACATTCAGGTCAACATCAGGGCTGCATTCGATGATCAGTTCGTCATGAACGTGACCGACGATGAAGCAGTGCCGGAGCGTTTTCATGGCGTAACAGAGGATGTCCCGGCTGACGGCCTGGACGATGTTCTCCACGAACTTCGGACCGTAGGATTCGATACGTTCCCACTTTTTTGTGGAGCCAACTCCTTCATAGGTTACAGATTCGCCGCCATACTGGTTTTCTCCGATACGGGGCTTCACGTAGGAGAGCAGGCGGCCTGAGGGTAGCTTGATGAAGAGCATGCCGCTTTTATAAAAAAAGCGGATTCCGCGTACTTCGGTCTGAGTGCGCTGCGTGATCGTGGTCTTGACGGCGCGGTCGATGTCCCACCAGAAAGTAGTGATCATCGGGTTGGAGTTCCGCCAGGAGTTGACCAATGGCTGCAGTTCTTCTTCGGTCAGTCCCATTTCCAAGGCTCCCATTGACTTCAGAGCACCAACGCTGCCGCCGTAACCGAGAGCGAGTTCTGCGATTTTGCCCTTCTGCCTGAGATGACCGTTGATACCGTGCTTTTCAACCGGGACTCCGAACATCTGACTGGCAGAGGCACAGTAGATATCTTTCCCTTCCGCAAATACTTTGGATCGCCAGGTTTCACCGGCAAGATAGGCCAGCACTCTGGCTTCAATGGCGGAGAAGTCGCTAACAATGAACTTATATCCAGGACGGGGGACGAAGGCTGTTCGGATCAGCTGTGACAGTGTGTCCTGGATATCATCATAGAGCAGCTGTAGGGTATCGTAATCGCCAGCTTTCACAATGGCTCTGGCATCCGCAAGATCTGGCATGTGGTTCTGCGGAAGGTTCTGCAGCTGGATCAGCCTGCCTGCCCATCTTCCGGAACGATTGGCTCCGTAGAACTGGAACATACCATGAGCTCTGCCGTCTTTGCAGACAGCATTCTGCATGGCCTGGTATTTCTTTACGGAGGATTTTGCAAGCTGCAGGCGGAGTCGGAGGGCTTCTTCTACTTGGCCGTCAGTATCATCGATCAGCTTTGCCACATCCTTCTTTCCGAGGGATTCTGCTTCTATACCGTTTTCAGAGAGCCAGGCTTTCATCTGCATCACGCTGTTCGGGTTCTCTACACCGGTGATATCCTGCATGGTTTCGGAGAGGGCAGTCTTTGAGCGTTCATCAAAGGTGATGGCGTTCTCCACCATATCCATATCCAGGGCGATACCTCTGTCGTTGATCTCCTGATCGAGATGATATTCATCCCAGATGAAGTCCGGGACAGGGTATTTCGACATGCGCTTCTGTATCGCCATCTCGACTTCCACATCGCGCTGATTGTATTTCTTAAAGAGTTCCCATTTCTCAGGAGCATGCTCCGGAAGATTCCGGGTGCGACCGCCGTTTGCCTTGGTAGGTTTGCAGGGAGTACAGAAGTAACGGATCAGGTCTTTGCCTTCCTTCAGCTTCTGATCCTGCAGCTTCAGGACGGCTCCGACACCTTCCAGTGAGAGCGAAAGTCCCATATAGGCTGACCAGATCATGGTGCATTTCCAGGATGCCGGATTCAGATATTGGCCGGCGGGATCTTCCGGGATACTGTAACCGGCGAAGTATTCCGGGCGATGCTTCTTCAGCCAGTTGGAGAGACAGATGCGCTCAAAGGAAGCATTGAAAGCCCACTTGGTTATATTCTCATTAGATAATGCTGCAAGGATTTCTTCCGGGATAGTGTCGCCGCAGGCAAGGTCATAAACCGTGACGGGTCCACTATCTACTGAGACTCCGAAGAGCAGTATCTCAAATTCTTCAGACTCAGCGTACTTGTAAGCACCACATTTGGTGATGTTCACGTCACTGTAAGTCTCTAAGTCGATTGACATTTCTTTCATCATCATTGTCCTTTCCATGAAAAGAGAAGCGGCAGATCATACCTGCCGCCTCCCGTCTGTTTAACGTCTGTCTTCCAGCATCCTCTGGTATCTGAGCTCTGCTTCTTTGCGTTCCAGCTCATCCTTTTCTTTCTTGCGTAAATACTCTTCACGATCCTGCGTTTTTGCCTGAATCATGAACTTGATCCCGAAGATCAGTCCCACAAGGAAGGTCACAAGAAGACCTAAGCATATGATGTTACCGATAAGATTTACTACACTGTTTGCAAATTCCATGATTATTACCTCATTCTTTCTTTAGATTGTCGCAGGCAGCGGCGGTATTGCCGCCACCTGCATTGGTTGTCAGGTTAGTCGAGGAAATCATCCTCATCGTCTGCTGTTGCAAAGTCGTCCTCAGCTCTGGACTTGCCTCCGAGAGGTTCGCCGTCGCGAATTTTCTGAAGGTTGTTCAGACCGCAGGCGATACCCTTGTTGCCGTTGCTGTTGAAGGCGTACAGGTTGATGCTGGCTCTGCCGTACACGCCGGAGTAGACTTCGGAACGTTCCAGGATCGGCTGTCTGTCCGCATCCACGATGCCGGGAGCCGTTGCGCTGTTGGCGTTGATGAAGTAGGCATTCTTGTAAGCCTCATCATCCGGTCTCTCCAGATCACCGTCACGGAGAGGTGTCTTGATAGCGGAGAGGGCAGGAACGGACTTGCCGTTGCCCTTCAGCTTGCTCTGACCTTCTTCATAAGCTGCCTGAATGGCTGCCTTGATCTTTGCGACCGTCGCGGTATCGGACTTCGGAATGATGAGCGACACGCTGTACTTCGGAGCACCGCCGTTGATGCTCTTCGGATCCCAGACATTCGCATAGCTCCATCTGGTGTTTACGCCTGTGATTACCTTTGTCGGAATAGTTACTTTGTTTGCCATGATTTTTTCCTCCTTATTCTTCATTAAAATCATCTTTGGCTGTGTTCAGTGCCGGTCGTTTGTCTGACTCCGGCACAAGTGTCGGTTTGCCCTGCGGCTTTGTGATGAAGCCGGACAGGAGTTCGTTGAACTTCTTCTTACCGAGAAGAGAAGTCATTGCTGTGATTCCCAGAAGCTTCTTTTCATAAGGATCGAAGCCGGCTGCTTCCACCGTGGATGCGACTGCATTCTCATCGGAGTATTTGCGGTTCGATTTGCCTTCTACGACTTTGAAGCCGGGATACTCTACGCCGCTGAGTGCCTGCTGGAGGGCGTATTCTTTGATGTCATTTGCCCAGGCGACCAGATCATCGATCCGGGGAAGGATGGCAGCGATTTCTGCTTCATCCAGGTTGGGCGGCATCTCGAAGTCATACTGTGCGAGCTCCAGGTTGTGTTCGGCACGCTTGCGGCAGGTTGCCTTTGCTTTGCAGAACTGGCAGTGGTCTCCGGCGTTATATTCGCCTTCGCCGTTGTAGGCCAGAGCTGCGGTGGGCTTTAAGATTTCCTCAGCCCATTTCATCAGGTCGTCTCTGCTGATCTCGTAGGTACTGATGTTGTCCCGGCGGGGCTGGAAGATCGTCATGCGGATGGTCTGGATGTTGTAGAGATATTCGTAAGTATCCAGAGCGCCTAAGGCGTAACACATCATCTGCGGATTCTCTTCGGCATCCACCAGGACACCGAGCCCGTATTTGAAATCGATGATATGCAATACATCATCTGCCACGATCACGCAGTCACCGGTTCCGAAGCCTTCCGGTACCCACTTTGAGAAGTCCAGCTTTTCCTCTATGAGGATCAGCGGATCGGAACAGTGCTGCTTTGCGTCGTTTACCTGTTCCATAACATAGGAAGCGTATTCATCGGTGCAGTCAGCCATTTCCGTATCAAAGTAGGTAAGGTTCTCAGTTGGATCGTTGGGATCTCTTCCGAGAAGCTTCTCAACCTTGTATTCACAGAGGGCATGTGCATCAGTGCCCTGCTGGGCGTATGGACTTCCGCTGTCGTTGATGCCAGCACATAATTTTGCGCTAGGCGGGCAGGCGAGCCATCTGTGGCTTGCGGAGGCGGAGAGGTATGCGTGCTTAGGCATCTGTCAGACCTTCCACCTCTGCTACAAGAGCGGCATAGTCTTTTGCATCCACATCAGTAAGGCTGCCTCCGTTGCCGTACTTCTGAACGATCGCTTTGACATCAGCTTTGAATCTGCCGTCTGCTTCGTTTGCCTTCTTTGCCAGGATGCCTCTGACCTCTTCCTTGGAATACTGTTTTTCAGCAGGTGATTCCGCAGGAGCAGCATCCTGTTTCTTTGTCTTCTTCTCAGGCTTTGCCAGGGCAGCTTCTTCGGTTCCGGAATAGAATTCCTTCAAAGCTCTGCCGGTCTCTGCCAGGGTTTCTCCGCAGCTGATCAGGTTGTCGATCATGGCGGAGAGTTCACTCATTTTGCTCATTGTCTTTACCTCCGTTTTCTGTATTCTGTTTTCTCAGGTTGGCTGCCAGTCTCTTGGCTACGACGCTTATGGCGATGAGAGTATCGATAAGCTCTTCGTCGATAGCGGTATCCTGCTGGCTGTTATCAGTGGATTCTTTCTGCATCTGCAGCACCTTCCTTTCCGAATGGCTTTGTTGCCTTTCTATCTTCCTAAGCGGGTTTGAAAATGGTTTTTCCGGTCGGAGAGAAGATTTTTTGAAAAGTTTTGCCGGTGATGTGTCGCTATAAAAAGGAAGCGATTCGTCGCCGGCTTATTTTTGTGAAAGAAATTTGCGGGCTGACCGGAAAATCCAGGCTGCAGGGCGCTTAGGAAGTTAGGAGGACTCTATGTCCTTACTTTTTAAGAAAAGAGGTTTGAAGTATGCAGATAACCATGTTTACAGCAGACTGCAGCGGGCAGGCCGCGAACTGCAGCTATCCGAACCGGAGGGTGGTGACCACGCCGGAGGAAATGCGGGAAGCAGTCCGGTTCGATCATGTCTGCGCTGAGTACAAAGGTAAATATCGAAGCATCGGAAACTTTGCCAGATCGGATGTGGTGGTGATGGATATCGACAATGATCACACCGAGGATCCTGCAGAGTGGATCACACCGGAAAAGCTGGATCGGATGCTGCCGGATATTTCCTATGTAATTGCCTTCAGCCGTAACCACATGAAGGTGAAGGACGGAAAGGCAGCAAGACCGAAGTTCCATGTGTATTTCCAGATTACGGAGACGACGGATGCAAGCTGGTATGCAGCACTTAAGAGAGGAATTAAGAAACGTTTTGACTTCTTCGATGGAAATGCGCTGGATGCTGCAAGATTCATCTTCGGAGCGGATGCCGGTGAAGTGGTCTGGCATGAAGGATGGATGACTATCGATGAAGAAGTCGAGCCTGACTATGAAGAACCGAAAAATGAAGATGCCGGCAGCTGCACCGGACCGATCCTGGAAGGCAGCAGGAATAACACGATGAGCCGATTCGCCGGGAGAGTTCTGAAGAAGTACGGCGTGACGGACAGGGCAAGGGAAGCGTTTGAACTTCATGCGAGAAGATGTGATCCGCCTCTTCCGGAGGATGAGCTGAACACGATCTGGAACAGTGCAGTGAAGTTCTATAAGAACACGGTCTGCACACAGCCGGGATATGTGGAGCCGGATGAGTATAATTCGGAATTCGATTCCCTGAAGCCGGAGGACTTCTCCGATATGGGAGAGGCAAAGGCCTTGATCAAGGAATACCGCGATGAGCTTCTGTATACAGATGCAACACAGTTCTTAAGTTATGACGGCATGTGCTGGAGAGAGAACCGGCAGAAGGCTGTTGGAGCAGTCGAGGAATTCCTGGATATGCAGCTGGTGGAGTCGAGAGATCAGTTTGAGACTGCGGTGGCACATATGCTGGCAGTGGATCCGTCATTGGATGAGATTACGGTCCGGAAGGGCGGCAGGGCGTTGGAAAAACTGATCACACCGCAGAATGCGGAAGCCTTTGGAGAACTGCAGGCTGCAAGAGTATATTACGGATTTGTGATGAAGTATCGGAATTATAAGCACATCGCAGATACTCAGAACACAGCGAAACCGATGGTGGCAACGGACATCAATCTGTTCGATGCTCAGGAGAATTACCTGAACACGCCCGGCGGCACCTATGACCTTGCAAAAGGCGTGAATGGCATGATGCCGCACAAAGCGACGGATCTTCTGACCAAGATTACGAATTGCACTCCGGGTGAAGCTGGTAAGCAGCTCTGGGAGGACGCATTACAGCTGTTCTTCTGCGGAGATCAGGAACTGATCGAGTATGTGCAGATGACTGTCGGTATGGCAGCGGTCGGGAAGGTTTATGTGGAAGCCCTCATCATTGCATATGGCGAAGGCCGAAATGGTAAGTCCACATTCTGGAATACGATATCCAGAGTCCTGGGATCATACTCTGGTGCGATGTCGGCAGATTCCCTTACAGCGAATTGCAGAAGGAACGTGAAACCTGAGATCGCGGAGCTTAAAGGAAAACGCCTCATCATTGCCGCCGAGCTGGAAGAGGGAACAAGGCTTTCCACTTCTATATTGAAGCAGCTTTGTTCTACAGATCAGATCCGAGGTGAGAAGAAATTCAAGGATCCATTCGATTTTACTCCGTCACATACTACGGTACTTTACACGAACCATCTGCCGAAGGTCAGCGCATCCGATGACGGTACTTGGAGAAGACTGATCGTGATCCCGTTCCATGCAAAGATTGAGGGTTCATCGGATATCAAGAATTACGCTGACTACCTTTTCAACAATGCAGGTCCGGCGGTTATGAGCTGGATTATCGAAGGTGCCAGAAAGGTTATCGAGCGTGAGTTCAAGATCGAACCGCCGAAGGTGGTGGCGAACGCTATTGCTGAGTATCGCGGCATGAATGATTGGCTCAGCCATTTTCTGGAGGATTGCTGTGTGACCGGCGATGGTCTGGAACAGAAGTCCGGGGATCTTTATCAGGAGTACAGGGCATATTGCCTGCGTACCGGAGAGTATGCACGCAACAATGCGGACTTCATTGCTGAGATTGAGAAGCGTGGTTTTATGCGTAAGAAGAAAAAGTCCGGTATGTGGGTGCAGGGATTGCAGCTCAAAGACACGGACTTCGCGGATTAATGTGAACTGGTGCAGGACGGAAACGGAGTTTATCTCTGTTTTCATCTTGCACTTCGGTAAA
>Ga0326511_10001501_pt1 | contig 19339 bp, 11 predicted proteins | sample 0_2496_0518_D_FD_203701 | JGI IMG/M metagenome (GOLD analysis project Ga0326511, IMG submission 203701) | Bovine rumen microbial communities from UC Davis, California, United States - 0_2496_0518 | ecosystem: Host-associated > Mammals > Digestive system > Stomach > Rumen | place: USA... | reverse complement strand
TCGGTATCGGCGACGTCACCCAGCCCCTCGCACCCGCTGTCATCGAGGCCATGCACAAGGCCACCCACGAGATGAGCACCGCCAAGGGCTTCCGCGGCTACGGTCCCGAGCAGGGCTACGACTTCCTGCGCGAGGCCATCCTGAAGAACGACTTCCTGACGCGCGGCGTCCACCTCGACGTCGACGAGGTCTTCATCAACGACGGCGCAAAGAGCGATACCGGCAACTTCCAGGAGCTGCTGCACTGGGACAACTTCATCGGCGTCACCGACCCCATCTATCCCGTCTATATCGACTCGAACGTGATGATAGGCCGCTGCGGCACCTTCCGCGACGGTCGCTGGACCAACGTGCACTATCTGCCCACCACCGCCGAGAACGGTTTTGTGCCTGAATTGCCAAAGGGCCGTCCCGTGGATGTCATCTACCTCTGCTATCCCAACAACCCGACGGGAACGGTCATCACCAAGCAGGAGCTGCGCAAGTGGGTGAACTACGCGCTGAAGAACGACGCGCTCATCCTCTACGATGCCGCCTATCAGGCTTACATCCGCGACCCGGAGATTCCCCACTCCATCTACGAGATCCGCGGTGCCCGCAAGTGTGCCGTCGAGTTCCACTCGTTCTCGAAGACCGCAGGCTTCACGGGCGTCCGCTGTGGCTACACCATCGTGCCGAAGGAGGTCAGCGTCAGCACCTTCGAGGGCGAGCGTATCCCCTTGAACCAGCTGTGGCTACGCCGCCAGTGCACGAAGTTCAACGGCACGAGCTACATCTCCCAGCGCGCCGCCGAGGCCATCTACAGCCCCGAGGGTAAGGCACAGATCAAGCAGACCATCGACTACTACATGGACAACGCTCAACGGATGCTCACCCGCCTGCGTGCCCTTGGCTACGAGTGCTACGGCGGCGAGAACGCCCCGTACATCTGGATGCGCACGCCCGACGGCATGGACTCGTGGTCGTTCTTCGAGGCCCTGCTCTACGGCGCCAACGTCGTCTGCACGCCCGGTGTCGGCTTCGGCCCCAGCGGCGAGGGCTACGTTCGCTTCACCGCCTTCAACAGTCACGAGAAGACCGATGAGGCCCTCGACCGCATCGAAGCGTGGTCGAAGAGTTAGTGCAGAAATCGTAAATTGTTAATAGTAAATTGTAAATCGTCAAATTGTAAATAATATAAGGTGAACACAAAGTATATTTTTGTCACGGGCGGTGTGGTCTCCTCGTTAGGCAAGGGCATCATCTCCGCTTCCATCGGCAAACTGTTGCTGGCACGTGGTTTCAAGGTCACCATCCAGAAGTTCGACCCTTACATCAACATTGATCCGGGGACGCTGAACCCCTATGAGCATGGTGAGTGCTACGTGACCGAGGACGGTTTCGAGACCGACCTCGACCTGGGGCATTACGAGCGGTTCACAGGTATCCGTACCACGCGCAATAACTCGATTACGACAGGACGCATCTACAAGACCGTCATCGACCGTGAACGGCGCGGCGACTATCTTGGAAAGACCATCCAGGTGGTGCCACATATCACCGACGAGATCAAGCGGCGGATGCTGCGCGAGGGTCTTGACGAGGGTCTCGACTTCGTCATCACCGAGGTGGGCGGCACCATCGGCGACATCGAGAGTGCGCCGTTCATGGAGGCCATTCGTCAGCTACGCTGGCAGCTGGGACGCGACGCGGTGTGCGTACACCTGACCTACGTGCCTTACCTGAAGGCTGCCGATGAGTTGAAGACGAAGCCGACGCAGCACAGCGTGAAGGAGCTGCAGGGCATGGGTATCCAGCCCGACATACTGGTGCTGCGTACGGAGCGTCACCTCAGCGACGCTATACGCATGAAGGTGGCATCGTTCTGTAACGTCGACTTGGAGTGCGTCGTTCAGAGCGAGGATATGCCGAGCATCTACGAGGTGCCGGTGAGTATGCAGCGACAGGGCCTGGACGCCGCCATCATGCGGAAGATTGGCATTCCCGTGGGCGAGACGCCTGCCATGAAGCCCTGGCACGACTTCTTGGACAAGCAACGCAACGCCACCCGCGAGGTACACGTCGCGCTGGTGGGTAAGTACGACCTACAGGATGCCTACAAGAGCATCCGCGAGAGTCTGAACCTGGCGGGCATCTACAACGACGTGAAGACCAAGCTTCACTTCGTGAACAGCCAGGAGCTGACGGCCGACAACGTCGCCACGCAACTGGCGGACATGGCGGGCATCGTCATCTGTCCGGGCTTCGGTCAGCGCGGCATCGAGGGCAAGATTATCGCCGCCGAGTATGCCCGCACCCACGACGTGCCTACCTTCGGCATCTGTCTGGGTATGCAGATGATGGTCATCGAGTTCGCCCGCAATGTCTTGGGCTATAAGGATGCCAATAGTGCGGAGATGAACCCCGACACCCCCCATAACGTCATCGACAAGATGGAGGAGCAGAAGAGCATCACCCAGATGGGCGGTACCATGAGGCTCGGCGCCTATGAATGTGAGCTTGTTGAGGGAAGCCGGGTGGCTGAGGCCTACCAAGATCCTTGCGGCAAAACCGCAAGGCACACAACAATCAGCGAGCGCCACCGTCACCGCTACGAGTTCAACAACAAGTACAAGGAAGAATACGAGCAGGCTGGCATGAAGTGCGTGGGCATCAATCCCGCCGCCGACCTCGTGGAAATCGTCGAGATTCCCGACAAGCGCTGGTACATCGGCGCCCAGTTCCACCCCGAATACTCATCGACGGTGCTCCACCCGCATCCCCTCTTCATGAGCTTCATTAAAGAATTGAAGAATTGAAAAATTGAAGAATTGAAAAATAAATTGTAAATTGTAAATAGTCAAATTGTAAATTGAAATGGTGGAACAGCTGAAGCATGAGTGTGGTGTGGCGATGATTCGCCTGTTGAAGCCCCTGGACTACTACCAGAAGAAATACGGTACGCGGGCCTACGGGTTCAACAAACTCTATCTGATGATGGAGAAGCAGCACAACCGCGGACAGGAAGGGGCGGGACTGGCCACGGTATGCATGAACAAGGAGCCTGGCACCGAATATATGTTCCGCGAAAAGGCTGAAGGTAAGGATGCCATCACCGAGATATTCTCGCGTGTCACTCAGAAGATGGCAGGCGAGTTGTATATGGGCCACCTGCGCTATTCCACCACCGGCAAGAGCGGACTGCAATTCGTTCACCCGTTCCTGCGCCGTAACAACTGGCGCGCCAAGAACCTTTGTCTGTGCGGCAACTTCAACATGACCAACATCGACGAGGTCTTCCAGTTCCTGACGGCTCAGGGCCAGTCGCCACGTATCTTTGGCGACTCCTACATCACGCTCGAACTGATGGGCCACCGGCTGGACCGCGAAGTGGAGCGACTCTATCAGGAGGCTCGCGAGAAAGGACTGGAAGGTACCGACATCACCAGCTATATCGACGACCACGTGGAGATGGCAAACGTGCTGCGTACCACGATGAACCACTACGACGGCGGCTACGTGATGTGCGGACTGACGGGCAGCGGCGAGATGTTCTCCGTGCGCGACCCCTGGGGCATCCGCCCCGCCTTCTGGTATCAGGACGACGAGATCATCGCTCTGGCCAGCGAGCGTCCCGTGCTGCAGACCACCTTCGACCTGCAGGCCGAGGACATTCACGAGCTGATGCCTGGTCAGGCGCTGATTGTCCACAAGAACGGCGACATGAAACTGGAACAGATTATGTCCGCCCAACAGTTGGCGGCGTGTTCCTTCGAACGCATCTACTTCAGCCGAGGCTCCGACCAGGACATCTACCAGGAGCGCAAACGGCTGGGCGAACAGCTGACGCCGGCCATCCTCAAGGCCGTTGACGGCGATGTCGACAATTCCGTCTTCTCGTATATCCCCAACACCGCCGAGGTCGCCTACTACGGCATGACCGACGGCTTCCGTCGTCAGGGCTATAGCGTCCGAACGGAGAAGGTGGTGTGGAAGGACATCAAGATGCGCACATTCATCGCCGACAATTCCGAGCGTAATGACCTCGCTGCCCATGTCTACGACATCAGCTACGGCTCGTTGAGACCCTACGAGGACAACCTCGTCATCATCGACGACAGCATCGTCCGCGGCACCACCCTCCGCGAGAGCATCTTCAAGATCCTCGACCGTCTGCACCCCAAGAAGATTGTGATGGTCAGCAGCTCGCCACAGATCCGTTACCCCGACTACTACGGCATCGACATGCCCCGTCTGGAGGAGTTCTGCGCCTTCCGCGCCACGATGGCACTCATTGAGGAGCGCGGTCTCTGGCAGCTGGTCAACGACGTCTATCGGAAGTGCAAGGAATCTATAGCGGCAGCCAACCACGTCCGTGCCCTCTACGAGCCGTTCACCATCGACGAGATCAACCAGAAGATTGTGGAGATGCTGCGCCCGAAGAATATGCAGGCACCCATCGAACTGGTGTTCCAGAGCATCGAGGGACTCCACGAGGCCTGTCCCAACCATCCCGGCGACTGGTACTTCACCGGCCATTACCCCACACCTGGCGGCACCCGCCTCTGCAACCAAGCCTTCGTGGACTACGTGGAGAGATTGAGAAATTGAGAGATAAAAAAATGAAAAATTGAAAAATAAATAGTACATTGTACATCGTCAAATTGTACATAAATACATTGTTAAATTGTAAATAAAGTTATGTGTGGAATTGTAGCTATATTAAACGTCAAGGAGCAGACACACGAGCTGCGCGAAAAGGCATTGAAGATGAGTCAGAAGATCCGTCACCGCGGACCAGACTGGAGTGGAATATACTGTGGTGGTAGCGCCATCCTCGCCCACGAGCGACTGAGCATCGTCGACCCCGAGTCAGGCGGACAACCGCTGTTCTCACCCGACCGTAAGCTGGTACTGGCCGTCAACGGCGAGATATACAACCATCAGGAGATCCGGCGCCGCTATGCTGGCCAGTACGAGTTCCAGACGGGCTCGGACTGTGAGGTCATCCTCGCACTCTATCGCGAGAAGGGCATCGACTTCCTCGAGGACCTCAGCGGCATCTTCGCCTTCGTGCTCTACGACGAAGAAAAGGACGCGTTCCTCATTGCCCGCGACCCCATCGGCGTCATACCTCTTTACATCGGCTACGACAGCGATGGCACCGTCTATGTCGCCTCCGAACTGAAAGCCCTCGAGGGTCAGTGCGAGCGCTACGAGCCGTTCCAACCGGGTTATTACTATTGGAGCAAGGAGCCGGGTATGAAGCGCTATTACCAGCGTGATTGGTTTGACTATGAGGCCGTGAAAGATAATGATGCCAGCGTTGAGGCTATTCACGATGCGCTCACTGCTGCCGTGAAGCGCCAGCTGATGTCCGACGTGCCTTACGGCGTGCTCCTCTCCGGCGGTCTCGACTCCAGCGTCATCTCCGCCATCGCCGAGAAGTTCAGCGAGCACCGTATCGAGGACAACTCGCAGACACGTGCCTACTGGCCACGCCTCCACTCGTTTGCCGTGGGACTGAAGGGCGCCCCCGACCTCGCCAAGGCGAAGCTCGTCGCTGACCACATCGGCACCGTCCACCACGAGATCAACTACACCATCCAGGAGGGTCTCGACGCCATCCGCGACGTCATCTACTTCATCGAGACCTACGACGTCACCACCGTCCGTGCCTCCACGCCGATGTACCTGCTGGCACGCGTCATCAAGTCGATGGGCATCAAGATGGTGCTCAGCGGCGAGGGCGCCGACGAGATCTTCGGCGGCTACCTCTACTTCCATAAGGCACCCTCGGCCAAGGCCTTCCACGAGGAGACCGTGCGCAAGCTCTCGAAGCTCCACTACTACGACTGCCTGCGTGCCAACAAGAGCCTCTCGGCATGGGGCGTCGAGGGTCGTGTGCCCTTCCTCGACAAGGAGTTCCTCGATGTCGCCATGCGTACCAACCCCGAGGCCAAGATGTGTGGCCCGAAGAAGTCCGGAGAACCAGGCTTCGAGATTGAGAAGCGCATCGTCCGCGAGGCCTTCGCCGACATGCTGCCCGAGGAGATTGCCTGGCGACAGAAGGAGCAGTTCAGCGACGGCGTCGGCTACAGCTGGATTGACACGCTGAAGCAGATTACCGCCGAGGCCGTCACCGACGAGCTGATGGCCCACGCCGCCGAGCGCTTCCCCATCAACCCGCCGTTGAACAAGGAGGAGTACTACTACCGCAGCATCTTCGCCGAGCACTTCCCCAGCGACTCCGCCGCACGCAGCGTCAACCAGGAGGCCAGCGTCGCCTGCAGCACCGCCATCGCCTTGGAGTGGGACGCCGCCTTCAAGAATATGAACGATCCCAGCGGCCGTGCCGTCAAGGGCGTACACGAGCAGGCATATTGAAACGCCCCTCCTTTTTTACAAGTTGTCGGTTTGAGGTCGTGTCACGACTCGTTGGGCGGCAGTAGGACAAGACCCTGCTGCCGCTTGCCGTCCATCATGATCTTCAGGGGACGGGTGAAGCGGACGTGGCGGACGTACTCGGTCTCGTAGACGGCGGGCAGGGCGTCGAGCAGCTCCTGCTGTAGGATGCCGTCGCCAGTATAGGTGTTGATGGTGAAGTAGCCGACACCGAACGATGTGAGGTTCTGGAAGAAGTGGGTGCCCTGCGAGGGGTCTACGTGGTAGTTCTTCAGACCGGTCTCGACGATGACACGGGCGGCGGAGATGTGAGGCCACTTCACGGGGATGCCTAACCAGGGGTCGCTGCTGCCCCAGCGGCCAGGGCCGATGAGGACGTAGGAGCCACCATCGTCGAGGAAGTGCTGGTTGACGGTCTCTATCTCGCGCGCTATCATGGGGTTGTTGGCGGCGGTGAAGTCGTCGGTAGTCTTGACATAGACGACATCGGTGACATCGTCGTAGATGCCGTGGCCCAGGGAGTTGTAGCTGCGCAGCAGGCACTGGGAGTCGGCTATCTGCTCGAGGTCTTCGTCGAGCATGTTCTTCGAGTCGACGATGGGACGGATCTGGAGGAGATAGAACCTGCCACCGGGGGGCTCCAGGTTGCACGCGAACTCTATCTCGACGGGACGCTTCATGGCGTCGGCACCGAACTGCTGGGCCATCTGCAAGAGTTCTGGCAGGGGGAAGACGCCCTGCTGGAGGACACCGTCGAAGGTGATGACCTTGCGTCCCTCACCGTAGATGCCGGGACGCAGGACCTGGTCGACGGGGTCGAAGGTGGAGGCGATGAGGTTGAGGGCGGCGTCAGCGTCGGCATACTTCACGCGTACCTTCTTTATATTAAAGCCGTCGTCGACCTTGAAGTCGTCGCCGACGTGCGATATGTCGAGGGCGTAGAACTGTGTCTGCGTGTCGCGCAGCGCAAGGTCGAGCTCGCTGGTCTGCAGCACCTGCGTGGGGTGGTGGGGCGAGACGCGCAGCGTCTGCCCGCCGTCGACGATGTACTTGCCCAGTCCGAGGGCCAGCGAGGCGATGCCCTCCTCGGCGGTCTCGTCGCCGATGGGGTAGTAGTTCAGCGAGCGTAGTACGCCGCTGAACGTGGGATAGTAAAGTTCGCCGTGGGGCTGACCGATGACCTCCTGCAGGATAACGGCCATCTTCTCCTGGTCGATGACGTTCTGCGTGGCGGTCATGTAGGCCTTCGAGTCGCGATAGTAGACGGAGGCGTAGACGCTCTTGATGGCACAGGCGAGCATACGGAGCATCTCGTACTTGTCCTGCAGATAGGGTATCATGTAGGTGGAGTAGATGCCGGCGAAGGGCTGGTAGTGGCTGTCCTCGAGCAACGACGACGAGCGGACGGCGATGGGGGCGTCGATGGCGTCGAAGAAGGTGAAGAAGTCGGCTATCAGCGAGTCGGGCAGCTGCGCCCGGAGGAAGTGCTGGAGGATGACCTCGTCGTCGGCATCGCTGAGGGCGATGGACCAGAGGTTGTTGTTGTCCATGAACTCGTCGAAGAAGTCGGTACAGAGGACGACGGTCTTCGGGATGGACACCTCGGCACCCTCGAACTGGTTGAGCTCGGGGTGGTGCTTGATGACCTTGTCGAGGAACGCCAGACCGCGGCCCTTGCCGCCGAGGGAGCCTTCGCCGATGCGTGCGAAGTGGGCGTAGCGGTCGAACTTCAGACGGTCGAACTCGGCGACGATGCCGATGTTCTTCATGCGGCGGTACTGGACGATGGCGTCGAAGATGATCTGGCGGTGGGCGTCGACGTCCTGCAGCTTGTGCCACGTGACGTGCTTGAGGAATGCCGACACCGGGAAGATGGCGCGGGCGGTGAGCCAGCGGCTCATGTGGTTGCGGCTGACGTGGCGCGCCAGCGAGTCGCCGGGAATCTTGAAGATGTTGTCCTGCAGCTCCTTCAGGCTGGAGACGCGGGCCACCTCGGCCTTCGTCACAGGGTCGCGGAAGACGAAGTCGCCGAAGCCCATGTGCTCCTCCATGAGGTGGTGGAGGTCGACGTTCATCTTCGTCGAGTTCTTGTCGATGAAGTGAAAGCCCTCGGCACGTGCCTTCTCGGCATTGACAATCTCGGAGGAGTCGAGGATGAGCGGCACGTACTCGTCGCGTCGGCGTATCTCGCGCAACAGCTTCAGACCGGCCTCGGGGTCGCCCTCCTCGACGTGCGAGAGGCGGCCGGGGATGGTCTTCATGGGGAAGCGGGTGTCGGAGATGACACCCAGCGTGTTCTCGTGGTACTTCTCGTAGATGGCCATGGCCTCCTCGTAGTTCGTGGCGAGCACCACCTTCGGACGTCCGCGCTTGCGCTGGGCGGCGGCGTGGGGGTTCAGGGCCTCGGTCGAGAAGCGCTTCGACTGTGCGAGGATGTAGTTGTAGAGGTTGGGCAGCATCGACGAGTAGAAGCGGATGTTGTCCTCGACGAGCAGGATCATCTGCACGCCGACCTCGCGGATGTCGTGGTCGATGTTCATCTTGTCCTCTAACAGCTTGATGATGGACATGATGAGGTTCGTGTTGCCCAGCCAGCAGAAGACGTAGTCGAAGACCGACATATCCTCGTCCTGGATGCGCTTCGTGATGCCGTGGGAGAACGGCGTGAGCACCACGCAGGGGATGTCGGGGTGCGCGGCCTTCACCTCGCGGGCCACAGTGAACGCGTCGTTGTCGGCGTTACCTGGCATACAGATGACGAGGTCGATGTCGGTGGTATGCAGCACCTCGTTGGCCTCGTCGGTAGTCGACACCTGGGTGAACGTTGGCGGGTAGCGCATACCGAGCTCCATGTACTCGTCGAAGATTTTCTCGTCGATGCGGCCGTCGTCCTCGAGCATGAACGCGTCGTAGGGATTAGCCACGATGAGGACGTTGAAGATGCGTCGTGTCATCAGGTTGACGAACGACACGTCCTTCAGGTAGAACTGGTTCCACTCCTGGGGAATATTGGGAGACTCGGTCATGAGACTAATGGGACTAATGGGGCTAATGGGACTGATGGGACCTATGGGGCTCATGGGACCTATAGGACTCATAAGCCCCATAGGCCCCATAGACTACATGTACCCCAGCCAGCGGAGGATATCGTTGAGGTTAGCCACGACCATCAGCAGGATGAGGATGCCGAAGCCGACGTACTCGGCACGGATCATGAACTGCTCGGACGGCTTGCGGCGTGTGATGGCCTCGTAGAGCAGGAACAGCACGTGGCCGCCGTCAAGGGCGGGGATGGGCAGGATGTTCATGAAGGCGAGGATGATGGAGAGGAATGCCGTCATCTTCCAGAACATATACCAGTCCCACATTGGCGGGAAGAGGCTGCCGATGGCTCCGAAGCCACCAAGCGACTTCGCACCGTCGGCGGTGAAGACGTACTTCATGTCGTCGACGTAGCTGGCGAGGACGTTCCAGCCATACTTGATGCCGGCGGGGATGCTCTCGAAGAAGCCGTACTCGCGGGTGTAGGGCTTATAGATGTCGGAGAGGGCCTTGGCGACGAAGCCTATCTTCAGGTCGGGGGTGAGCGTGACACTGAACGTGTCAAGTTGAGAGTTGAGAGTGTAGAGTGTAGAGTTTGCTGCCGCCGTTCCGTTGGTTTCCACGATGAGGGTGGCTGTGCGCGCCTTCAGGCTGTCGGCGGGGGTCTTGGCAGCAGCGAGGATGTCGCTGAGGACACCTATCTGGTCGGTGAACTCGTTGTAGGAGTCGACGGCCTTGCCGTTGATGGCGACGATTTTGTCGCCCTTCTTCAGACCAATCTCGGCGGCAGGGGTGCCGGGAATCACGCTGTCGATGAGGGCGGGCAGCAGGGGACGGACGAACGACGGCTCGGCCTTGAGCATCTCGAGAAGGTTCAGGTCACCGGGGAGCGTCAGCGACAGCTGCTTGCCGCCACGGATGATGTCCACACGATGGGCTTCGCTGATGTCGCGGTAGAGGTCGGCGGAGAAGTCCTTGAACGCGCCCTTCTCCGTGCCCACGAGGATATCGCCGTCCTTGAAGCCGAGGGCCTTGGCCTCAGCATTGAACTTCATACCCATCGTCATGTCCTTCACGGGGATGTAGGTGTCGCCCCAGTGGAACAGAATCATGGCATAGATGAACAGCGCCAGGAGGAAGTTGACGAGCACACCGCCGATCATGATGAGCAGACGCTGCCAGACGGGCTTTGTGCGGAACTCCCAGGGATGTGTCTCCTCGGAGAGCTTCGTGTTCGTCTCGTCGATCATGCCATCGATGGCACAGTAGCCGCCCAGCGGCAGCCAGCCGAGGCCGTACTCCGTGCCGACGTACTCCTTCTTCGTGTATTTCTTGGTCTTACCCTTGTCGTCGGTCTCCTCAATCTCCTTCGAGGGCACCACCTCGGGCTTCATCTTCAGCAGCCGGCGCACCCATGTGTCGTAGGTGCTGAGGAGGTGGAACTGTGGGTTGAAGAAGAGATAGAACCTCGTCACGCGTACCTTGAAGAGCTTGGCGAAGGTGAAGTGCCCCAGCTCGTGGAGCAATACCAGCAGGCTGATAGCCAGCATGAACTGTAATAGTCTAATCAGAAATATATCCATATTTGAGCCCCCTAAGTTAGGGGGTTGGGGGTCTGAACAAGCGAAATCAGAACCCGGTTAAGTTATTATTTTTTATGATGGTGGAGGCCTGCGCCTGTTCAGACCCCCAGTCCCCCTAACTTAGGGGGCTCGTTAGTAACTCCGCGGCGATGCGTCGGGCCTCGGCGTCGGTCTTGACGTAAGTGTCGTAGTCGGGGTTCTTGTCGAACGTGGCACGCTGCATGGTCTCGGCGATGACGTCGCCCATCTGGAGGAAGCCGCAACGGTCCTCGAGGAAGGCGCGGTTCACAATCTCGTTGGCGGCGTTGACGATGCACGGCATGTTGCCACCACGGGCCAGCGCCTCGTAGGCCATAGCCAGACAGCGGAATTTTTCCAAGTCGGGCTCGAAGAAGTCCAGGTGCTGCGCGGCAAACAAATCAAGTCTGTCGCCACTGAGTGGCAACCTGCGTGGGAACGAGAAGGCGTACTGGATGGGCAGCCGCATGTCGGGCACACCGAGCTGCGCCTTGACCGAACCGTCGTGGAACTGCACGGCCGAGTGGACGATTGACTGCGGATGGACGAGTACCTGGATCTGCTTGGCGTCGACGCCAAAGAGCCACTTGGCCTCAATAACCTCGAAGCCCTTGTTCATCATCGACGCGGAGTCGATAGTAATCTTCGCGCCCATGTCCCACGTCGGGTGGCGCAGGGCGTCGGCTTTCGTCACGTGGCCTATCTCGTCCATCGTCTTCAGACGGAACGGGCCGCCGGAGGCCGTCAGCAGGATTTTTTCAATGGGGTTCTGGTCTTCGCCGACCAGTGACTGGAAGATGGCGGAGTGCTCGCTATCGACGGGCAGGATGGGCGTGTGGTACTGCTGTGCCAGCTGGAGTATCAGCTCGCCGGCAACGACCAGCGTCTCCTTGTTGGCCAGGGCGATGGCCTTGCGGGCCTTGATGGCATGGATGGTGGGCGACAGTCCGGCGAAGCCCACCATGGCGGTGAGCACCATGTCGATGGGCTCGGCCTCGACAATCTCGTCGAGGGCCTTTGCACCGGTATACACCTTCACGTCGGGCAGGTCGTCCATCAGTCGGCGCAGCTCGTCATAGCGCTGCTCGTTGGCGATGACGATGGCAGCAGGCTTGAATTTGTGAGCCTGCTCCGCCAGTAGCTCCACCTTGTTGTTGGCCGTCAGGCAGTAGACCTCATAGAGGTCGGCGTGTTCCTCGATGACCTCCAGCGCCTGGGTGCCGATGGACCCCGTGGAGCCGAGGATGGCTATCTGTTTTTTCATTTGACTATTTGACGATTTCACTATTTGATATTTATCGATTTCACTATTTTATAATTCCAACAGTCCCTTGGGGATGTTCATCGTGATTCGCTTCTTGGTCATGTCGATGTCCGTAATCAGGTCGTCATTGGCGGGGATGAGCGTGCCGTCCTCCAGCTCGAAGAGCAGGTTGGCGGTCGAGTCGTCGATGGCGGCGACTTTTCCGATGGCGGAACCATCGGACGCCATGACGATGTCGAAGCCTACAAGCATCGCCAACGATGGAACGTCGTCCTCGTCGTCGGCCAAGGCACGGGGGAAGAAGACGTCGCAGCCCGTCAGCTCGCGGGCACGCTCCTGGCTGTCGATTCCCTCGAACTTCATCAGGGCGACGCTGTCGGAGCGGAAGCGGTACTCCTCGATGAAGAAAGGCACGAGGATGCCGTCGATCTCCAGGACGAGGTAGTCGGCGTCGACACGGTCGAAGACATCGTCGTCGAACTGTAGCGACACCTCACCCTTGACACCGTGGGCCTTGCCCAGGCGGCCGATGCGGTAGACTTCTTCTGGCTTGATCATGGTGCTAATTGGACTTATGGGGCCTATGAGACTTATTGGGCTTATGAGACCTATTGGATTTATGAGACCTATTGGACCTATGGGACTTATGAGAGTTATGGGGACTTATGGGGACTTATGGGTTTCGGGTAATCTTTGCGCCGAGGGCATTGAGGCGTGCTTCGATGTTCTCGTAGCCGCGGTCTATCTGCTCGATGTTATCGATGCGGCTGGTGCCGGTGGCACTCATGGCCGCGATGAGCAGGGCGATGCCGGCGCGGATGTCGGGACTCGACATGCGGCCGCCGCGAAGCGTAATCTTCCGGTCGTGGCCGACGACGACAGCTCGGTGGGGGTCGCAGAGGATAATCTGCGCGCCCATGTCGATGAGTTTGTCGACGAAGAAGAGGCGGCTCTCGAACATCTTCTGGTGGAACAGCACCGAGCCGCGGGCTTGTGTGGCCACGACGATGAGCACCGATAGGAGGTCGGGCGTCAGTCCCGGCCACGGCGCATCGGCAAGTGTCATGATGGTGCCGTCGATGAACGACTGTATCTCGTAGTGACGCTGACGGGGTATCCACAGGTCGTCGCCCTCCACCTTGATCTTAACGCCCAGACGGCGGAAGGCGTTGGGGATGATGCCAAGGTTCTTCACCGAAACGTTCTTGATGCGGATGCCGTCGCCGCACATGGCTGCCATGCCGATGAACGAGCCCACCTCGATCATGTCGGGCAGGATGGTATGGTTGGCACCATGCAGCGTGTCGACGCCGACGATGGTCAGCAGGTTCGATCCGATGCCGCTGATGCGGGCACCCATGGCGTTCAGCAGGTGGCAGAGCTGCTGGATGTAAGGCTCACAGGCAGCGTTGTAGATGGTCGTCGTGCCCTTGGCAAAGACGGCCGCCATGACGATGTTGGCCGTTCCTGTCACCGACGCCTCGTCGAGCAGCATGTACGTGCCCTTCAGACGGGGACGGGAATTTGAGACGGTTCGGGCTGGCGCAGGGACACTGATCTCGTAGACGTCGCGCCCCTCGACATGATTGAACTTCGCCCCCAGCTTCTCGAACCCCAGGAAGTGGGTGTCCAAACGGCGGCGGCCAATCTTGTCACCACCGGGCTTGGTGATGACGGCCTTGCCCATGCGTGCCAGCAGCGGACCGATCATTAGCACCGAGCCGCGCAGGGCGGCGCACTTCTTGACGAACTCGTCGCTCTCTAAGTAGTCGAGGTTCAGCTCGTCGGCCTGGAAGGTGAACGTATTCTCTCTCCTCTCTCCTCTCTCCTCTCTCTTCTTTACCTTTACCCCGATATCGCGGAGCAACTGGATGAGGTTGTTGACATCGCGGATGTTCGGAATGTTGCTGATGGTGACGGGCTCGCTGGTGAGCAGCGTGGCACAGATGACCTGCAGGGCCTCGTTCTTGGCGCCCTGCGGCGTGATGGTTCCGCTCAGCGGATGACCGCCTTCAATGACGAATGATGCCATCGTTACTTCTTCTTTTTCTTTGATTTGCCAGTCTCGGTGGTGGGTGCCGACACCTTCTCGAACTTGAATGTGCTCAGGTCGAGCTGGATGACGCCGTCGGTAAAGCGGGCGAGGTCGTCGGCCACCTTCTCGTTGTCCATGGAGCCATGGCCCCACGTCACCAGGTCGCGCTTCATCTGGTTGGCTGCCTGGCGCACTAGCTCGTCGCGCTCCGGACCGGGATCCATCTGCTTCAGCTTCTCGAACAGCTCCTCCATCAGCTTGCCGTAGTGGCGCTGGCGTATCTTGTTCTGGGGCAACGGTATGGCCTGCGGCTTGGAGTGAATCTTCTCGGCCTCCGACACATCGTAGGGCCAGTCGATGTCCAGCTGGCTGCCGCTCATCAGGTAGAGATGGTCCCAGAGCGTCTGTTCGAAGTCGGCGCTGCCGCGCAACTGCGGCATCTTGGTCTCCATCAGCTTGACGATGGTGCGGGCACACTGGTTGCGCTCCTGCTTCGTGGGCAGGCTGATGGCGTGTTCCACCATCTTCTGCACCTCACGGCCGTACTCGGGCATGATGAGTTTCTCGCGCTGAGTGTTGTAGTCTAATCCTTTTATATCCATCTATTTGATTTACAATTTGACGATTTACAATTAACAATTTATTGGATAATTTACAAATTGACGATTTACTATTCTATTTCCTTAAAGGAGTTTCTTCGGCATCTTCGCCACAAAGTCCTTCAGGTAGAACGGGACGAAGTAGGCCACGTCCTCGAACTGCTCCTGCAGGAAACGGCGCTCCGCCAGTGGCATCATCCACTTGGCCAGCGGCTCCACGCCGTCGATGTAGCGGGCGTTGGGGTGGCTGATGACGTCCATGCACTTCTTGGCACCATTGCCGAAGAAGTAGACCGGCTGGCGGTCGAGCCACTCACGGTAGGTGTCCTGGTCGACGACGTCGGCACTGACCTCGCGGACAGGCATAAGGGCACGGTCGTAGAGGGCGGCATAGACCTCCATGCGACGGGCGTCGAGCATCGGACAGAGCAGGGCGCCCTCCTCGATCTTCTCGCCCAGTAGCAGGGGCACACACATCAGCTCCAGCGTAGGCACGGACACCAGTTTCAGGTCGCGGCCGTAGCAGACGCCCTTGGCCATCGACACGCCGATGCGCAGACCCGTGTAACTGCCAGGGCCGCAGCTGACGGCGACGGCGTCGAAGGGGATGGCGTGGCTGTCAGTAAACGACAGGGCCTCGTCGACCATCGATGCCAGGTGCTCGGCATGGTTACGGTTCTCCTGCTGGAAGATGACCTGTGCGTTCTCGCTGACGGCCACCGAGCAGAGTTCGGTACTTGTCTCAATATGTAGTATGCAAGCCATTTTTTCCTTATTGCTATTATTAATAAGGTGCAAAGGTACGCTTTTTCTTGCTAATACGTGCAAGTTTCAGAGAAATTAACGCTACAGGGGCAGCGTGAACAGGAATCGGGCGCCTCCGCTGTAGTTAGTGTCGAGGGTGATGTCGCCACCCAGACGACGGGCAATGTTGCGGCTCAGCGTGAGGCCGATGCCTACGCCATCCTTGTACTCGTCGAGTTGGACGAACTCGCCGAAGATGTCGTCGGCCTTCTCTGCGGGGACGCCGCAGCCCGTGTCTTCAACGCTGATGACGAGCTGGCCGTCGGCCGTGCTACAGCGCAGGGTGATGGTGCCTCCGTCGGGGGTGAACTTCATGGCGTTGTCGAGCAGGTGGCAGAGTGCCGATACTGCATACTGCTCCGCCGTCACAATGGTCAGCTGGTCGTCGGCGGTGCTGTCGAAGTTGAAGGTCCAGCGCTGGCTGTCGCCAACTCTGCTCTGGCAGATGGCGTTCAGGCAGAACTGGTTGGCGCCGACGGTGTCGGTACGCTCCAGCACGCTCCGGCTGTTCGACTCCGACAGGGCCAGTAGGCTGTTTATGAGCGACGTGATACGGTCGGTATTGGTCTGTATCTGCATACTGGCTTCTTGCGCGATGTCCTGCGACAGCTCCATGTCAGGTTGTGACAGTATCTGGGCAAAGCCCGACAGAATATTGAGTGGTGTGCGAATCTCGTGCGAGATATTCTTGATGAAGTTGGTTTTCATGCGCGACGACTCTTGTGCTTGGTCGCGTGCTATGGCCAGCTCCTCGTTCTTCTTCTTCAGGCGGCGGTTCATCCAGTACCCGTAGCCCACGAGCAATGCCAGTGCGATGCTGATGATGATGGCCGTCATGGCGATGTAGCGGTTGTGCTCCAGTCGCTTCTCCATGTCGAGTTCGCTGACGCGGAACAGCGTGCTCAGCTCTGTTATCTGCGTACGTACATCTTTCTTATATATGGAGTCGGTGAGCTCGTGGACGGCCTTGAACATCTCTGCCGCCTCTTGGTAGCGTTCCAGCCCCTGCATGATCTCTGCGCGTTGTTCGTAGATGAGGACCATTGACGATTTGTCGTCGATAGCCTGGCTCTTCTCCAGTCGCTGGGTGTTATACGCCAGTGCTTTCGTGTAGTCACCCTGACGCAGGTAGAGCTGTGCTCTGTAGTAGAGAACGCTCAGCTGGACAAACGTCGTTCCTTCTATCTTGCATTTCTCAGCCTCCTCGATGTCGGTCTTCGCCTTGTCATACCGTCCCAGGCCGATGTCCTGCTGGGCACAGGCCAGATAGTAGTAGGCATTCCAGATGTTCTTGCTCCGCTCCTTGGTGTCTTTCTCCTGGCTTACCTTGTCAATGTACTTTTTCCAACGGCTGGTGACGTCGGTCATCGTCTGATAGTCCTTCTTTTCGTTTAGGGCGTCGCAGTAGTAGGAGAAGATGTCGTTGACCACTGGCTTGCTGACGTTGGAGCTTGCTATCAGTTTCAGACTCTGGTCGTAGCAGCCGATGGCCTCGTCCAAGTGGCCCATGTTGATGTAGGCGTTGCCCATAGCATAGTTAGCCAGCGCCATGCCGTATTTGTCGTTGCGGTCCATAGCGTCCTGATGCATAACTCTGACCTCCTTGAGTGCCAAGTTGACACGCCCCATGAACACGTAAGTGTTGACCAGCTGCATCCACGTCTCGTAATAGTAGCTCCAGGCGCCCACATTCTTGTCGAACGCCATGTCGAGCGGGGCTTGTGCTATCAGCGAGTCGTTCTTGTCGTTGTTGTAGAGATAGCAAAGGTGGTCATACCGGCTCTTGCACTCAGGGTGCTCAGGAGCGCTGGTTATGGTCGCTGTCATCGACAGCAGGAGTGCTATGGTGATGATAATCTTTCGCATGACGGCACAAAGATACGATAATTTGAGAGAAAAACAAAATATTATTGGGCTTTTTCATTCTTTTTTGTACCTTTGCAGCGCTGGAAAGAAAAAAATTGGTTTTATGAAGCTATCAGAACTGAAAACAGGAGAGAGCGGCGTCATCGTCAAAGTCCTTGGACACGGTGGATTCCGCAAGCGCATTATTGAGATGGGCTTTATCCGTGGCAAGACCGTCGAAGTCTTGCTCAACGCCCCTCTGCAAGACCCCGTCAAGTACAAACTCATGGGCTACGAGGTGTCGCTGCGTCACGACGAGGCGGCGATGATCGAGGTGGTGTCCGCCGAAGAAGCCAAACTGCTGAAGCAACAGGAGTTGGATGGTGGAGTGGTGGAAGAAGTGAAACCGCTGACAGAGAGTGAGTTGCGTAGCGCCGCCCTGCGTCAGCGCCGCCACATCAACGTTGCCCTTGTCGGCAATCCCAACTGCGGCAAGACGTCGCTGTTCAACTTCGCCTCGGGAGCCCACGGGCATGTCGGCAACTACTCCGGCGTCACCGTCGATGCCTCGGAGGCACACGCCTCGTTCTTCGGCTATGAGTTTAGTCTCACCGACCTGCCCGGCACCTACTCGCTGTCGTGCTACTCGCCCGAGGAGCTCTATGTCCGCAGCCACCTGTCCGAGAAGATGCCCGACGTGGTCATCAACGTCATCGACGCCTCGAACCTGGAGCGTAACCTCTACCTGACGACGCAGCTCGTCGACATGGACCTCCGCATGGTCTGTGCGCTGAATATGTACGACGAGTTCGAACGTCGCGGCGACCAGGTGGACCTCCAGACACTCAGTACGCTGTTTGGCGTGCCGATGGTGCCTACGTCGTTCAAGAGCGGCATGGGCGTCGAGGAGCTGTTCCGCGCGGTCATCAAGGTCTACGAGAACGCCAGTAAGAAGGCCCGCCACATCCACATCAACTACGGTCACGAGATTGAGGGCGGCATCAGCGAGATTCAGAAGTACCTGAAGACCGACGAGCACATCCGTCAGCACTATTCCACCCGCTACCTGTCGCTGAAACTGCTGGAGCACGACAGCCAGGTGCTCGACTACCTAGGCAACCACATGGCCGGCGAACAGCGTATGCAGGTGTTCCGCGACCTGGCGACAGCCCGCGACCGCGCCTCGGCACGTGTCAAGGAGGAGACGGGCAACGACTCGGAGACGGCCATCATGGATGCGAAGTACGGTTTCATCAACGGTGCCCTGAAGGAGGCGGGCTACAAGACCGGTACGAAGGAGGACACCTACCACATGACGCACCTGATAGACAACGTTCTGTCAAATCGTTTCATAGGATTCCCCATCTTCTTCCTGATCCTTTTCGTGATGTTCCAGACGACGTTCTCGCTGGGACAGTACCCTATGGACTGGATAGAGTGGGGCGTCGACTGGCTGTCCGAGAAGCTGACGACGCTGATGCCCGACGGGCCGCTGCGCTCGATGGTCGTCGACGGCGCCATCGCCGGTGTGGGCGCCGTCATCGTGTTCCTGCCACAGATTCTTATCCTCTACTTCTTTATCTCGCTGATGGAGGACTCGGGTTACATGGCCCGTGCCGCGTTTATCATGGACAAGCTGATGCACAAGATGGGGCTGCATGGTAAGTCGTTCATCCCGCTTATCATGGGTTTCGGCTGCAACGTGCCCGCCGTCATGGCGACACGCACCATCGAGAGCCGCCGCTCACGCATCATCACGATGATG
>Ga0326511_10001500_pt1 | contig 19340 bp, 12 predicted proteins | sample 0_2496_0518_D_FD_203701 | JGI IMG/M metagenome (GOLD analysis project Ga0326511, IMG submission 203701) | Bovine rumen microbial communities from UC Davis, California, United States - 0_2496_0518 | ecosystem: Host-associated > Mammals > Digestive system > Stomach > Rumen | place: USA... | reverse complement strand
GTGGAGTATCTGAGCTAAAATTTGCTTCAGAGTTGCCGCAGTCTCTAGAGGGCGAAAAAGTGGTCATAGACGATGTAGGCATTGCCTTCCTGGGTAATTATTTCAAAAATAGTAATTTTGTCTTTTATAGAAGATAAAATTGCATAAAATCTGCTTTTTGTTGTCTATATTTAACAAAACGGTGCCTCTTTGCAGCGGCATAAACGGTAACCATAATCAGATATACCAAGAAAGAGAATATATTGAATGTGTCGTCGCATGGTGGTGCATCCTGTTGTGAGACTGTGTCCGGCATTATCCTCGCAATGGCTGACTGCATCTTCTCGACAAACAGCGATGAATTCCAGCACATCGAGAGTGCCGACATCACCACCGCATCGAAAAGTTCAATCCCAAGATTCTTATTTGTATTTCATAAAGACGTTATTCGCTTCTTCCTTTAGCATTTTCTCGAAGTCGAGGTTCATATCCTTAAACTCTTTCATTAGAATTGTATTTTGCATGAATGTCTCTGTGGCTTTTATCAGGTTCTGGCGAAGCAGTTCTGTATCTGCCTCGGGGTCTTGGAGCCTTTCAGTATTGCAGGCCACGGTGTCATAGATAGTGCGCAGATTCTGGCGATTATCCTTCTCGGTTTTGCCTTTCGGATCAATATGGTTCTTGAGGAAACTGGCTAAAACCTTTGTTCCAACATCGCCCGCGAAACATCTGCGAGTTGCTGTCATCAGGAACAGACCAGTAACCTCCATCTGGGTCAGTCCCATTCTGCCTGCGATAATTTGAAAAAGATATATTTCCTGAGGTGCTACGTGCTTATCAGCACCAATCAGTTTGATGAGCTGTCGTAGGTAAGCTACTTTTTCGCAATGCTCTTTAGGTGTCTCAGCATCCATATCTTCATATTCGCCTTGAAGACGTTCCATCAGATGCGTCTCACTGATATCCTCTAGATGGCAAAGTGTGATTAATGCTTCTTTTTCCTCTTTTGTAATCTTGCCGTCAGCGATGGCCATAGCAGTCAGGTCACGGGCTAGTTTGAACTGAGGCTCGGTAACTATAGACAAGTATCGTGTGATGATGCTCATAGTTTATACTCCAGTGGTGATAAAATATTTTACGAAATGATCGATAATGTCGAAACTCTGAACCTCGCTGATGCTCTTCGCTTCATATTCATCCAGAACAAATGAAATGAGCTGCCAGGGCGACACGCCGATCTCCTTAGCAATAATTTCGATGATGTGCATCTCCATCGAAGAATAACTGTTGTCTACCGACATGACCCTGATGAGGTGCATCAGATAGTTTTTCTTCTTTTCGAGCGTATGAAGCTTGTTTGCTCCATTTTCAGGATTGCGGATAGAGTTGATTAGCTCTACATCCGAGATATCCTCAATCTGGCAGATGTCCAGAATCATCTTTTTCTCTTCGCTGCTGAACTCCTTATCGGCTATGGCGACTGAGAGCAAATCCCGTGTCAAGACTCTCTCATCATTGTTCAAGTCGTTTATAAACCAGTCTACTATTCCCATAATCAAGTAATTTACTACAATTTCTATTAATCCGATAAATTCTTATTCCCTTTTATAATATCAGGCCTGTTGGTAATTATTCCGTCAACATCCATCTTAGGATATTCTTTCTCAATAGTCCATATTTTAATTTCCTTCCCATTATTATGAATATCTTTTATTAAAGAGGGCGTGACTAGGCGGTAATATAAGTTGAATGATTTCACATAGTTATATTTACTATAGCTAAAATAACTGATATGAGTTCCATCCACAATTACTGGTATAAAAGGAAATTTATAAAATGCCAACTTTTCCAAACGTAAATCTGGAGCTATTTGATGGAGCTGCTCTAATGCAAAATCATTAAACGACTGGACTACAGACCAATCAGAGGCATGATAATAACGGATCATTTCTACTAACTTTTCCTCTATACCTTGATATATATTGTGGGTCCGTTTAATCTCAATAAGCAGATTTACAGAAAAACCTTCTTTGCGGTATTCACAAGCTAAGGAGAATACCTCTTGCAACGTTGGAATCCTTTCAGTTGTGATATGGCCTTCATGATCAACGATTTTCTGTTGTCTGATTTCGGCCAGGGTGAGATCTTTGATTTTCCCCTTCCCTGTGGTCATCCTGTCTATTGTCTGGTCATGGCACACGACAATTTGATTATCTTTTGTAAGATGAATGTCTAATTCTATCATGTCTGCACCGCTCTCTATACCTTTTCTGAAACAAGAAAGCGTATTCTCTGGAGCCAATGACGCCCCTCCTCTATGCGCAACTACTATCATATTATTCAATTTTTTATCCGTATAATCATAATAACAAGAATTAATCAAAAATGGACTGGTAATATACAATATAAGTAATATAGCAATCCACATTACAATCTTCAATATCTTCATTATATTCTTAAATTAAATATTTTGTCCGCTCCGTACTTTACAACCTTCTCATACCATGCTATTGAGCTTTTTGTTTCCAGTGAGAATCTGATCACATCCTCTGCAAAGTCTTCGGCTTCATTGTTCTCAAGAAGGAGTCGCATTAAAAAATTTCCAAACTTATGAGTTAGTAAATCAGACAATTGTTCTCCGCATGGTAAATAGTTCACCACATTTTCCCTATAGGTTGCCACACCGGGGAATTTTAGTCCAGATATTTCCTGCTGAATGAAACAGTCTATTTCCTGCGGGAAATGGTTCTTGGCAGTACTGAAGACACTTCCGATAAGTTGTATTAAGTCATATTGGTATATACCACCTCTTTCTATTTTGACATTGTCAATTTTCAGGATTTTATCTTCCTCATCAAATTGTGTAAGAATGTACTTTAACAAATGCTTGGCAGTTTGTATATAACCCATGTCACTGATTAATTCTGAGATGTTATCAATTAGATGGAAGAGCAGTTCCTTGTCATTGTCGGCAATGGCTTTGTCTATCAGTTGGTAAAAGCAAGGGACAGACCGCTTATCGTCTTTTAATGGCTTACCATCACCTCCGGAAAATGAACAATAAACCACAGCATACCAGCACATGACATTTCTCTTGTATTTTCCTGTTGAATTTGCTTTATTAGCCCGATGTCCCTTAAATAGTCCTTTAGTAGAGACGGTCCATTCTGAAGCTACTCTCCCAAATATATCAAGAAGCTCCTGATGAGGACAGGAACTGTATATAGCAATTTGATACATGCTATACATCAATGACATCTGACTATATCTGTACCATTGCTCTTCTTCTTTGGTGAGATTGTTTTTGAAATCATCACTGTAGAATTGAAGATATATGTCACTTACATTGTCCCATTTGGAAACTCCCATAACTACTAATACACGCTCAAGGACAAAGTACAGGAAACTATGCCCGGACTTATAGGCAGACAGGATTTTCTTATGCAGAAGTTGAAAGAGTTCTTCACGCTTTTGACATTCTTCGGACTTGCCATTCTGGCTAAATATGGCATAATGGTGGATAAAAGATACAAAAGTGACGATGTCTGCCCTTTCCCACTTTTCCCCAAAATAATCTCCAGTGTCAGTTGTCAGGCTGTCATCCCAGAAAGATGCGTATTCCTCCATGTTATTTACATAATCTGACTGAAACTTTAATTGTTTCCTCATGAGCAACTGAAAAAAAGGCATTGCAACTCTAAGAAGGATAAAGTTTCCGGTAAAGTGTTTAAGCAAAGTTCGCATCTTTTCCCTGATGACGTTGGCCGAATCAGAGAATGAATAATTGTCACCCATGCTGTCTATGATAATTAAAACACCGAGTCTGCATGCTATCTCAATTAAGTTAAGTAGCTCAACCCTTTGATTTCTTATTATGAAAGTTGTAATAACATTTTTGGAGTTAAGAAACTGGAAAAGGTCATTAACAATCCTCAATGTAAGATTTTCGTCTATCGTATTACCACCTGACGTGTGAGTCTTCTTGGAAAGATAGTAGGCATACATACATGCGTCGTTACGTATCTCATAGATATCATCGTTCATGATGAGTTTAACCAACTCCGTAACGGGATAATCATATAGATTCTTATAATAATAATCTGTAAGAAGTATGCCATTAAAAAGACTCACAGACGCAAGTTTGCGCAAACGGATAACAGATGACAACTCCTCAAACAGTTTCGTCTTTTCCTGATAGATGCTGTCATTTATACCCTGTCCATCCATGATGAGAGCCGAGATGTCATTATATTGTTTGATTATATCTGCCTTACTGGAAGGTTCTAGCATTATCCTTATTAGATAGAACACCTGTTTGTCGTAGTTCTCTCGAATCATGGTGTTGATAGTTTCCCTAACCAATGTTACAACATGGTAGCTATCGCCATAATATGCCTCCAACTGCAGAAGTGTTGAGAAATCATTGTTATGGGATGAAGCATCAATCATCAGTGCGTTGCGGAGTGCTCCAGTAAACACCACGCTTCTTTTTACTTGTTCGTTAACGCGGTCTAATATGCTTATGTAATTATTTGCAGGAATAAGACAATTCTGGTCGGAAAGACATTTCTTTTCACGGCGCCATAATTCAAAGCCTAATATATATTCAAGAAAACGTTCGTAAACAAACTGGACTTGTTTGTTATCAGATAAAGTATCTCCTCGGCGTGTGATTTTGATGTAGTTCTGCATCAATAAATCAGAAAAAGGTTTTTGTTTGCTAATGTTATCACCGGTTTTAGAGAACATCAGAGAAGCAAGGGGATACAAATCGGATTCCTTGTTGCTAAGAGAGTCGATAAGGTCTTCTGTGGAAATGCCATCTGACAGTCGTCCTTCATAATATGCATCTAAAATGCCGCTACCAAGTCCACGCAGAATCGCAATCCTGTCAGTAGCCCCTGCCCCAGAGAAACTTTCAATTATATTGCTGAAAAGTGAAAGAGACGTGAAGCTCGAATAGTCAACTCCTAAGTTCCTGTCTGCATAAACCTCACTGGCTATTTTTAAAATAAGGGGGTCTGATAATCGTACAATTATCCGGTTGTCAATGGTCTCATAGTCTGTCTTGATATTGTAAAGACTTCTATACTTATTATATGCGGTGCGTGTTTCAGCAGAATTGAATCCCTTTACATTCTCAAAGTTACCTGTGTTACTATATAAAAAATCAGTAGCTTCTGGCTTGATATAGGGCAGAATGGCATTCTGCCAAGTATAGGAACGACAAGTTATGATTATCTTAAATCTTGAGTCTTTGATATGGCCGAAGACATCGATTATTTTGTTAAACAGTGATAATGGTCCCTCTTGACTGTTGTTATTGATTTTATAGGTAAGGAGTTCATTGAGTGCATCAAGAAATATGTATATATTCTTGTTTTCAGAAATAGCCGTTTTATTAAGATTCTGGACTATTGAGAAGATTTTCTTGTTAATATAACCAAAAACATTCCTCAATTTTTCTTCCAGAGTCTGTGTCATCAGATCGGAACTGTTAAACATTAATACAGCTTCTTTTTGATTACACAGTTCGTCTGTCCAAAAACAGAGTTGATTCGTTTTTCCTTGTCCGGCCTCGCCAATCAAAGGAAGAATAACTTTCTCGCTTTCCCAAAATGAATGGAAAAGGCTGCTGAGTGATTTCCTTTCAACAAAGACCTTGGCGTCATATTTCCCTTCATTCTTCATCTGCTGAAGATATGAAATAGAGGCAGTAGACATTTTCCTTTGCAATTCCATCCAATTATATGTCTGGGCAATATCAAAAGAGGGCACTATCTTCTGAAAGTCCTTATCAATGAGGTCATTCATCTTGTCAGAACTCTCTTTGTTTGCCAACTCATTTGCTGAGATATATTCTGCCTTTTCACCTTTAAGAGTCTGGAAAATATAGACGGCATTTTGGGAAACGTCAAGAAATAAATACGGATAAAGATTAATAGTATAATTAAGTCCTACAGAATTGAAATCGATGATGTAATTCTTTTCTTGGATATCAATCCTGCAGTCTGTAATCGGCAAGATGGCATTAACTAAACAAAAAAATCTTTCGCCCATTTCCTTGATAAGCTCTAGGCATTTGGATTCAGAAGGGGTAGTGTTATGGCCGAATTGCTGGTTTCTAATACTTACAATATTCCGCTGGTTTCTATTATCCAGAAGGACATTCTCTCCTTTGGGTGTCAGATGCTCGATTAAGGAAGTTACTAGGATGTTATTAATGTCCTCTTCATCGGCTGTCTTTAAGAATCTGTCGAATATACTCATCCAATCTCCCATGGATAATGACCTCTTTTCATCGACAAAATTGATAAATTTCTCTAAAGATTCATGACATTTTTTTCCTCCGCAGTTCTGAAGAATGCGCATTAAAACAAAAGAGAAATACTGTGAGCACAATTCAAAGAAGTCAAGCATGTGATTGCACCCACGATAATATTGGGCAGACTCAATTTCTTGTAAGACCTTCTCAATAGGCATCGCTAAAGTCGGCGGTAATTTAGTGATGATTTTTGCTTGGAAAAAAGCGTCATCTGCGTATGGGAAGATAGTCTTTAATACTTGACTGTTCATATTCTGTTACTTCTTACTTAATCCTTGAAACTAAATAGATAATAGAAGCTGCCAGAACCATAACAATAATGGCGAGATAAAAATTCTTCCAAATTTCAAACACAGCACTTCCGGCCTGAAGAATTGTCATAATCCCTACAATCCAGTTTAACTGTCTCTGTTTCTTTTCCTGATTATTGGTGATTAAAAGATTGAAGATGTCCGCTTTGCTCTCAATGTCGTCGAATAACTCCTTAATGTGTAAGCACTTACAACAATGCTGATAAAACTGATTGTGTTGAGTGTATGGTGAAACATCTGTATAGTAACAGTACATTCTTGTATCTCTAATGACCTCGATTATACTCTGTATTGATTTATCTTTTTTATGCGAAGAGAGTTTTGTCATCTGCCGGGTCAAATTCAATAGAGTGTATCGTTGAATTATGGCAAGCAGATATATCCATAAATATCGCAGGCGGATATTACCATCCATCTGACTGATAAATCCAGCATTTTCTTTTTTGGAAACTGCGCAGAAAGCTGTACCTTCTATTGATGAAGCAATATAAATGTTATCAAAACTTTGGAGCATTCCTCCTTCAGTTTCCATTTGGTGGAAGGGTAATAGATACTTGTCGTTTACACAACGTGAAAGTCTGAATAAGTCTGGGATTATATCTTTTCTGAAAATGACACCTTCCGCTGTATCGTCTATTTGACAGTATGTGAAAAGATGAATTCTCATGTCGCTAAAAAGGCGGATATTGGGTTCTTCACCAATCCACATGTCTATTAATGATCTGATATTCCAGTCAAATTCATAATCAGAAGATACTTGATTTGGCAAACTATGAGGTGTCATATATGATCTGTATTGCCTGAAAGTCTCTTCTGCATTCTTTTTCTCATCATCATTCTCGAAGACTCGTTTGGTGGAGATAGATAATGCTGGGCAAACGCAGCGGCACATCGGGTTATGAATCTTGTGCAAATGATAATTAAGTAGCTTTAGTTTTTCTATAGTTTTTCTTTTTTCGGTGATTTCTATACAAAAAGTCAGAATGCCGATATTTCCCGAGTCATAAACAAACAAATGCGGTGCTTTAAAGCCTTTTTCATTTTCGGAAAGAATCCTAAATGAGATGGGCAGATAAACATCTTCTTTGTTTTCGTCCTTCCCGTCTGGGATGTATGCAATATGATTATGATGGATAAAAGGTTTCCAGAATTTTTTGTATCTTACAGATTGGTCGTCTTTTTTCAGTTTTAAAATTCTTAAATGGTTGCAATCTCCAGAGGAAAAGCTTTCATGAATTTGGCCTTGAAGAAAATCCATAATGTATGGATACAACATATCTACTTCTGTTCCTTCATTACTGATTAGACTGTTTTCATTTTCCCAAACAAGGTGGGTGAAGCTTTTTTCAAAATAAAAAGGGAGCATATAGATGGTATATGCTTTCCCAATTGTCAAAAGCTTTTCCTTGTTTGTCATATCTTAATTGTTATATTTCTGTTTAAGCAGCTTGAGGCAATGAGTACAATCACCAAGCTTTAAAGCTGGTTGACTGTACTCATAATGGTCAAACTACATCCAATCAGCGGTTGGGTCATTATATGCTTCGCTTCTGCAAATCACATCAACATCCTCTGAAACCATTGCTGTCTGATTTTTAGAGAAATCTATTCCGTCTATGTTAGATAAATCAGCAGAAGCATTAATAGGATCGCCTTCATTTGTAAAGTTCCTCTGATACACTTCCAATAGTTCCTGTAGTGCTTTTGTCTGCTTTTTAACAGCTTTTGCTCTTTTTATATCACCTACACTCAATGCAACTCCAGCACCAGCGCCAGCCAATCCACCAATTAATGCGCCTTTACCTTTATCTTTCTTTCCGCTAAGTAACGCACCTCCAATTGCTCCAATAGCGGCACCGCCTCCAACTTTTGCAATAATGCGTGTAACAAGTTTGTCCAATTCGCGACATTGCTTATGTACAACTTCTGAACTTCTGTATTCTGTACTATCTTTGTCACTCCTAAACAAAACCTTAATTTTTTCGGAACCATCTTCGTTAAGAATCGGATTACCTTCTTTGTCCTTCAATTTAATCATCACAAGAGTGTAGTTGGGGATTTTATCCCATTTCGGTGTCTTGATTTCAGTAGTGTCATTGGATACAGATTCTGTACTTTCGCCAGAATCCCCTAACAACTTACCGAGGAATCCCTGTGCACAGATACTGGTGTTAACCATAAACAGCATTGCTAAAGCTGTTAAACCAATCAATAATAGTCTTTTCATAATTTTTTTAGTTAAAACGTTAAACTTATAATAATGAATACATCTTTACATTGAATCTACGTTTATTATACACGCCATCAGAGTGTCGGATTAGGTCATTTAGGCCAATATACATGGATTTAACTTTGTCTTTATAGCCTATAGGATGAAGTAAGAGCCCTGTGGGCAAATTGTCTCTAATTAACTGAAGATCAACTTTCCCACTTTTGTCCGAAACACACATGAACCTATAATCATTAGAACTATCAACAAGTTCTTTAAACTTTTTGTCGTTTCTATAATTACTTGGAATCGGTTCGTTATTCCCGTAAAATGCCCATATTTCTATATTGGGTAAAGTCCCCGCTTCAATACCATCAATCATTCTTGTTATAGTCAACCCTATTTCTAATGGTTGATCACTAATAACATCCTCTAATTTTTTAATCTGTTGTGCATAAAAGCTTATTGGATTGTATCGCTGGAGTAGCTTTAAATATTCTATTCCTGCAGAAACGAATTTGACGAGATCCTCTTGAGAACCTCCTGATTTCCTCAATTTCTTAACAAGCGAAATGGCACCCAGTGTTCTTTGCTCATAGCTAATACAGGTGTCACACTGGGCGATATTGGCATAAATGGAAAATTTTAAACCTTCCGGTGTGTCTTTGGCATTCAGTGCACTGGTAAAAGCCTTTCGAGCAGCATCATATTCTCGCAATTCAAATAAACGGCCACCCTCTTCAAGGAAACCACTGCATTCGCTTATTTGTACAGTCTCAATCTGTAAAAGAGGAACCACTGCAATTACCATCTTTGCCCTTGCAGTCATCTGTGAAATATCTATTGACAAAGTATTTGATTTTGGGGCAGATACATAAATCTGCTGCAAAGAGGATATGGAGGTTTCCATTTCCTTAATCTGATCCTCCATTTGGTCTAATGTATCCCATTGAGGGTCGTCACTATTCCCGCCATTAATTAACTCGTCTTCTAATGATTCATATTTCGATTGAAGCTTTTGGTGTTTTTTCTTTATTTCTTCAATCTTGGCTATAGGCACAACAATTCTATAGACATTGATACTATTATCATTTTCCTGTTTTCCGCTTGTTACTTCAAAAGGTAGAGCCTTGGGAACTATGATATTTACATTATTTAGGGCAGTGCTGATTTCAACCAAAGCTTCTGTTTTTGAAGGATACATATCAGTAGCACTGGATTGATAATTTAATCGTATTGGATTTGCTACGGCACTGACTCGATAACCATACAAATAGTTTGCACGAAGCCTTTTTTCTGAGAATTCCGCTTTTAACGTTTTCCCGCGTCGAGTGAAAATAAAATGCGCCTCATTGCTTTTATCCAAACTTATAGGTATTATATATTCATAACAGCCTTCACGATTCATGTCTTTGCGGATCATCTCGCCAGCACTATTCCCTGAAGTAACTTGAACAATTAGATCATTAAAAGTAGAGATTACCAATATTCCGCCATTACCATCAAGCGATTCTGCACGATTTATGGTGTCATCATAGTCTGCTGACAAACCCACATCCTGAGCATTGGAAGAACCTAGGTAGAATAAGGCAAATGTGATAACAAATAAGAGTCTCTTCATTATATGAAAGCAAGTCTTTTAGAAAGAAAAATCCGTATCACTAATAATCTCATTATAACTAATCTTCTTTCCATTTAATATCTCTGGTTGCCATGTGCGAACATGGATAATTGGGTCTCCGTTCGCGGGGAATTCCCACAATAGGAATACGTAACCTTCGTCATGATATCGGTCAGATCTCCACTCTTGACGCAATCGAACTCCATAATAATCTCTGCCGTTCTTCCCCTTTCTATGTGTTATGAATTTTCCTTTTCTCCCATCAGGACTTTCGAGTAGCTGGAATTGTACTTTTATTTCTTTATTACGAGCAAAACAACGCTGAAGGTTCCTTAAATATTGGGTTTTTGATTGTTTTGTGAAGCTAACCTTTTCCATAATACCAGCCTCAGGTGTTCTAACCTTTACGACATTTCCTGTAATAATCAAGGCGTCATCAGAGAAAACTTTATTCATGAAATCAATATCCTTCTCATGATATGCTGTATAGAAATGCTCAACATATTTCGTGATAATTGCTTGATTTTCCAAGTCGGCCATTTCATTATAATTTTCCATGCTCTCAGACATTTCAGGATCTAATGCAAATCGGAAATCAGCAATTCTTCCAGTTAAATCGAATTCGACAACTGCATCTTGATGGTCTCCATCAACTTGGGAATCATCACGCAAGACAAAAGGAATATGCATAACTTGCATCATCTTGTTTCTTTTAAAAACCCATAGTTTATCTTGAATATCCGTAGCTCGGGTCTCAAAATGTACATTCTTCCAAAGCATACTGATAGCTCTTTTCGCAAAATCAGACATGGGAATACTGGCGGTATTAACTGCGCGTCCATTTTGATATGCAGAATTAATCTCAGTTATTAGCGCACGAAGATTATTTTCTGCCTTGGATACAACCGTAGGGCTGATAGCGCTCTTGTCGTACAGAAGTTCAACATTCACCCGCTGAGCCATTAGATGAAGGGCTGCAATGCATAAGCCTAATGACAATACAATTCGTTTCATTCTTCGTCGGTTTTTAATTTTATTAAAATATCTTTGTATATAGGAATAAGACTGTCAATAAAACTATCAGGAACATTATGGATTGATATATAGGCATACATACGTGCCTGCCCTGGCTTAAAACTCACCAAATGGATGAATCCTAGTTGATGATTAAGGGCAAATAAAACCTCTTCTGTTTCTGATTTGTTTCTTAGTGAAGACTCTTCGCATTCCTCTTCTATCAGATCTATTAATTTTTGCCTATTAAAGTCAAGGGTGTCTTTCTCATATCCGTATCTATCTAATATAAGCATAATATCAGATTCAGATGAATCCGCTATCGCAACTCTTTGAAGTTTCTTGAGTAATATCTTCTCAAGTTCATTCTCTGCGGCTCCTAATATCAACTGGCAGTCAGCGTTGAAAGCTATGTGGATGTTCTCTGTTCCTTGTTTCCATTCAATTTCATATTTGTGGTTTGTCAAGAAATTGATCTTGAAATAACCATCAATTATGCTGTCAGGATCTGCCTTAAATGGCTTTTTTTCATAGATGACATTATCCAAAAAGAGCCTTTGCCTTATTTCCTCTTTGGACTCTAGCAAATCTAATTCGAGTAAATAGCGCTCAAGGAAATCATATATAGCCAATGGACGTTTTTCCCGAATCTCTTTGCTAAAGAAAGAGTATCCTATATGACAAATCTCACCGTATTGATTCTTTTTTATATGTAGAGGATATCCTTTAAAATAGAAAGTTGAGTCAATGTCACATCCCTTAGGAGTTTTTGTCGTATCGCTAAAAGAAATGTTCATCGCATTAGCCATTGACTCAAATTTCTTAGTTACAAATTGCCCATAGGTTGGCAGGGTATTGATGAGATACCCTGCCAGAACTATGAGTATTATGTAACTATGTCTCATTGAATAAGATAATTAACTATAGATTATTATTCGCATCAATGAAACAAACCTTGTTACCATCTGCATCATAGAGTGTGCCACTCTGAAGTTTTCCGTTGACGAAGCGGGCATTTCGAATCTTATAGCCAGGTTCAGCATATGTCCCGCTGGTCACCATCTTACTTTTGGTAAACACTACATCACCGAAACCATGGGGCTGACCTTGGGCATTGCGGTCGCCAGTATATCTGCCATAAGGTAGTTGCTGGGGTGTCGGAGGTTCTTGTATCGGAGTATCTTCTGTCACCGTTATGGTCAGCGGATCAGAGGTTACATTATGTGTCTTGACTATGATTTGGGCTGAACCCTTCTTAATTGCTGTTGCCATACCATTTGTGTCAACGCTTACAACTGAAGGATCCGACGACTCCCATATAGGAGTCTCGCTGTTCTGTTTAGGGACAGCTTGGTAACTCAGTTGTTTTGTTGCACCCTTCTTTAGATTGAAATCCTTAGCGTCGATAATGGCGAGACTCGTTATAAGGTTACCGCCTTGGCTACCGGGAATATTTACCGGCTTTTCTTTCTTCTCAACAATCGTAGTATCTTTACTCTTGTCACTTTTCTCGCTTTTAGTACCTCCACTTGTTAAAGTAGAAATGAAATAACCTACGCCTGCGAGTATCAATATTGCTGCGGCTATTATTATCACTTTTCCATATTTTTCCCAGAAAGACTTAGACTTTTCTATCTCTTTCAGTGGTGCACCACAATATTTACACTTGAAACCACCGGAGTTGGCGATGTCTGAGGGTATGGCCTGCTTCTCCCCAATATGAGTACAGTTGCCTACGTTATGGCACTGGCCAATCTTAAATTTGTTCAAATTCTCTTGTGTAGCCATTTCTTTACAACTTTATATGGTTTTACAAATCTAACATTTTAATTGCTTTTTCAGCTTGATGCTCGAGGTATTCGTATTCTGGAACTCCTGTATTACCATCGAAATCCTTTACCAGTTTGTCGATGACAATGTCGGCAATGGCGGGCTTTACCTCATCAGCACGTAGTTTAACGTTCAAATACTTTGTCTGCAGTGCCTTTAGAGCCTGCTTTTGAATGTTTTCCATCAAAGTCTCATCCTTCAGGACATTTGAATAGACAAATTCCTTGAAGCTGGTATAGCCGTCTCCAATCTTTTCGAGTCTTTCCTCTCCGGCAAATGTTCTGATGGTGCAATAATACTTTCTACCTGTACCATCTTTGGTCTCTCCATATTTTATGATACCTGTTCCATAGGCAAGCATCAGATAGGGGATATACATATCGCGAAGTTCCTGAATGGACTTGTCCTGAGGAAGCTCCAGGGGGGTGAACTGGTCACCCTTCCCCTCAGAATGAAGCATCAGACGATTGAACTCTGCATTAGGATCCTTGATGGTGAGATAGTTGTATTTCTCTGCGTAAGAAGGCAGATGCTTCAATACACGTATGGGGAAACAGTAGACTACACTGATGATAGAAATCTCATTCGATTTAGTACCATTGGTATCCACGACAACCTTGATACCGCTAGTTACCTTACTCTCCAGTTTCTCTGCAAGTTTATTTGAGAAGTCTTGTGCCATCTCGCTATTGTTGCCTTCTACGCGTGGCAATTGTACAAACACTGTCTTAATGGCAATAGTCCTCCCCTTTATAGCATTGGGATCTAATAATCCCTTTACCTTTGATAGTTCGGTATCATTAATTTCCAAATAGGTGCCACCTTTTTGGATCATGTCTTCAGCAAGTCTGTCAATTTGGTCGCCTTTATACAATTCTGACATTTGAGTAAGAATGTTACGATGTAGTAACTTTTCACTTTCTTTTGTGCGTAATTGGTCGTGAATACTCTCTGTCACGTTGCTCAGGATGTCAAACAACAACTTTGGCAGACTCTTCATACGAAGCGTATTTCTCACTCCTGTAAAGGCATCTGCCTTGTTTTCGAGGAAGTTAACAATACCCGTACGAAGTGCTTCAAACACCTGGTCCATCAATGTCTTATTTGTCACAACTGTATCAACGAAAGCCCTTACCTTGTCCGAATCGTAGAAACGGATGACATAGCCATCGAGATCAAAGTGTGTGGTGTCGTCACTGCATCTATTATTAATTAATGTGGCGGCATCGGCAATGCTCTCCACCATTTCTTTTTGGAATGCCATCACCTCGTTGAGCAGGCCACGGAGCTGTGAGAGGACTTGCTCTACCAGTTTGCAGCCAAAGTCAAGTGCTACCACACGGGTCTTGTCCTTATACAGGTTGTAGCACTGGCGAGCATGACGTTCCGTAAGCCCCGTGCGCTTCATGGCAAAGAAAAGACTTTTTTTCTTCTCTAGATAGTCGTTCAGACTGGCATCCCGCTCTGCTTGGTCAAGGTCGCACTGCGAAAGCGTGTTTGCATACTCGTTATTCAATTCTTTCTTCGTATTAACCACCTCGTCAATGATACTTTGCAACCGCTTATCGGTATCATATACAGAAAGCTTTCCATCGCACCAGTCATTAAAGAGATCCGTCTTTACGTTGTCGGCTATTTGCTTGGCATAAACATCAATGTCACTCATGGCATTCTCATACCACTGTCTTACACCTTTATTCCTGAACTTCGATGCAGCAGACTCACTGCCCTCGAATGCACCGACAAAGAGTTGCTCCAGTTTTCCAACAGGGTCTTCATAACCCGTTCCGTTGCGGTTAAGAGCCTCTTTTGTCCATTCTGGATAGGAGTGCTCCCAATAGTCATTGATACGGGCAAAGTTTCTGTCGGGGAATATAGAGAGATCAAGTGTCAGATATTCCTTAGTAATCTTCCATCCGATACGCTTCTGGGCATCATTATCATCATGGAATGGCGTGTTGCTTGGCTCTGCGGCAAATCCTTTGCCCTTTACCCAGTTGTTATAAAGCATTTGCAGCAATGCCTGTCTTCCAAATGAATATACGAAGTATTCTAGAATTTCATTGTCGGGAATAACCATGCGCTTGACACCCAATGCACTGAACGCCTTCGAATGGAACGGACGATCTTTAAGATCCATTTCCTTGCGGAAATCCTCAATATTCTCAAAACTGTAGGAACGTCGGAATTCATCAAGCATACCTGCAGGACTGCTCTTGTAGTTATCATCTAGTTGCTCCTCTTCATTATTAGCTTCTCCCATGAACATACGTGCATAGGCAAAGTCCCCTACGATACTATAGAGATCGGAATCTTTTCCACCACTTGGGCGAGGTATTTGTCGGCCATATTCATTGCGATCAGAGAACAAATACACACCATTGGCAGGGAGCTCACCTAGGTCAAGGTGGTCATACATACCTCCTGCAACATTAAATGGCTTGTAGTTTCCTAACTGCAAGTCGTTAATCTCTTTTAGGGCTGCGTATGCATTAGCGAAATATCTGCCTGCGACATCTGCGCCTGAGGGCGGCGTCAACTCGGGAACCATAGCAAACACGATGATTTCTGTCTCTTTCCTATCACGGAATTCGTCGATATTACGTGTCTGTGCTATCACGTCTATAATGGAACCGGAACCTGTTCCGCCAGAAAGGCCTGTAAAGATGAATATACGATTCTGCGCGCATTTTGTCGTATTCCTTTTATGCGCTTCTTGCCGGATAAGCTTTATCGCTTCTATATACTTATCAATATTCATTGCGAAAAGCAATCGTCCGGCACGGCGTTTTTGTCCAGCTGCAGCACTGACATCGCCAATAGCCTTCATTAGTCCTTCAGGATTCTCTATCACACCAGCCAACTTAGGGAAACTGCTGGGGTTTCTAAGCACCTCCTTAATGTCTGTGCCCTGAATATGAACGAATTCATTTTCTTCAAACATGTCCTCGCCAGTCTCTTTGCTGATTCTGTCCGTCTTTGTAGAGTCAACATAAAGAAAACTGATAGGAAGGGATTTCTGCTCTTCCTCAGAGTATTCCTGATTTAGTCTCTTGCGAATAGCTTTGAGAATTTTGCCACCCGTTCCACCCAATCCAACAAGGATGTTGTTTCTTACTTCATTTCCGTTTGCCATAATACTTATTTTGTTTATTATCTTTCAAAACTATTGTATGTTAGTGGCGTGCGCTCTCCTCAATAATGTTTTAGTTGTGAGTTGTGGAAATTCTTCTGTTCAGAATAAGTAGAGCATGCCTCCCTAAATTGCTTTATTTCTTATGTAATGTGATGTTCAACTGCGTATCGCCACTCTGGGCTGTACCCGTGATGTGGTCTGCATCGCCTGTGAGGTTAAAATACCAGTCGGTATTGCCATCTTTGCCGTAAAAATTGATATTCCCGCCATCTGCAGGTAAAGACTCGCCTGTAAGATTCATTGCTGTCCCATACTTCAAATTTTTGTATGTTCCTGCGATGCCGCCCATATCAGCACTTTTGATAATGCTGAACTCTATGGGATACCCTTCCATGTCACCAACGAACTCTGTATTTCCTTCTGGCAGACTGCCATACAGCCCTTCTTCACCTACACCTTCAAACTGATCATCTTCCTCTTCTGCCATTGTTTCTGAATCAGAATCGTCCAAACTCCCTTCTGTTTCGCCTGCAACTTCATTAGCAGTATTTTCAGATGAAGATGTATCACTGACTAGCATCTGGATTGTGCTCCCTGGCTCATTTCGTCCGATGGCATAGCCTCCCCAGGCAAAAGCAACGGTAAATAGAATGCCCATAGCCACTAGGACTACTGAGTGATAGCGAAATTGGAATGTGCGCGTGAATATCCATGAACCTGCGATGATACCCAGCACAATCAGAGAAAGAACATAGGGGAAGATTGTTCCGACGACTGCGATGATGCATTGGATGGGGTAATAGATGATGGCCCCATAAATAATAGGCTCAATGACGAAATGGCCGAGGAAAGGCATCAGAATTTTGGCGAACATCTGGTTTGAGACGTCATAGTCCTCCTCTACTTTTTTCAGATTACCATATTGGTCGTAGGTTTTCGTGATGGGCGTAGCTGACCAATGGGTAAACTTCCCCCACCATGCAATGGCCCAGAAAAATCCGATGAACCAGCACAGACTACCAAGAGGCGATTTGAACATATTCCAGTTGGCCTTGAACACAAGGGCATCAGTCGTAACGACCTCGTAAATCAGGAACAAACCAGAAATGGTAATCAGTGCAGCAAAAATATAACCAACAATATTGTAGTTCTTCTCCGAGAATTCTGGGATGCTCCTGACGCAATCCTTGATTTTCTTAATTAGCCCCATGACACTTTTATCTTGTTTTCAAGTGTCTTGCGCCTCTCCTGCAAAACTGATTAATAATCGTTTTAGGTTATCATAAGTACGAAAAAAGCGTGAGAGTCTGTACTTAGTTACTCGTCTCGCTACTTATGGCTCTAGCATTGCCCTTTCCCGTAGAACGAGCAACACCAGAGGCCCACGCCGAATATGTATATAAATCTAATGTCTTATACAAATAAGGTATAGAAGTATTAAACATACCCACTGAGCATCTACTGTTGCCTTGTTCTTTGACGGGTTTTTAGGATTTGCTAGATTCTAAGTAGCCAAAGACAAGACGCCTTGTAAACGCCTTTTCATAAATATGTATCCCCGCCCTTCACCAGAGTCCTAAGACTATGGTTTTTCGGCTTGGACGCTACAAAAGTAGTGATAAATCTTGTATTTGCAAAATTTTTGGGCATTTTTTTAATTATTACCCATTCTTTTATATCTCGGCCATCAGATAGCAGTTGCCCTTGCGCTTGTGCTCTGACTCGAAGCTGAAACGGCGACTGCTCAGGCAGTTGCCTACCTTTTCGGGGCTGTAGCTCTTCAGCGAGGCCTTGCCATAGCGGGCCTGCAACTTCTCCAGCACCTCGGCGGCAGAGTACCATGTGCCCATCTCGCTGCCCTCCGGCTTGCGGAAGAGACTGGCAATCATCTCTTCCAGTGAGTCGATACGCTGGAAACGCTCGTTTTCCTCAATCAACAGCGCAATCTCCTCGTCATTGAGAAAATAGCGGCGCCCCTGCTCAATCTCAGCCTTCAGCTGCGCAAAGATTTGCTCATGCTCAAGGTTGTCGGTGAAGTCTATCAGGTCTGTCACTTCCACACATACGAAACGACGCGAACCCGTGGGGTCTGTGAGCGGCTTCGGCTGGTTGGTAGTGCCGATGAACGAGGCATAACGCCGATATTGCTTATAAGCCTTGCCGTAAGGTGGACGGAACTTCACATCAGCTGTCGAGAGCAGATATTTCAGCAGAATCTGCTGACGGGCAGTCGTCTTGTCAAACTCGTCGATGTTAATCAGCGCAAACGAGGTGAGTCCGAGGTTCAGATCGGTCTCGTTCTTGAAGTTAATACGGTCGTTATAGTAGTCACGCAAGACTTTGGGCAGCAGGATACGGCAGAAACTTGACTTGCCACAACCCTGACGGCCTATCAATAGTGGAACGAGTGCATTACCAGTCAGCGACTGCTTGCCCTGCCAGTGAGCCACCATGCCGAGTAACCATGTGTGCAAGTATTTTTCCCAATGTGGCTGATTGGTGGGGACTCTCTCGGCGAGTGCCTTGATGCGGTCTTTTCCGTCCCAGGGGCGCAGCCCGTCAAGCCATGTATTTAGAGGGTCGAACTTCTCTATACGTGGTGACTCGATGAAGCGAGCGATATCCCGATCCCATGTCTTTAAGCCCATTTCCTTGGCACGCATGGTCATCTCGTTACGGGCCTCATCGTCAAGGTCACGGAATTCGTCATCCTCACCGTTGTTCTCCCGATACTGAGCCACACCCGTCATCACGTTCTTACGCATCTCATAATGGGTGTGGAGGAAGATGTCCGTCTTCATCATCAGCAGCGTATCTTCAGGGACGCTTTTCAGCGGACGTATCCTGTTTCGCTTCTGATAACTCTCCATGTTTTTCACTGAATAGATGTTCTGGAAAGTCATCTCCACAAGCAG
>Ga0326511_10001498_pt1 | contig 19345 bp, 8 predicted proteins | sample 0_2496_0518_D_FD_203701 | JGI IMG/M metagenome (GOLD analysis project Ga0326511, IMG submission 203701) | Bovine rumen microbial communities from UC Davis, California, United States - 0_2496_0518 | ecosystem: Host-associated > Mammals > Digestive system > Stomach > Rumen | place: USA: California... | reverse complement strand
CCTGTGCTGTCCCGTTAAAGCGGTTAATACCATAGTTCTTGAACTGTCCCAGAATCTCGCCATAGCCGCCAACGCGATATCGTGCATAGGAGTCCATCTCTGTAGAATCGTTATTCCACTGGGCGTAGGCTACTCCAATCGAAAATTGAGAATTGAAAATTGAGAATTGGCAGACACCAATTATTAATAATAATGTAAGTAGTAATCTTTTCATCATACAAATGTGTTTTGTTTTCCGTCTGCAAAGGTACGGCGTATTTACGGGTCCTACAATACACAAATTCTATGAAATTACCCATGGCTGCCGAGCCCGTTCGTACTGGTTTTTGATGAAAAGAAGGAGGTCTTTCCCCAATAAAAACACTTCACTCTTTACTTAAACATTCTGTTTCAGCAAAAAAACTTTATTCCTAAGGGAAAACTATTTTCAAGTCCCGGAAAAAAGGTTCTTCTGCGATTTAGTTGATAACAGCGAGAAAAAGTATTTGTATTGAAAGGAAGAGATAATGCTATTTCTCTTCTACCTGACTGCGGTGGAAAATGCTTTGTAGAATAACGTAGTTGTATGCCGAAAAGTAGCCCAGACATCCTCCTGTGAAATTAGGCAGGGGGTTGGTTCCTGCACTCTTCATAACTTGCATAGAGTAAAAATAATCGTATGATGTTTGGTCTATGGCTCGCACTTCTATTCGTATGGAGTCGTTCTCTTGTAAGGCATCTGAATCATTCTCGTCCATCTTACGCTCTGTGGAACATGCAATCAGTTTTTGCAGTTCGCCGCCTTTGTTATAAACATCGTTCATAACGGACCAACGATAGCTTTCATTGTTGCGATAGAAGTTTATGAGATAGTAGTTGTCGCGGTCAGGGTCGTCTTGTATGCGCAGGTCACAGTATAAGATGCGGGTAGAGACCATCTTTTGCCAAACGAAACGGTAGGATTTAACAACGGGGACTTCCTGCATGGTGGACGACGACGTAAAATGGCGGTCGTTTACATAGATATCTAAATCGTAGCTAAAACCAGGGCTGCCAACAGTTTCAGATGTATAGTAGCCTTCACGGGTATAATGCAGAGTGTCCTTCAGTTCGTAGTTCTTACAACTCAGCACAACGATGGCGTTTTCCACGATATGGCTGTGAGGATTATTGTCAGTGACGTTCTGGGTGGTGCTAAGTCGAACATTGGTACCTGTTTGCGTCAGTGTTGCCTCAGCCACATAAAGAGGTTCCACCTCGTGGTAGTCGATGAGTATTTCTTTCTTGCAAGACAGAAAGAGTGGTAACAGAAGGAATATGAGATATTTTTTCATTGTCGTACTATTGGGCTGCATAGTTTAGAACTTGAGATTCAGGGCTACTGAGGGCACTATACCAAACAGGCTGTACTGATTGGCTTTGGTGCCCTGGCCATCGTGATTATCTTCATAGTTGATGAGGTAGGGGTTATAGCGATTATATAGGTTGTAGATGCCAAAGGTCCACTCCCGGGTCAGACGACCCTTCCAGATTTTCTTTGTCCATGTGGCCCCTATGTCTAAGCGGTGGTAGTTGGGTGCTCGGTAGCCGTTGCGTTCAGCATAGTAGTATACGTAGTTGTCAATCATCTGGTACTTGGCGCTGGGGGCTGTTAAGGCTTGTCCCGAATAGAATATCCATGTGGCATTGAGTGTCCAGGCAGGGCTGAGCTTGTAACGTCCTACAATGTTGACATCGTGACGTCGGTCGTTATTTGCATTGTACCATTGGTTCTGACTGATACCATCGATGCGCGTCTTTGACCAGGAGAGTGTATAGCTGAGCCATCCTGTCAGTTTGCCTTTGTTCTTGCGGGCGCATAGCTCTACACCGTATCCTCTGCCTTCGCCAGAGAGTATAAGCCGTTCTATCTCGATGGCTGAGGAAAAACTGATGCCGTCGCGATAGTCGAGTACATTGTCAATATGACGGTAATAGCCTTCAAGTGAGAAGTCGTAGTCCTGGGACGGAGTCATTATGAAGAGGCCTAGACTTACCTGATCTGCCACCTCTGGCTTCACTAACTTACTGCTGATGGTATATCGGTCGAAGGGGGTTGTGGTGTTCTGGTTGCGCAGGGCATGGATGTTCTGGCTGGTTCTGCTATAACCGGCTTTGATGCTCATCCATTCTGAGGGTTGCCAGGCAAGGCTTATACGGGGTTCTATCGTGACGTGGGTCTTGACAAAACATTTCTCTGAGAAAACCGTCAGTCGCATACCAGCGGAGGCACTCAGCTGTCGTATGGGACTGAACTGCCAGTTCAGCCAGGCACTGTTGTCCCACCCCTTGCGCTGCTCCTTCTCGTGGTTGTTTACGCGTGTCCATTCTGCCGTCTTAACATCAGTAATCATGGTCTGTGCACCTATGTTCAGTTCATGACGCCCCAACATCAGTTGAAAATTCTGGCGCAACCCCACATGGCGGATGTGTCCCAGATAAGCAATGTTCAAACCGGATATATTTATGTCATTGTTCGTTTGGTAGGATGTGGCATATAGCGTTGTTTGTGAAGAAGAGAGTCCGCGGAAGTCATGACCCCATGTCAGACTGCCGGCTAAATTGCTCCATCTCATATCCACCATATCGTTAAGCCTGGTTTTGTCGTGGCTGCTAAAGAACGAGAGGTATAGCTTATTGCGGTCGTTTATCTGCCAGTCCAGTTTCAGATTGGTATCGAAGAAGTAAAGTGAGTTGTCACGGTACTTTTTGATCATTTTCATGAACATATCGATGTATGAGCGCCGGACGTTGAATAACATCTTCAGCTTGTCTTTCACAATAGGTCCTTCAACCGAAGCTTTGGCCGAGATAAGACCTATACTGGCATTGCCGCCCCATTTGTCGTTGCGACCGGTACGACCGATAATGTCAAGTACTGCCGATGAGGCTCCGCCATATTGGGCAGGAACCAGTCCCTTGTAGAGTGTAGCCGAGGCCAGCGCATTATCGTTGAAGGCAGAGAAGAGACCTGCCAGGTGTCCTATGTTATAGACGGGTGCCTTGTCGTAGAGAATCGTATTCTGAGCTGCCGTACCGCCTCGTACCTGAAAGCTGCTGGAGGCATCACTTTCCGACTTCACACCAGGCAACAGCTGTAGTGAGCGCATAATGTCAACCTCACCGAAAAGGGCAGGCGCAGAAGTCAACTCCTTCACTTGAATCTGTTCGGCTCCTATCTGTACGGCCTTTATGCGTTGCTGAACACTGTTGGCATTGACAGAGACTTCTTGCAGCTCTTGCTCTTTCACAGCGGTGGTGTCAACCTGAGCAATCGCATACGTTGGCAATAGGGCCATTATCAATAGACATAATCTAATCATGATGCAAAAATAACAATAAAAAATAGAACTACCTACTTTTGATGATTTTTAATCTTCCCAGAGTAGTCTGTTCAATAAAAAAGTGGACGGTTGTGAACTTTGTTGTACCTTTGCGGCAGAAAAACAAAAATGCAATGACAGAGAAATATCACGAGCTGGACCCCATGAGCGATGTGATCAGCGATGATTATCGTATGCTGCAGATGCTGGGGCGCTTTGGCATTACGCTGGGTTTTGGTAACCAGACGGTAGGTGAGACCTGTAAGGCTGCCGGGGTGGATGTGACAACCTTCCTGACGGTGGTGAATTATGTGAAGGATGCGGCTCATGCCCATATCAATGAGATGGTGGAGCAGATCGACCTGCCCTGCCTGATGCGTTACCTGAAGAACTCACACAGTTATTTTGTGGATTTCCGCTTGCCTAATATCCGCCGTAAGCTGCTGGAGGCTATTGACTGCTCTTCTTCTAACCAGATTGCGATGCTGATTCTGAAATTCTATGACGAATACGCCTCTGAGGTGGGAAGGCACATGAAATATGAGGATTCTCATGTCCATCCCTTTGTGGAGAACCTGCTGAAAGGTAAGGTTGGCAGTGAGACGTTTGATATAGTGGTACGCCAGCATGAGGATAACCATGCTTCGCTTGAAAAGAGTATAGCTGAACTTAAGAACATTATCATTAAATATTATCCCAATGACAATGCGGCCCAATTGATGGGAGAGGTGCTGATGGATATATTTATGACCGAGGAGGACTTGCTTACGCACTGTCACATGGAGGACACATTGTTTGCCGAGTGTGTGCGCAGGTTGGAATTCAAGGTCCGTCAGGCTGGAGGAGCTGAGCCGGATGACGAGCAGGAGGATGAAGAGAAGAATGCTCCGTCCTCAAACGACCTTAGCGACCGCGAGAAGGATATTGTGGTGCAGGTGGCCAAGGGCCTTAGCAACAAGGAGATTGCCGATGCGCTGTTTATATCCGTGAATACGGTGATGACGCACAGGCGCAATATCAGCCGTAAGCTTCAGATTCACAGTCCTGCTGCCCTTACCATCTATGCCTTGGTAAACGGGTTGGTTAATCTGGACGAGATTTCTGTTTAAGTGTATTTGGCTGTTTAGTAGATTGGCTGTTTGGCTGAAGAATTGAGAAATATCTGCCGCGGTAGCAAATTTTTCACTCTTCACTTTTCACTCTTCACTAAACGAAAGGGTGAAACCCTTGAGTGATATAGTTTTCGGTACTTTGGCAGGCATTGCCGGCAAACAGACAGGCGGTACCGATTAGTTTTTGCCATTGCTCCTCTGTAAGACGGGGGAGCATTTCTTTTGTGATTCCCTGCCAGATGAGGGCGCAGGAGAACCCGGCATTAAAGCTGTCGCCTGCTCCTACGGTACTTACTACATTATTTATATGGGGTGCCTGAAAGGTGTAGTGTGCGTCCGGGGTGCAGACTTCTACCTGGTCGGCTCCTGCGGTGCAGATGAATAGGGGGCAGTAGTCTTGGATATGCTCCTGATAGATGCGACGGGCATCACGTGTGCCATACATGATCTCAAAGTCATCAGCGCTGCCTCTGACAACGGTGCTTTGCCTGAAGTTGCTCAGGATGGCGGGAATCAGGGCTTCGAGCTCGGGAGCGTGGCTGCGGCGGAAGTTGAGGTCATAATAGACGATGTCGCCTGCCTTGGCTGCCTGTTCCTGAAGACTGGTTATCATGGGGCGGGTTCCCTGACAGATGGCGTAATAGGAACTGAGTAGCAGTATGTCATTCTGAGCCAGGGCGGGCGCTTTCCATCCGTCTGGGGTAAAGGGTGGCTGCTTATAGAAGACGTAGCTGGCATCGCCCTGTTCGTTCAGGAAGGCCAGGCTGACGGCACTCTTCTCTTCCTTCAGGACCTGAAAATACTCGGTGGAAACGCCGTTTTTGTGCATAAAATCGATTGTCTGCTGTCCCACCACATCAGCACCTGTATAACCAACGAAGGCGCAGGGTACCCCGGCGCGCCCCACGCTGATGATACTATTAAAGCTGCTGCCTCCGGCAACTGCTGCCACCGGCTGATTGTTCTTGAAGAGAATATCCAGGATGGTCTCTCCGACTCCGAGTACTTTTCTTAATTCACGATTCATAATTCACAATTCAAAATTGAAAGGAAACCGGTAATTTCGCTGAGTTTCTTCTCTGCGGCTGCCCTTCCCATCTGATAGACTTGGCGCATTTTCTTCTCATTCTGCTCGGTACGGCCGATGGGTAGGGTGTCATCGGGGTGGATAAGCAGGATGTTGCCTTTTCTTTCCTCCTGGGCCAGGTAGCGTAACTGCTCATTATACATCAGGTGGCGGCGGCCCATGGCCTGGATGATGGCCGGGTACTTGCGCATGGTCAGGTGGAAGAGCGGCATTAGTTTGGTACGTTTCTTGAAGAACCCCTTGGGCTGGGTTAGCACTACAATGTTGCGCTCGTAGCCTATCTCCTGAAAGTGTTTCAGGGGAATGGAATTGACGATTCCACCGTCCAGAAGTTTGCGGCCTTCCAGTTGTACGGGCCTGGAGACAATGGGCATGGAGGCTGAGGCGCGAATCCAGTCGAGCCCTTCATCAGTCATATCGTCCAACTGCTTATACACGGGTTCGCCGGTCTCTGCATCCGTACATACTACATGAAACTCCATGGGGTTACGGCGGAAGGTCTCATAGTCAAAGATATCCAGTTGATTGGGCAGAACATGATAGCTGAACTCGGCACCTACCAAATCACCGGTCTTCAGGAACGAGCGCCAGCTCATATACCTGGGGTCGTCCTTGAAGTTGATATTGTAACGAAGGGCACGTCCCGGCTGCTCAGACTTGTAGTTGCACCCGAAGGTGGCACCGGCAGATACGCCGATAAGTCCGTCAAACCGGATTCCGTTCTCCATCATTACATCGGTAACGCCGGCCGTGAACAATGCCCGCAGGCCACCTCCTTCTAATACCAATCCTTTCTTCATACCCTTGGTTCTTCTTTTTGCGTTGCAAAATTACAAATAATGTTCAATGTTCAATGTTCAATGTTCATTTTTTTATACCTTTGTCCCCCGAATATGAGTACATTTAAAGAATTGGGGCTCTCTACTGAGCTCCTGAAAGCTATTGAGGAACAGGGATATGAGCATCCTATGCCTGTTCAGGAGGCGGTAATTCCCTTCTTGCTGAACAAGGAGGAAAGTGCTGATTTGGTTGCCCTTGCCCAGACAGGAACGGGTAAGACTGCCGCTTACGGATTGCCCATCCTGGAACTGATGAATATTTCTGTTGGGAAGGATAAAGCTTTGCCCAAGGCAGTTATCCTTTCTCCGACGCGTGAGCTTTGTATACAAATCTCCGACGATATGGAGGGCTTTGGTAAGTTCCTGCCTAACCTTACCATCCTGCCTGTGTATGGTGGAGCCAACATAGAGCCGCAGATTCGTGCCTTGAAAGCAGGTGTGGATGTTATTGTGGCAACGCCTGGGCGTCTGGTGGACCTGATGAAACGCGGCGCTGCCGACCTTTCACAAATCCGGTATGTGGTATTGGACGAGGCTGACGAAATGCTGTCCATGGGATTCCAGGAGGAACTGGATGCTATCCTCGAGGGTATCCCAGAAGGACACAGAACCCTGCTCTTCAGTGCTACTATGAGTCAGGAGATAGAGCACATAGCCCAGAACTACCTGAAAGAGAAGCGCGAGATTCAGGTGGGCAGTCGTAATGAAGGAGCAGAGCATGTGAACCACATCTATTATATGGTGCATGCCAAGGATAAGTATCTGGCGCTGAAGCGAGTGGTGGACTTTTACCCTCGTATCTATGCCATTATCTTCTGTCGTACCCGTATGGAGACGCAGGAGGTGGCAGACAACCTGATTCGTGACGGCTATAATGCTGATGCATTGCATGGCGACCTCTCTCAGCAGCAACGCGACCTTACCATGCAGAAATTCCGAAAGCACCGCACTCAGTTGCTGGTAGCCACAGATGTGGCAGCCAGAGGTCTGGATGTGGACGACCTGACACATGTCATCAATTACGGTATGCCTGATGATGTGGAGAACTATACCCATCGTAGCGGTCGTACGGGTCGTGCCGGCAAGAAAGGAACCAGTATTTGTATTGTTAACCTGCGCGAGAAGAGTCGTATCCGTCAGGTGGAGAAGGTAATACAGAAGCAGTTTGAGAAAGGAACATTGCCAGAGCCTCGCGAGATTTGCAGCAAGCAGCTTTATCATGTGATAGACGATATAGAACGTGTAGAGGTGGATGAAGAGGAGATTGCTCCCTTCATGGAAGAGGTGCAGAAACGCTGGGCATGGTTGGATAAGGATGACCTTATCAAGCGTGTCTTGAGTCGTGAGTTTGGCCGTTTCCTTCAGTATTACGCCAATGCACCGGAAATAGAGGCTCCCTCAGGGTCTGAGAAGAGCGGAGGGAAAGGCTCCCGTCGTAAGGATGACCATACCCCAGAAGAGGGCTATACGCGCCTTTTCCTGAATGTAGGAAAGATTGACAAAATGTACGCACGTGAGATTATGGGACTCATCAACAACAATGTCAAGGGCGATAAGGTTGAGATTGGCCGTATTGATCTCATGAAGAGCTTTGCCTTTGTTGAGGTGAAAAACGAGGATGCCGACCGTGTAATCAAATCCATGAAGCATGGCGTAACCATCAAGGGTCGCAGTGTAGTGGTGGATAGAAGTGAGCCAACCCTTAAGGAGCAAGGGGCAAAGGGTAAGGAGCAAGGAACGAGAGACAGGAGAAAAGCCGCCCACGGCTCCTCCAAGGGAGGGGAGAAAAAGGGGAAAGCCCCTGAGAGAGTCGGGAAGAGCGCTAAGAAGTTTGATAAAGCTGACTGGATGCAGTTCCTCCATCCCGAAGAAGGATGGGCACGCCGCCGTCCCAAAAAGAAATAAAGCCCCCTCCAGCTCCCCCAAAGGAGGAGGGGAATGAAGATTAAAAATATAAATTATGAATAAAATTACTCTTTTTATTACTGTTCTGAGTTTTGTTTTTTGCGTTGACAACGCGAAAGCAGACGAAGGCATGTGGATGCTCAACAAGATTGACGAGAAGACGGCCCTGGTAATGAAGGAACTGGGCTTGCGACTTACCCCTAAGGAACTGTATAACCCTGATGGTGTGAGCCTGAAGGATGCTGTAGTGGATTTCGGCGATTTCTGCTCCGGGGTTGTGGTCAGTCCTGACGGGCTGGTATTCACTAACCATCATTGCGGTTACGGGGCTATTCAGAAACTCTCTACCCCCGAGGATGATATTCTAGCCAACGGATTTGTGGCGCACTCCTATGCCGAGGAACGCCCTGCTGAGGGCCTGTTTGTGCGTTTCCTGCAGCGTACAGAGGAGTGCAGCACCCGGGTGATGCTGGCGTTGGACAGTATCTACCGGGCTAATCCCAGCGTAGAGCCCCGCCTGCTGGACAGGGATCATGTTGACAGCATCTGCAATGCTGTGGAGAGGGATTACGAGAAGGCGAATCCCGGTATGGACTGCCAGGTGAAGAGTTACTATGGAGGCAATGCCTATTATGTTAGTATATATAAGGTATATAGGGATGTAAGACTGGTATTTACGGCTACCAATACGTTGGGCAAGTTCGGCGGCGATACGGACAATTGGATGTGGCCCCGCCAGACCTGTGACTTCAGCGTGTTCCGTATATATGCCGATGAGAACGGTGAACCTGCCGACTACAGTCCTGCCAACAAACCGCTCCGGTCAAAGCGGTATGCCAAGATCTGCATGGACGGCTACCAGCCGGGCGACTACTGTATGACAATCGGCTATCCCGGCAGTACCAGCCGGTACCTGAGTTCATGGGGTATAGACGAGCGTGTGAATGCGCGTAATGTCAGTACCATTCAGGTACGGGGAAAGAAGCAGGAAGTATGGAAGAAGTTTATGGATGCGGACCGTTCCGTAGCCATCAAGTATGCCAGCAAATGGGCGGGTAGCAGCAATTACTGGAAGAACTCCATTGGTATGAACAAGGCGATTGCTGATTTGGGCGTGATTGGCCTGAAGCAGCAGACTGAGGAACAAATTCGCAAATGGTACAGCGGCAGGGATGACCTGAAGGCCCGATTCGGCCAGGTCTTCGGCAAACTGGAGCAGGCGTATGCTGAACGCAGGAACGATGTATATGCGCAGGGCTTCTATAACGAAACGTTCAGCCGTGGCATAGAGATTGCCCGTGTGGCCGGCATCCTGAACCATATGCCCCAGGATGCCGACAGTGCACAGGTGGCTTCCACCCGTGAGGGCCTGCAGGCCTTCTTCAAGGATTATGATGCCGCTTTGGATGAGGCTACTACGGCCGTCCTGATTCAGAACTACCGTGAGCAGGTGAAGGACCCCAAGTATTGGCCTGACTGCTATAAGGAGATTGACAGCCTGTATAACGGTGACTGTGCTGCCTTTGTGCGCAATATGTTCAGCAAGACTGTCTGCAAGGATATTTCCTGCCTGGACAGACTGCTCGCTGACAGTACGCTGCGCGCGAGCGACCCTGTGCTGCGTTACACCGAGGAAGGGGAGGACTTTATCACGAACCTCTACGGCAAGCAGCGCAAGAACAACAATATCATCCACTACAATGAGCGCATGCTGACGCAGGCACTCCTGGAGATGGATCAGGAGGCGCCCCATTACAGCGATGCCAACTTTACCATGCGTCTTTCCTACGGATTCATCCAGGACTATACGGCCCAGGGGCAGCACTTCCAGTATTATACCAATGCGCAGAGCCTGCTGGACAAGGCTGCCCGTCAGGCCGAGGTTGAGGACTATAAGCTGGAGGAGGATATTGTAAAGCTGATGCAGCAGGGTAAGTGGGGCCGGTATGCCGATAAGAATACGGGCGATATGCACCTGTGCTTTATATCCAACAATGATATCACGGGCGGAAACTCCGGCAGCCCGATGTTCAACGGAAAGGGTGAGCTGATAGGTCTGGCCTTTGACGGCAACTGGGAAGCTATGTCGGGCGATATCAGTTTCAACAGTTCCCTGCAGCGTTGCATAGGCGTGGATATCCGCTTTGTCCTTTTCCTTATTGACAAATGGGGAAAAGCCGATAATCTGATTCGTGAACTGGGCGTTAGGGAGTAACGTCTGACGTATTGGGGTAAAACGGCGTTTTGCTGGCAGTAACTCGGCATGTTACTATCGGCGAAACGCCGTTTCTTTTACCCGGTTATGTTAAATAATGTTTACGGGAGTAAGATTTTGTTATGTTCATGAGTTAAAGTATTGCCGGAAACTTTATCTTTGCAAGGTAAAACTATGACAAACTGACTATGAATGATTAAAACTAACTACCGGAAGACGAATAGTATTGTTTAACCTGCTATAAAAAACATAGATGATTATAAACCTTAAAACTTTTTTGACAATGAGAAAATGTTACTTATTCTTGCTGATGTTGCTGTCCCCATTGGCGGCAATATTCAACTTGGGGAATGCATTTGCGGCAGATCCCCCAAACTCGGAGTATGAGGCGGCACTGAGATCCTTCAAGGATGGTGTCTATTTCATCGTGACCGAAGTAAATGACGTGAGGTATTATGTAACCTCGGACGGTTTGCTGACCGAATACGAGGAGGACGGCTGTAAGTTTGAGATTACAAAGTCCGGCGGCGGAGGCCTCAAGGAATACGGTTTCCGTATCAATATCCCTGTGGGTGAAAACGGTGAGCGCTTCACCAACTCTGCACTGGTTGACAATAAGGCCAAATTGGACCAGGACTTCTTCTCACATTCCACAAATGACCGTACTAATTGGGAAAGACAGGTATTCTTTATGAATGCCGAGGGAAAGATTGCCATCCGTACCTGTAATACCGCTTATGCGGAAACCAGTTGGGAGGATTCCGGCCGTTCCTTCTGGACTTACAAGATAGCAGATCCCATGGACGAGAATCCCCTTCCCACTCCCTGCTACAGCTATACCCCTGCCTATATATGGACGTTGCTGGAGCCTGCGCCTAAGGATGCCATATATGTGATTATGGATGGTCTGTGCCGCAGGTACAGTGCTGTGCAGCAGGACGACGTGGATTATCCTACAGCTTATGACATAGGTTCTGAGCCTGGCCAGTGTGCCGATGCTGACACGTGGGTGAAGTTGTGGAACCTGATCCAGAATGCTTACAGTATAGGAGAGAAGATGCTGGATGACAATTATGACTATTATGCCGACCCCAATGCCATTACCGTGGATGAGGCTAATGCCATGGCAGCTGCAGCTGACTCTATGCACCAGAAGATTCTGGACAGTGAGGTTCCTTATGTTCCCGAGGACGGTTACTACCGCATCTATACGGCCGAGCGCTACAAGTCAAAGTATGACGAGAGCGGCTTCGTGGATAAGGCTTGGGCGGCCTCGTTTGAGAAGGCTCATGCCAACAAGGGTGTTTACGGAACCGTCAAGAAGAACCTGGCTAACTTCATCTGGAAGATTACCAAGAGCGAGAACGGAGACAGCCTGATGCTGCAGAATGCCGGTATGGGCACTTATGTAAGCAAGACATCGTATGACAATAACTGTATTGATATGACGGAGAACGCCGAGGATGCCGGCTACTTCATATTTGACTATGCCGGTCTGCAGACTATAGAATACGGTGTAGAAGGCGGCGGGTCTGAGTTTGACGAGAGGGGTGTATTTGCCATCCGTCCTGCTTTCCAGCCTCGCGGTGGCTCCTACGTTCATCAGATGGGTCACGGTACTGGCGTAAAGGACACTAATTCACCCTTTGGCTATTATCAGACCGATAGTGGCACGGATTTGGAATTCTCGTTCTGGGGAAGAACCTATACTAGAACCTCAGAGGCATCGGACACTTGGACCAGTGAGTGGTACCTGGAGCCTGTTCCGGAGGATGAGGCCGAGGAACTCATAGCCAGCTTTGAGATGATTAAGAACCATGACCTGCTGGTAACACAGAACAATGAGCTGCGTGCTAAGGTCAAGGCTGACCTGGAGGTGGCAAAGGATGCTATCAAGACTAAACTGATTACCTCTGCCAGTCAGATGACTTCACCTTACAGCCAGAATGATTTTGGAAATGCAGACGGCGGTAACCTCTCAGACGGCGTCCTGATTGATGGTGATAAGACCACCTACTGGCACAGTGCTTGGTCTAATACCCCGCAGGAGCCTCATTATATTCAGATCTCCGATATGGAGGATATGATTGGTGAGTGCGAGCTGTATCTGTGCGAGAGAGCAGGTGCTTCAAACGACCGTCCTTCCGAATTCAGAATCGTAGGTGCTGATAATACAAAGGCCGATGACAGCGAGTGGGCTCTGATAGCCGAGCTGAAGGTTCCCGACTATGCGGCTGGTGCCGAGAATTATATTCCGTTCACAGTTGAGACGGCTTATCCTTACATCCGTATTATCTGTACAAATACAGACTGCAATAGTAGCGGAACATCCTACAGATACTTCTGGCATGCTGCTGAACTGCAGTTCCTTAAGGTTAGTCCTAACCCCAACTCACAGTATGTGGCTATGGGAGAGGTGGCCGAGGAACTGAACAGAATATACATGGAGAATATAGCTACTGACGATGATAACATTACGCTGGAGCAGTATCAGGCATTGCAGAATGCATATCAGGCTTTCCTGAACGCTATGGTTGATCCTACAGAGCTGCGTAATGCACTGGCTGCCTACAAAGACTTGACAAAGGGTGTGGTAGAAGGCACAGCTCCTGGTATGTGGAGCAGTAAGGCTATTGCCGAGGAATTTGATAACCTGTATAATGACGTGATGGCTTATGACGAGGCCGGCAAATATACTGTTGAGCAGAACCATAAGTTTGCCCTTATGCTCAAGGCGATGTCCAAGAGTGTTATGGAACAGGCCAACGGTGTGAAGACCGATGCCTGGTATCATATCATGTTCCCCACTGAGGAGATGTACACCGACTACGGATTCGATCCCAAGGTAGTGGGCGGAAACTCCAAGATTGTGGGTGATTCCCTGCAGTTCGGCTACTATGTAGTGCCCGGCGTCAGAAGCGATGAGAAGGACCTTGAGGATAAATCCACTGGCAACTACTATCTGGATTTCGTTACTGCAGAAGATGCCCGTGCCGGTATGTATATGTACTTTGCCAACCCCGAGGATATAGAGGACAAGGATGTAAGCATGTTCCGTTTCGTAGAGCATGAGAACTTGTGGGCAGATAAGTCTGCTATTTTCCAAGAGACTAAGGAGAATATGGCTATGGCTCTCGACATGAGCACCATCTATATCAAGGGTGATCCTCTGATCACAGATGTTTCTCAGATTTCAAGTAACGCAAGCGATAAGAGCGAGGGTAAGAACATCGGAGCCCTGATTGACGACAATCCCGCCACTTACTGGCACAGCGATTATCATTCGGAAGTGCTGGAAGCTCCTTATCTGCAGTTTGCTCTCAACGAGCCAGTTTCCGGTCTTATCCAGGTGGATGTTACCCGTCGTCAGGGTGCCAGCAACGGTCATGTAGTCCATATGTACATCCTGGGTAGTAACGATGCTGAGAACTGGACCAATATAGGTTATCTTGAGACTCCTTTTACCAGCCAGAATGAATCTGTCACTAGTATTCCCGTTGACTTGGGTGGCTCATACAGCTATCTGCGCTTTATCCTGACCAAGAGATACGGTACAGACTCCGGTGGTAACATTGAGTTCGATCCCTTCCCCGAGATTACTGACAAGAACGAGTACAACACGTTGTGGACCTACTTCCATGCAGCTGAGTTCCAGATTTATCCTGTAACTCCCGCAGCAGGTCAGGCCGAGAATGCCTGGACTCTCCGACAGGCCTACACGAAAGCCAACAAGGTTATCTTCAAGGATGCAACCTCAGAAGACATTGCTACTGCCGCTCAGGCTTATGCAGTTTACCGTTCTGAATTCAATGCGGCTGAGGGTAAGAATGTTCTGCCTAAGGGTGCTGACAAGGTAGCTCCTGTATATGCTATCCAGAACAAGGCTACCGGTCTCTTCGTGAACTGTAAGGGCAGCAACAACGCCAACAACTCTCTGGAGCTGATTCCTACCTTCTTTGACTATCAGGCATTGGGCTTCCAGCGCAGCTTGATTCACGGCACCAGAATAGACGGCGGCAACTGTTCTTATCTGCACTCTCAGAACTTCGACCACCGCTTCGTAACATGGAATGCTACGGCCCCCAACTCTAACTCCGGCCTTGTCCTCATAGAGGCTGCTGAGGAGTATGAGGCTCCCGAGTCCTTCTCTTTCTACCGGAACGTTAAGCCCGGCCGCATAGCTGACTGGTGTAACAGCGTCAGCATCACTTCCGTGGATGCTCCCGAAGAGGCGCATGCCTATACTGCAGTGGGTCAGTACACCGTGGGTGAGGGCGAGTACGTTGAGACTTTCCTGGCACTGAAGGAGATTGAGACCATCGAGGCCGGTCAGCCAGCCCTCTACATCCTTGGTGATACAACTGATTACGATGCCGAGGATGATTACGTAGAGCCTATCCTGTTTACTATGCCTGGCAAGCCCGAGATGGTATTGAAGGGCGCTATGGTGAACGGATTGCTGGGTACTATCTCGCAGTACACGCTCAGTAAGGATGATATCTATTTCGACGGAAATGGTGTGGCTCATCCCGAAAAGGACAACAGTGTTGCTGTTACCCAGTGCAGTGCCGTACTTAAACTGGGAGAGTGCCCCGAGATTGATCCTAATGTGGATGAATATGACTTTGCTATCCTCCTGGGCGGTGTCGGTGCAGACGTTATTGATGCCGTGAAGACTGTGCCCGGTGCTATCCAGAACCTTGGCAAGGGCGGTAATGTATATGGCATGGACGGTAAACTGCTCCGTACCAATGCTACGCTTCATAGCCTGAAGTCCTTGGGTCGTGGCATGTACATCCTGAATGGTGTCAAGGTAGTTGTAAGGTAATCGACTAATCAATAGAAGAGGGAGTTCTTGGGGTAATTCTTCCCCATGGACTCCCTCTTTCTCTGTTCCCCCTCCATAGGGAAGGCTGACTGTTATCTAATTCCTAATCTATTCTATGAACAAGAAGAGTCTCCTTTTGACAGTATGTCTTCTGCCTGTCCTTGGCATTCATGGTCAGATAGAGGACTATACCCTGCCTGACGGCAAGGTGGTGAAGATTGACCGCAGTGTCTTTCCCAACCTGAAGTATGATGTCACTCCCAAGGCACAGCCGGCGGAGTATGTGGCCCGCCGGAAGGCGCGTAAGGCGAAAGTGCAACTGCCTCCGTTTGTGTATAACGGACAAGACAAGTATTTTCCGCCTATCTTCAATCAGGACGGCGGCTCCTGCGGCTCGGCGGCGGCTATAGGTTATCAGTTCACGCATGAGATGAATAGCTATCGTGACCTGGATGCTTCGCTTCCCGAGAACCAGTATCCCTCCCATTTTACCTGGCTGATGGCTTATCAGACCAGCGATACTGAGGGTATGGCCAAGGCCAACGGTATCCCTAATGTGCCTACCTATGGGGGGCGTACGTACAGCAGGCTCTTCGGTGCGCAGACCCATGATGACCCTGATTACGGATGGATGCAGGGCTATGAAAAATGGTACAGCGCCATGTGGAACCGTTCGGCCTACAATATCAGTCTGCCTCCCACCAATACCCCTGAGGGTAGGCAGGAACTGAAGGAATGGCTTTACAACCATTGCGGTGACGAGACTATGCACAGCGGTGGTGTTGCCGGTATTGGTGTGGCGGCCTATGGCACGTGGGCTGCTATTCCCAGCTCTGCTGCCAACAAAGCTGCCGGCGTAGTGGGCATGAAGTACGTAAAGGCGTGGGGCGATACCTTTAACCATGCGCTTACCGTCTGCGGCTACGATGACCGTATAGAGTTTGACCTGGATGGTGACGGCAAGGTGGGAGAGGTTGAGGAGGATGAGGTTGGAGCCTGGATTATTGCCAACTCATGGGGAGACGGTTGGGAGAACAAGGGTTTCATATACTGTCCCTACAGATACAGTTATGCGGTTAATAACGATACATGGACCTGGTCACCCGGTGCCTTTGTAATCCGGCAGGATTACCGTCCACTGCGTACCATCAAGCTGCTGATGGACTATAGTCGCCGTAGTGAGCTGCTGCTTTCTGCAGGTGTGTCGGAGAATGTGAACGCCACCAAGCCGGAGAAGGTGATTCCCTTTGAGCATTTCCGCTATGCAGGTAATACGCTGGGGGCCAGTCCGGCTCCTGAGGTTCCTATGCTGGGACGCTGGGCAGACGGCATTCATGACGAGCCGATGGAGTTCGGCTATGACCTGACTGACCTGACGGCTACCGTGGACCGTACCAAGCCACTGAAGTACTTCTTCATCGTTACGCCCAAGAAGGATGCCATAGGTACCGGACACATCTACAAGGCTTCCATCATCAATTACGAGGTGGAGAATGAGGGGGTAGAGATTCCCTTTGACAAGGAGAATGTCGAGATTAAGAACCATGGACGTGAGACCATTATCAGTGTGGTGGTCCCGGGCGAACAGTTGTATCCGCCTGTCAACCTGGTTGCAGAGGACGGCGTGCTGGCATGGACGGCTCCTCAGGCTTCCAGTCTTACCCTTGCCGGCTATCATGTCTATCAGGACAGCAGGCTGGTAGCCCAGCTGCCTGTAGGGCAGACTTACTATACGCCTGTCGATGTATCCGGCCAGGAGGCTTTCACTGTCAGGGCTGTCTATCAGACGGGGCAGTACATGCAGGAGTCTGCTTCCTCTAACAAGGCACTGACAGCTATGCCGAAGCAGGGTGACAACCTGCTGCTGGAAATGGAGCAGTGCGGTATTACCATTCCAAATGCCATTCCGGAGATGTTGGGAAAAGCTACTATTGAGTTCTGGATGCGTAATGACCAGAATGTAAACTATACTCATCAGGTGGGTCCGGGCTGGGGCAAGTTCCTCTTCCATAACAGTGGCAGCGGTACTGTCTCTGTAGGATGGAACAGTGGTGGTACGGACCGGTTGGATGTTTCGGGCGCACTTTCATTGCTCAGGAGGTGGAATCATATAGCCATTGTCATTAACGGCAGTACCCTGATGCTTTACATCAATGGAACTAGAAAGGGGCAGATTACTTCTGCCAGCTATTCCGGTCTTACCGGTTTCGGGGACTTGCAGTTCGGACGTACGTCGGACAGTAACCAATGGTGGATAGGCGGCCTGGATGAGATTCGTGTATGGCGTACTGCCCGTACGGCGGCAGAGATTAAGAACAATATGCGTGTGCGCATTGCTGCTCCGGCGCTTCAGCCTGACCTGTTGGTGTATCTGCCGATGGATACTGTCCGGGTGGATGGTGAACTCAGGTTGCGTGAGTATGTAAGCGGTAAGCATGCCCGGTTCCAGACGATAGGCTCATGGCAGGTGACTGCGTCCGATGATCCTCTTAGCGGCACGCAGCCGGCTCCAACGCTAACCATTAAGGAGATGGATACTTCTCATTTTGCAGGTGTCCCCTTCTGTCTTACGGCCCAAACCCTCCTGAATGCTACCTCGTGGAAATGGAAGATAACTTCCTCTGGTTCCGCCGGTGAGGGAGATGCCAACGATGCTATATCTTCTGTTAACTCCCAAATGATTACACTGAACCTTCCTATTGCAGGAACGTACAATGTGTCCTGTATGGTTGGTTTTGTAGATGGCAGCACGCTGACGGCTGAGAAGGAGATTACCGTGATTGACGGGGAGGCACCGGTTGCAGACTTCGAGGTTGCCAACGATACACTGCCGGCAGGTGACAGATTCAGTTTTGTCAATCATTCCCAGGGTATGGGATGTACCTACCTGTGGAGTATGCCCGGAGCCGAGGTGGAGCAGTTGAGCGGTACCAATGCTACGGCGCTCTATCCTACAACAGGAACCTTCCCTGTTACGCTTACGGTTGCCAATCCGCACGGTTCCAACAGCATAACCAAGGAAGTTACGGTGTGTGAGTCGGCTCCTAATGCCCGGTTTGACCTTTCCGAAACGGCCATCATGCTGGGTGAGGGGGTTCAGTTGATGGATGAAAGCCGATACAGTCCGCTTGCATGGCAGTGGGAACTGAACAATGGTAGCAGGACTCTGACGGTGGATGAACAGTCGCCTTACATTGTTCCTACCGCTCCGGGTATCTATGATGTCAGTCTGCATGTGACAAATCTGCTAGGCGACCATTCGCAGACCCGTAAGCGTTACCTTATTGTCAGCAATGACGACCCTGTTTCCTGCCTTAACTTTACAGGAGTGGAAACACTGCAGCTCACCTGTCCTTTTACAGAGGAACAGAAGTCTCTTACGTTGGAATGGTGGATGCGTCCGCAGCAGTATCAGGGTAGTGTCAGCCTGTCTTCCTCGCAGGGGAGTCTTTCAACATCAGTGGATAATAAGGGTATGCTCAGCGTTACCCTAGGGACTCGGACGGTTCAGTCTGCAGAGGGGTTTGTTATCACAGGCGAATGGCACCATTACGCTATAGCCTATAATGCGGGAACAGTAAAGTTTTTCCGCGATGGCCTGCTTGTCCATACGTCTTCTTCCAAACTGGCTGTCCGAATGCCTGCCCTGGGAGTCATAACGGTGGGTGAGGAAGGTTTCAAGGGTCAGATTGACGAGGTTCGCCTTTGGGCTGCTAACTTTACGGAGGAGAAATTCAAAGTTTACAGTAACCGGCATATCCGTGACATAGGGGCAGCACAGACGGCCGATAACCTTCTGCTGTACTATGATTTCAACCAGAACGGCGGTGATGTGGCGGACCGTACCTCATCCGACTGTAATGCCCGCAGGATAGGATTCGGTCCTGACGGCGATGCGTGGAACTCGGCTTTGGGTGTATTTACCCTGGATACCGAGGCACTGATGCACGGTGATATCTCTGCTGCATATCTTACTAATTACAAGAATCCGTTTATTACGGCTTCCGGTACGGTCAAT
>Ga0326511_10001497_pt1 | contig 19350 bp, 23 predicted proteins | sample 0_2496_0518_D_FD_203701 | JGI IMG/M metagenome (GOLD analysis project Ga0326511, IMG submission 203701) | Bovine rumen microbial communities from UC Davis, California, United States - 0_2496_0518 | ecosystem: Host-associated > Mammals > Digestive system > Stomach > Rumen | place: USA... | reverse complement strand
TAATAAATTAAGATCGTTTTTAAATGCTCCGAATAGATTAACAACCTTGTCAGTCATAGTTCCTAAAAGTTCTGATAATTTTGGAACGCCATCAGACCCAGTAACTAGGGACGAAATATTCGAAGCTAAATTGTTTAGCATGTCACCAAGATTATTTAATGTAGTTGATAGATTTTCACTACTTGGTAAAATGCTAGAGAATATTCTTGCTAACGCATCCCATGCGGACAAGAAAACTGTTCCGATAACTTCGCCAATTGCTTTCACGACATTGAACAAGCCCTCAAACGCATGTTGAATTGCGCTCATTACTTGTCCATTTGCAATAAGACTTTCAGTAAAGCTCTTAAATCTATCGCTTACATCACGAATAAATATAATAGCTTCCTTTATTGCACTGCCAAATACATTGGCAAATGCTGCAGCAACTGGAGTTATTACGGATAATAAAGCTTTGAAAATATTAACCAAGCCTTCAATAACATTACCGAGTATTTGGAACGGATTTATTGCCTCAGACGATAAAGCACTTACTAAATTGTTAAAAGTTTCGCTAAAACCGCTAAAGTCAACGGATTGCCTAATAACATCTATAAATTTGTTAAAGCTATCCGCTATGCCATCAAACAATGTCTCAAACTTCGAAACATCTTCATTGTGGAACATCTTATTGATAGCATCCATCAGAGTACTAAGTTTAGTACCGATGATGCCAAGTAAGTTCGAAAATGTTCCAAAAGGCGCTATAAGATGCTCGAGTATAGAACCAAGTGCACCAAAGGCAGAATTAAATGCTTCGAATTTAAGCCAGATTCCTTCTTTGAAAACATCGCCAAGTCCAGTGAAGAATTTAGTAAGACCTTCTAAATTCGATGCCCCAGCAAAATTCTTTTTAATGCTTGTTCCAATTTCAGAAATTCTAGCTGCAATACCGGAAAACATTGTCAAGAATAAATTAAGAGTATCCATGCTGAAAATATCAGACTTAAAGAAGCCTTTAAAGACATTTCCTAGCCCTGAAAAGACGTCTTTAATTCCCAAAAATGCTTTTCTGGCAGATGTTGCGAAAAATTCAAAAGCTGTTCGGAGCTCTTTCAAAAAGCCAATAGCATTACCTTTGTCGTCAACCTTTAAACTGTTTTTAAAATCTTCTGTAAACTTAAGTAATTTCTTACTCATCGCTATGAGCTTTTCGCCGCTCATGGATAAGTCTTCTAATGCATTATTGTTACCCTTAGTATCTTTACCCCAGAAATACCAGTCCCAAGCTTTTCTAAATTGGACGCCTATTTCCAAAAGTCCCTGGAATGTGTTACGAAGACTTTGGATAACTGCTTCTCGGCCACCCATTTCTGAAGCGACCATTTTGCCGCCTTCGACAACTCTACCGTCGGCAGCATAAATAAGTTCGCCAGCTTCATTGTACGAATATGCAGCTCGAGACCATTCTTCGAGAATTTTATTTCGAGCATCAGCTGATTTTCCGATATACATGCCAAGAATATCAGAAACTTCTGTCCACAATCTCTTAGCTTGCTCAAAGTCGCCAATTATGTATTCCCAAGACTGAGTCCATCCGGACTGAAGAGCTTCCTTAAGAGTGTCGATAAGCTGACTAAAAGTTTTAACTTTAGTCGCAGCGTCTGTAGCAGCCGTTCCCATACTAAGAATATGGTCAATCTGCTCGTCACTAAATCCCTTTTCAGCCCATTTGGTCCTAAGATTTTTCTCTTCTTCGTCGGTTAATGTTTTGATGGAGCCCGTCATCTCGTCGATCATAGTCTTCGAATATCCACGAGCTTCCCACATTTTACGCATTTGCTCGACCTGAGATTTTGTATAACCCTCAGATCCAGCAGTAAATTTTTCAAGAGTATTTGTTAAGACTTCGGCACTAATCCATCCAGACTTAAGAGAATCTCGGAATGTTATAGCACCTTCTGTAAGAGAAATAAAGTCTTCGTCAACAACACCCATTGCTTTGGCCGTATCGATAAGCTCATTTTGGAAAAGCTTACCGCCCATGCCCGCATTGACTACTGAGTTCCAGTCCTGCAACTTTACTGCGCCAGACGCAATAGCCTGGGAAAGCTGATACATTGCTGTAGAAGCCTGCTGACTATTTGAACCAGACATAGCTGCTAAGTTAGCAATACCCTTAATAGAAGTAGCAGCTGTATCAAGCTCAACACCGGCAGCTGTAAACGTACCGATGTTTCTAGTCATCTCCGTAAAGTTATAGATCGTCATGTCAGCGTATTTGTTTAAGTCATCCAAAACGCTATTAACTTTTTCAATACGATCATGTTCTGTAGTAAAGCCTCGCTCAATTAATGCGTCGCTTGTATTTGCCAAAATCGTTTGAATAGAATTGATCTGAGTTTCGTATTCTTCAAGACCAGCTTTAAGAGGAGCAATAGTAAGTTCTTTTACAAGATTTTCTGCTACGCCCTGAACTTTATCTGTAATGTTTTGAAGAACTCTAGTAGCAACCACATCGAGAGCACTAAAACCGTCTTGCACTTTAGCAACACCGTTATAAAGTGCATCCATACTGGTATTCTTTACAGAGCTACTAAGAGTTTCCAAACCTTTAACCGCGCCATCAAATTTTAGCGCTTCTTTAAGCTTATCAAGAGTTGATAAAGTTTCCTCAGCATTTTTTTGAAAAAGAACATTATCAAATATCATTTGAACAACATTTGTGTCTATAACGCCGCTCATGTACGCCTAACCTCCTTTATCAACTCGTTTTTCATATCATCGAAAGCTTTTTGTATGGCGGGATTTATGTAGTCTCGACCTTGAACGTATCCACCAGTACCAGTTCCATGACCGTACTGAAGAATTATCGCAATATTAACACCTCTATTTACATTAGAATTCGTAAAACGAATTTCATATCTGCCGCGTTCCTCTGCATGAATTTCATAACCCCATGCAGCAGCAGTTGCTCCAGACTCTACTGGTGTAGCCTGTTGAAGCAATGAAACGCCATTAGCTCCAGCTCGTTCGAGAATGCCCATAACATTTTTAGAGTCTTTAACTCGCTTAAGATACGCCTCGGTAGTCTTAAAGTTCCCCTTAAATTTAACGCTTATCATAATATCTATCCTTTAGTATTAAGGGCTTTTCGACGCGCAGAATTGAGTGCTCTATTTTGCATGGCAACTTCTCGTTTGCTCATTTTCTTAGGATTGTTTTTAGCATTGCAAATTTTAATAAGCATTATTAATCTATTTATGTGCCACTTTTCGCACTCAAATGGTATTTGACATGCAATCATCCAATAGTATATAAGCTCTGAGGTTACTATCTCTTGCCTAAATGGATTTGACGGAGAAGTATCCGTAACTCTACTTGCCGTCATCGGGTGATTAATGTAGGCGCTAATGGTATTTATGTTTTCTTGAGTAAGAGCGCTGTAAACTTCTTTTGGAACATTCGTATTAAGAGTCATGCATTTTATGTAATCAAGAGTCTCCAAATTAGTTCGTTTTTCACCTTTAACATCGCCCAAAAAAGGTTTGCACCACTTTGACTCCCATTTTGAAATGGAGAGAAGGGAATGCTCCAATTTAAGCTGAGTGTCTTTGGTCTGAATAAATGAGTTAGTAGTCTCATCAAATAATTCGGTCCCCGGAACAGTTATCTGAAGCATTCCCCTCTCCCTTCTTACTTGTTTTTTTTACTTAATAGAAGCCGTTACATCATTCGCGCGAGCTATAAGCTCAGCTTTCGGATCAGGACCGAGAGTATTTCGAACTGTACTCGGAACGATTCCGCTAATAAAATCGGCCGCCTTTTCGGCATCAGAGACAAGCTCCCAATAGACTTCTTCAAAAGCCGGAGACTGCTCAAAAGCATCTCGGAGCTCATCACTCTTAATAAAGCGCTTTCCATCAGGACTTTTAACGCCATAAGCAGTAAGCACAATCTGCTTAATGGTCTTAATTACTGTAGCCATGTCCTTGGCTTCGATCAGCGTATTAATCGATTCGGACAACGATCCACCTTCGATGGTATCGTACTCAAGTTCCATGCACTCAACTTTAGTCAAATTAAAGTAAAAATCTTCTGTACGCTGAACGCCATTATAGTCTTCATATGTAATGGTCTTCTTAAGCATATCAAAACTCCTTTCAAGAGCCATTTATTATTTAGTCGCTAATCGCTAACTAACGGTGGTAACAATCTCGGCAGGAAGCGGAAGCTTCGGATTAGTACCAGAACTACCAGCAGTACCATAGAGAATGGACTCAAGCGCAGTGAGCTTAGCAGCCGCAATCGTGGTACTGTCAATCGTAATGATCGAAGTCGGCTTGAAACCAGAGACCTCAACCGGAGTAGTAGTAACACTCCAGCTAAAGCTGATTGCCTCAGGCGAATCATTCACAGTGGCATAGCTACGCTCAGACGGAGAAGCAAGGCAACCATAAACAATGTGAATCTTATAGCCGTAATCAGTCTGCTTCTGATCATTGCCGATAAGAGTACGATAAGAAATACCGAACATCTTTCGAGCCTGCTGACCAATGCTAACACCAGTAGCAATGCTACGAGTGCCATCGCAAGCCTCGAACTCCTCGGGGTAAGTATACGCCTCAATCGAAAGGCCAGCCTCTTCGGCAGACATCAGATTGAGGTACTTAATATTATCGGCCCACAAAGGACTAGGCTCACCGCCAGAAGCATTCTGGCTAATGGATGTAATGCCGTTCCAAGCAATACCGGCATCATATGGATCGGTCGGATCCGTAATAGTATCCCTAATAGGATAGAGGACAACTCGGTCTACACCAGTTTCGTACAGGCGTTCACCGGCCTTATCCCACTCAAGAGCAAAAGACGAAGGCATGATAGCTCCTTAATAGTATAGAACAAATGTGTCGTGACTTAAACTATCAGCTGCATAATATCTATCGTATGAGCAATACGGCAGTTCCAGAATAGCTTTAACTAATCCGCTATCAGGGGTTCGCGTAATCAATGTGATCGAGTATCTAACTCGAGAGATGTAGCTTTTATTATCAGCATACTTCTGATCAATATCATTCCGCGAGTATATAATGCATGGATACTGAAGTTTAATAGTTTCTGGAGGCTGAAAATAGACGTTATTTGATCCCAGGATGTTCACCAGAATCTGATGGAGACTCAACCGTCGGTCCATTATACACACCTCCAATATTCAGCACTAATCGAGGATACTGAACATCTACTGATGACACTTCCCAATACCCTCCTAGCCACTTAATGTAGCGAAGAGAATATAAATGGTTTGAAAGGTAAGGGTCGGCCACAATAGAAATAGTGTTTGTTATAGTAAGATTCGGATTTACCTGAGAATTTCCGCTATCCCAGCGTTTACCACTTTTAGAAACTTCTCCGCGATAGTTTCGTTCAACAGGCTTCTCGACCCAAACACCAGATCCCTTAGGATCTTCAACCGTCTCCACAAAGCCCACAGGCCCGTAAAACAGTGCCATGTGACCGACCCTCCTTCCATTTTGAATTACGCCAGAGACTTTTACTAGGCGTGGACAACCTCAAGAGCGATCGCAGCGTAGGGCTTGGTAAGAGCGCCAGAGCAACGAGTCTCGATCAGGTACTTCATCTGGTTGTAGTCGATGTCGAAGTCATCAAACAGCGAGACGGCACCACCCTTGTCCGCGCCAACCGTGTAGTCGACCGGGTTGAAGATAAGCGCCTTGAGGTCCATCGTAGCGGCCTCGATACCAGCGGTCTGATCAGCAGCGCGAGAACGCTGAACGCCCTCAAGCACGGGGCACTCGACAATGCGACTAACGCGAAGAGCAGACTTAAGCTCATCCTCGTCCTTATAGAGACGACGGCCAATGGTGTCCTTAGCGAGCATCAGGTCAGCGATGACCTCGTTGGAAGCGAACAGCCAAGGAGTGCCGGAACCCTTATAGTCCTTACGAGCGCGGACAGCCGCATCAGCAATCTTGCTGGCCTTCTGATCGGCGGTATCGCCATTGACGAACGTAACCTCGTAGTGAATGGTGTAGACGTCAGAGTCCTGATAGACCGGGCGGATACGATCCTCCTTGATCTTATCAGGAGCATTAACGCCACGACCGTCGCTGACAAGAATCGCGCGGCAAAGTTCCTCGTTGAGCATGAGACGCATCTCCTGCTTCAGCCAGGCAATAACGTCAATGTCGGTAATATCAATAACGTCGTCGCGATCGAGCTTCTGCTTCTTATAAATGGTCTGAGGGGTGGTTTCGCGAGCAAGCAGCGTAACAACTTCCTCGGCCTTAAGAGTGCCCTTCGCATAACCCTTCGCACGAGCCTCATCAGCAGTCAGATTCGCAGCAGTGGACTTAATACGAGAGAACGGAGTGCGCTTGATGCCATTCCACAGAGCATCCACCCAGTCCATGTTGCGGGTGATCATCTCAGGAGTCGGGGTGACAAGCTTGGCCTCCGGGAAGAGGACGTCGATGTTAGTAACGCCGTGAGCCAGGAACGTATCCTTAAGGGAGTTCGAATTGGCGGCGTCAGCCATAATGGCAGTAAACTCGTCGTGGGTCAGGACGTCGTAATCCTCGTCATAAGCCTCATCGAAAACGTTGTGCTTCATGTCAAAATCTCCTTCATCAAAGTCGCTGTGCTTAACATCGCCATTCTCTTCGACAGAACGGCCGATCATATAGTACACGAGATTCTTCTGATCTTCGTTCAGAGTATTCCAGACGTCTTCTACAGTAGCATCGGCATCGGCATGCTTGACGTCGTCTTCCTCCTCTTCGTCATCAGTTTCATCCTCGTCGTACTCGTCGTACTCTTCTTCATCGTCGTCTTCATCGTCTTCATCGTCATCAGCATGCTCGAGAGCATTGTTGATGGCCTCCTCGATGAGTTTATTAACAGCTTCAAGCTGATCCTCGGTAAGATCATCCAGCGCCGGATCATCATCAAGGTCATCCAGAGCATCATCGAGAGCAGCATCGATAATGTTGCTGATAGCATTAATCTGCTTATCATTAAGTTGATCGAGAATATCGTCCACTTCATCCTCCTCATTTTCATCGGCGTGATTAAGATACTCAATAGAATCAAGACCACTATAGATAACCGCTTCGTCATCGACATCAGTATAACTGCCATCAGCATGAGCAAAGCTAATATTGTCTATGAATGCTCCAGGATTCGCACCAGCAAGAACTAAGCTTACCTCACGAATGACACCATGAATAACATCACTGCCACGTTGCTTAAGATGGTTCGCGTAAATGGACATGGAAACAATGTCACCATTTTTAACCATTTCCTTGGAGTGACGGCCATTCTCAGTATTGTTAAACTTAGCATAGCCGTAAACACCATCATCACGATTCTCAAGAAGCGCATGACCAATAACATTCGTAGGATCAGTATGAACATGCTGCCATACTAACGGAACAATTTGGCCATCATTATCTTTGAATGCATCGTGACGGATTACGCGACCATCTGCACAGCGCAGATCGTTCCTAGTGACATAGCCACTAAAATCGTAATCCATACTGTTCCTTCCTATACAACAACTAACTAATTACGATAACGAATGTCTATGTTAAACTCGTCAAGCTTGATGTATGTCTTGACTTGTAAAATATAAACATCGTAATCTATAAAGTAGTATTATTCACTACGGGCTTTTCGAGCATAGTGCTCGCGATCAGCCTCGTCATAGCGTTGTCTGGTTGCTTCTCGTTGCTTTTGGTATTTCTTATCAGATTCATCATACCGAGCCCGAGTTGCCGTACGACGAGAAGCATAAGCGTTATCAGATTCGGCCCACCGTTTAGATCGATTGTCGAGACGCTCCTTATGACGAGCATCTTGCTCTGTCTTTCGATCGTAGTAAGACCAATTACTCTTATCTTTCTTAAGAGAATTAATCTCTTTGGTATACTTATCTTTAAACTCTTTTTGAGCAGATTTAACCATCTTACTTTTTTCTTTTTTAAGATCACCAAGCAAAGATTTCGCTTTTGACAAATATAGCTCTTTATTCAAACCAGGATTGTTCTCAATCTGTCGTCGAATAGCAGCAACACGACTTTGCATCTTCTGATCGAGCTGTGAATTAAGTCGCTCTATTGCTTCTTTCCTTTCAGCAGCCATTTTCTCACGAAGTTGTTTAACAGCTTGTTTACCTTTTTCGTTAAAGCCGCCAGTACTTCCATCTTCGGTGTTTTCTCGTTCAGATTGAGCTCTATCCGATTCTGAACGCTTACTTTTATACTCGGCTTCGGCAGCATCAGCTTTCGAAAGTCTCTCCTGAACTTTATTTTGATGCTCGTTTTCTTTATCTTCAAATTTCTTTTCACGATCAGCTATTTGTTCTTTGTGCTTCTTATCTTTAAGCTCAAATAACTTCTCTCTTTGAGTTCGACGAGCTTCCCAGATCTTTTCGCGAAGTTCCTTAATATAAGCACGAGACTCCTCTCGAGCTTTTTTTGCTAAAGCGATGTTTTCTTTAATCTTTGCGGAATATTCCTCACGATTCGCTTTTCGCTCAGCTTTACTCATGCCTTTAAGTTCTTCACGAAGCTGCTTATTGGCATCTGAAAGCGAAGTCGTGTATTCTTTTAAAGAATCTCGCTTAGAATAGATCTCATTCCGAATATTTTTTACAGTCGTCGCTGTACTAGATCTAACTTGCTCAATTTCTTCGTCGGTGCTTGCTGGCTGCTTAGACGATATTTGGTTTTCAGCATTTGAATCGGAACTTGACGTTGTAGTTTTAGGCGTGCTAGGTTCTTCATAAAAATATCCGCCACTAGCAGCGCTAGTTCCGTCGCCTCGATGACCGCCATATCGATCTTCATAGCCTTTTAGCTTTTTATGAGACTCGTAATATTCATGAGCCTTTTCGGGATCATAATATGGGCTAGCATACTGTGACATACTATCACCCGCCCAATTCGTCTATAAGTTCATTGAGATCCTGTTCTGTTTCGCTAATCTCTGCATCATTCTTTAATGCATCGTCAAGTAAAGATTGAAGTTCATCAACAGACAAATTGTCCAAATTTTCAGCTTCGCCACCATTCTGGTCAGTTGGCTGACTATTATTTTCATTTTGCATAAGAGCAGCCATAGCATTAGGATCCACCTGATTAATCGGCATGTTCTTATTAATCAGCTGATCCGACCGTGGATCGTCATTCGGCTTAAATCCGAGAATCGATCGGAACTCATTAGCGGACAGAATCTCATTTCTACTAAGAGAATTGGCCATCTCTCCAACTTCAGTCGGAGTAACCATATCGAATGCGTCGATGTAGTATTTGATCTTCTGGCCTTGAGTCCTAGCAGTAGGCGTAAGAAACTTCCTTGTGAATTCCAATTCAATAGTGTCCAAGATTGGCTTCAATACTTTTTTGTTATACGCGACCATTTGTTCAGAATTAGCAGTACCTCGAAAAACGTCGCCGCTAATTCCAATCTGGTTGTATAGCTGTTCGGTAAGTTTCTCGATTTGTTCGGGAAGATCACTTTCTATAGATCTGCCAAGCTGTGTTATCTGCTCAGCCTGATCAATATAAGCGATACCGTATTTGGATTTCGTAAGCTGATCTTCAATCGCCTGCTTACGTTCCTCTGCTTGCGCCATTCGAGTAGGTGACTTTAAAGAATATGGCAATTTAACCAATAAGTTAAGCTTAGAAGATGCCTTTTGGTTATCCAATTGATCGAGAAGGTTCATCTTATATACGAGTCGCTTTAGAGTAGAATTTGGCTCATTCATAACAGAATAGAAAGGATTCTCGAGAATAGCAACCTTATCTTTAGGTAACGTTACTGATTCGCGTTTACCTGTTCTATCGTTATAAACTTCCATTTTGATTTGTGACGGAGCCCAATTAGTAATCAACCCCGTTCGAACCGAAAGTATGTCGAAGGAATTGTTTCGATCCAAATTCCTATCGGTATCAACTGGAACTACTGCTACTACACCCTCATCGAGCATAGATAAAACGACATCTACCCAGAAATCTCTAGCAGTTTGATCAATATTTGCAGATAGAGTAATGCAATCGTTCAAACCGCTTTTTATAGTCTCAATATAAGTATCGTTCTCATCAACTCGAACATGCTGCACTCGAGTAGATGCTACATCGTTAGCAATTCTATTAAACACCAGATTCAGAATAGATCGCTCATTATTATAGTGCATACGTCGTCGATCTTGCCTATAATAACTAGAGCCTCCAAACTCGGTCGTCATAGAGTAAATAGATTCAGCAGAACGTTCTTCTTCTCGTTTCGGTTCCGACTGAAAGGCATTCCATGCGCTAGCAAAACGATCTTTTAATGACATTAGTCACCTCCTATCCATTTACAGCATTTTTAATTTTACAATTTATTACACAGTTCGCTTATTAGTTGCTCGGACTTGCTTCGACTTAGCATTTGATCCGCTACGTTCCTTCTTGAGCTCTGCAAGCCATTCGGCTTCGCTCTTCTCCTCAGCGTTAGGATCATAGTACGGATTCTTTATCATAGTTACATAACTAGATTTTTTCTCTAATGCTGCCGGACCATATTTGGCTATGTGTTGAGCACGAGCAGCCTCGGTAGCTTTATTAATCTTTTCGGTTGCTTCTTTACCAAGGGCTCGAATAGTCGATTTCTTTCGGGTATTCGCAGGAGCTTTGCTAGAAACTTGGTTACTCGACACAGGTGCTTTAGAAGAAATAGAATTAGTTTTGGTTGCCGTAGCAACAGCTCCATTTTTCTTCTGAACAGTATTCTGTTTCAAAGCCCGTATACTATTTTGTAGTTGCTTTTTTCGTATGAGATCAAACCACGTACCACCATTAGATGCGCCGGAATTAGAGTTTGCCGTCAACTTTGACGGATCCCACTTCATACCCTTTACACCATAGTGATACAGTTCGCTATCTAACTCGTCCCGCCAGCTTGGCTCTCTTCCATTTTGAAGTTGATCGCGAAACGACGGTATATAGTCCATGGTGCCTCCTTTTCATTATTCGAACATGTCTCGATTGAGTTTATAGGCAACATAGGCATCCATCATAGCTGCGACACTATCGATTTTCTTATCGTTTCGCTTTTTCAACAGCTTACGATTGCCATTAGTGTCTTCTAGTGTTATGCAGTTACCCATGCAGAACGACATTAATTCCTCATCGAACAAAAGAAGTCTTTCTTCAGCTAATTTCTTAAGTTCTCCAAGAGGAACAGATTCTGTTTTAGCTCCCTGAATGACTTTCTCTATTCCGTATGGACCATTTTCAGTTTGCCATCGAGCGACAAAGTCTTTTGCATTATACGGATCGAATCCAAAGCATACAACATCGTAATCAGAATTCACAATAAAGGAATCGAGGTCATTGTAAACTTCCATCATGTCAAGCACAGCACCGTCCAAGACAACTAAGCTGCACTCTTTTATAAATTCATCATACTTTTGACGCATAGCAAGTGGTAGTTTCTTAAGAGTTAACTCTGATACATAGCATCTGGTCTTCACTCCGAAAGAACCGTCACGCAAAGGAAACAGAAACGTAAAAGCACAGAAGTCGTCACCTTGAGAAAGGTCCGCACCCATTGCGCATGGCATAGACCAGAAGTCATGTTTTCTATGAGGAAGAGTTTCTTCATAAGTAAAGAAGTACGTATAGCCCTCCATAGGAATGCCAAAGCGCTTAGCTAAAATATCATTTCGAGAGGCTGGATTCTTTTCAGCTCGTTCCACGTCTAGTTGATAAGTTTCATAGCTTACTGTCTTACCAATATTCGGTTGCGCTTTAACCCACATTTCTGGATTAGCAACTTCCTTAATGTCGTCCAGTTTGTAATACCATATGGACACATGTGGATTGATGTAATCGCCTTTTAGGATCGACATTAATTCCATTTTGATTGTATCGCCAGCGCTATTACGAACTGTGCCTTCAGATGATGTAGCGACGATCAGATAATCGTCCATCTTAGATGCACCCTGTTCAATAGCACCAATAACATCCTCGCGAATGTCGCCAGACAACCATTCGTCAACCGTGTTTATCCTAGAACGAGCTCCTTGTAACTTGTCAATTGACATTGGACGAGTTTCGATAATAGATCCTGTAAGGAAATTCTGAATACCCTTTTTAGTTGACGCCAACTTTGGGCGATTTATTCTAGATCCGGTAGTATTATTTAGAGACCCCTCAGTAAGAAATTGATACAGTGGTCCTCTAGATCTGACTAAAGCAGTTCGTATAGGTGACAGAGTTTCTTCAGCCTGTCTGATAGTAGGAGCAGTTACTATTTGATCAGTAGTCGTTGGATCGACCGATACGTAGTATGCCTGAATAGATGCAGCATACATAGACTTTGCTGCACCTCTTGCAACTATCAAATATTGCTTGTTGGTGAGTCGTTTCTTAATGGACTTTCGAACGTAATGTCCGCCATGACCATCTGGATACGGCTCCCAAACAGAACCCTCTACAAAGTAATACCAGCCGAAGACTTGCTCGCCCCACAATTTAAATGTATCAAGCAAATTAAGATCGCTACCGTCAGTTAGCGTCAATTCGTTGTTACAAAATTTTATCCAGCCTTCAACTGCTTGGTCGTCATAGAAAATTCCAGGATTAGCTATGAGATCGTCGATACGATTCATTTCCATCGAAATCTCTTCGTTAACGGGAATTTCGCCACGAATAACAGCATCTCTAAATAGGCCGTAATATTTGGGCACGGCCGTAGCAGATAGGCTCATGCCATCCTCTTTCTACAATCTAATATTATTGTTTTCTATTCTTTTTACCGCCATCATTTCCATTTTGATCTTTTTTCACCCATGCACCGTCAACACGATCCCAACCCTTTGGCGCAACGGGCATGCCCTCATCAGCAGCACGTCCCTTCGCGTCCCATTCTCGCTTCAAACGATCATAGTCGCTTTCCTTAGGATCGAGCTTATCGTTGATCTTCTTGGTAACCAAACCAGAGACGGTTGCAGTAGTAGCAGCTGTTATCGCGGTAGCAAGTATCTGTTCGCCGTTACGCTGAAGGAAGTCTTTAGCACGCTTACGACCAGGTGCCACTGCCTGATCCGTAAGATCTTTTAACTGCTTCTCTCGCTGAAGTCTGATTATCTGATTCACGAGCTCTTCATCGCTCAGCTGTGAAGAATTTTTAGCATTCCACATACGCTGTTCTTTAGCACTTTTTCTAGCAGCTCTATCTTCTGCACGATTTCTTCTCTTACCGGCAGCAGTCAGAGTTCCATCTTCATTTTGAAAACGACGAACGCCCCAATGCATTCCTTTAATTCCGTGGTGATACAGTTCATTCATGTACAACAATATCACCTCCTATTAAAACCGAATCGGACTGCTAGATCTCATCATTGCTTCGAAGTCCTTCATAGAGCCAGACTTTTCCCACCTAGTCTGTTCAGCACTCTTTTTAGACTTATTGGAAGATGAGTTCTTCTTTTTCTTTTTCAGCTCATCACTGGCATTAGAAGCAGCTTTCTTCGCAGCTTGAGTAGAAGACTTTGCTGCATTACTAGCACTCTTAGCAGCATTGGAAGCCGTAGTTCTCGCACTCTTAGCAGCAGTAGAAGCAGTGCTTCTAGCAGCCCTAGCGCCAGCAGAAGCGGTTTGAGCTGCGGACCTCGCAGCACTTCTTGCGCTTTGAGCAGCACTAGAAGCAGCACTTCTAGCAGCCTTAGCGCCTACAGCAGCCCTAGTAGAGCCTTCAAGTACAGCGCCTCTAGCTGCATCACGTGCAGAGCTAGCAGCAGACCTTGCAGTGCTTCCAGCCCTCTGAGCAGCAGATTTTGCAGCGCTTCTTGCACTAGAAGCAGCGCTTCTTGCATTTTGAGCGGCATTAGAAGCGGCGCTCCTAGCAGCCTTAGCGCCTACAGCAGCCCTAGTAGAGCCTTCAAGTACAGCGCCTCTAGCTGCATCACGTGCTCTAGAAGCTGCACTACGTGCCGAACTAGATGCATTAGAAAGTCTCTCACGTGCAGTTCTAGCAGCATTAGAGTTTCTAGCCCTCTGAGCGGCACTAGAAGCAGCACTCTTAGCAGCCTTAGCACCAGAAGAAGCAGTTTGAGCCGCAGATCTTGCAGCACTTCTTGCACTCTTAGTAGCACTAGAAGCGGCATTCTTAGCTGCCTTAGCACCTGCAGCAGCTGTCTGAGCAGAAGACCTTGCAGCACTTCTAGCACTCTGAGCAGCATTGGAAGCAGCACTCTTAGCAGCCTTAGCACCAGAAGAAGCAGTTTGAGCCGCAGATCTTGCAGCACTTCTTGCGCTTTGAGCGGCTTCAGAGTTTCTAGCCCTCTGAGCAGCACTAGAAGCAGCATTCTTAGCTGCCTTAGCACCTGTAGCGGCTGTTTGAGCAGCAGATTTAGCAGAGCTTCCAGCCTTCTGAGCAGCATTAGAAGCAGCATTCTTAGCTGCCTTAGCACCTGTAGCGGCTGTTTGAGCAGCAGACCTTGCAGCACTTCTTGCGCTTTGAGCGGCTTCAGAGTTTCTAGCCCTCTGAGCAGCATCAGAAGCAGCATTCTTAGCTACCTTGGCGCCAGTAGCAGCTGTTTGAGCAGCAGACCTTGCAGAACTTCTTGCATTTTGAGCTGCGGCTCCCGCTTTAGCCTTAGCATTCTTTACCGCTTCAGAATTTCTAACCCTCCGAGCAGCATCCGAAGCGTTCTTCATGCCAAGGTTTGCTTGTACCCTAGCCTTACCAGCAGCTCCAGCAGCCTTTTGACCAATCTTAGTTCTACCGACAGCTTCTTTAGCCCTAGCTGCAGCACTACGAACTTTCTCAGAAGCATTCTTAGCAGCATTCCTAGCAGCCTTGCCAGCTACAGCAGCTCGAGCAGATCCTTCTAACGTGGCACCCCTAGCCGCGTCTCGACCCTTAGACGCTGCACTAGCCGCAGCATTTCTCGCATTACTAGCAACCGCTCTAGCAGCACCCGCTAATTGTCCGCCACTAGCTCGATTGGCAAGATAGGCAGCACCACCAAGAGCCGCAGCAGTACCAGCAACCTTAGCAGCTGTAGCAAGGCGTTGTTTAGTCTTAGCGGACATACCTCTCTTTTTACCAGAACCGCTAGAAGAGCCCGATCTGCCAGAAGAACCGGACGACTTAGATGATCCGGATGAATGAGCATTTTCAGCTCTACGCTGAGCCTTTCCAGCAGGCGTTAAAGTTCCGTCGTAATTTCTAAAACGACGAACACCCCAATGCATTCCTTTAGTGCCATGATGCATTAGATAAGCATTTTGATCGCTCACTAGTACACCTCCTTATTCTCAACCGACTATAACTCCTCCGCCATTATCAACCATAATACTCATTCGAAACTCAAGTTCGCTTATACGTTCCTTATAAGCTTCGAATACATTAGAAGCTACTGGCGGATCAAATACTATTTTAGTTTTCAAATACAAATAATCTCGAATAACATTTTTGGGAATTTGTGTTTCGAATGAATCCCACAAAGTCCTATTATCGATTGAAAAGGGATGCTCTGGTCCAACACCCAATTGGAATAATGTAAGAAATGCTCCGTTAATATGCGAAATAACATCTATATCAAATTCTTTAACTTCTGGCTGAATGTTAAGCATCTTTTTAATATCGGATAGGATGGTCGCTGGACCATTAGACAGAATCTGCTTATACGTAATATAAACATCGTGTGGAGTAAGGTCTTGGCCTTCGACAACCAATGTATGCGTAGACGTAGTATAGCGTATCATTAATAGCACCTCCTTACCCTAGATGTTTAAAGTTCTTCATCGTAAAGATTGTCAAAACTCGGAATCTCAACAATGTCAGTAGCATGTCTAGTTCCGTCAGATGTTTTCCAGTTAACCTGCACCTGAACAAAACCAGGTTCGAACAGTGCCGTTTGCTCTTGAGTCAATGAGGAAACAAGAACCGTATTATCTCCGATAAAACTCGTAGATGTTGGTCGAACAGTTATCTCAAGCTCTTGTACTCCTTGGCCATTGGTATGAACAGCCGTGTGATACTCCTCGTCAGAGTCTAATTCAGGTAGATCATTTTGAATGGTATCAGTGTCGGACTGATCATTCCCCACACTAAGAACCACATTATCCATCGGTGCCTCCATAATCAATTACACCTTCGTAAATCCATCCGTCAGGTGTTCGGACTTTGTAGAATTTTCGATCCGTCCAGTCATAACAATATTCTTCAGGATCAATCTCAATAGTTGATCCTTCTTTAACAAGTTCATTGTCGTCAAATATCGGACCATCTCGTAAACCGACAATGTCATCGGCATGCATTGGGATCCATGGAGTTCGACGAATAGATGCTGATCTGCATCCAACGATGTGAGTTCGTATCCAAGCCATAGTAGCCCCTTTCGCAAAAATACCATACTCTAATATAGGAGGACCAAAGAGGTCCTATGGACAAAGGAGGATAAACATGAAGAAAGCTGAGAAGAATGCAGTTAAGAGGTTTTATGTTAATTGGCATGGTGCTCGCAAATGCAAGAAGAATGATCCGTCGAATGTGAAATCGTTCTTCATGGGCGGATGGTGTGCCATGACCAATAAGCAGGCTGAATACTTTCTTGGACTGCTGACCGATGGAGATCGGAAAGAACTCATGAAATATCCGATTTGGATGTAGAAAGTCTTTGGCTTATTCGAGTCAGAATTGGCGGGTTAAAAACTCGCCTTTTCTTTTTTTTTCGCAAATTTTACTTGCTAGTATATAGGATTCTATGAAAGGAGTATTATGGAAACTATTTTGATAAAACGCACGATTAGTAAAGAACAATTTGATGCTATGAGCGATACGGATATATCGGAAATTGTTCAACTGTATTGTGGAACATTACTACAGATTGAACAATTCGAAGATGTCGTTACGCTTCACATTATAGCACCGAGTACTTGGAAGACATGTTTGATACAAAATTTTCTATTACCATATAGATACATCTAGAATCCGTTGAAGGAGTAGGCTTTACAGCTTACTCTTTTTTTTCGCTAATTTTACCATCCCTATAATAGGAGGAAGGGAGTATAAACCCCGGCAGGCTTAGGTGTCTTACCACTGCGCGGAGCCCTAAGTCAGGTCGGACCAATAGTTCAATGGTAGAACACCGATCTGAGTATCGGAGACCCGTGTTCGAAGCGCGGAACTTCCTCTTTTTTTTCAACCTCGCTAAATTTACTTTCCGTATTATAGGACAGCAGCCGATTAGAAAGGAGCTAATCATGATCATTACAGTAATTGGACTGGCTGCCGCTGCAGGACTATTCGCACTTGATGCTTACGAGGAGCGTAAGAAGCAGCAAGAAATATCAGAATATTTTAAGCGGTGGCAAGAAGAGAACGACTTTATTGATAAGAATCTGAAAGTCGGCATGCGGTAAGTTAAAGAGGGAGTTTATGTAAAGATGGTTAATGCATAAACTTTCTCTTTTTTTTACCTCGCTAAATTTACTCTCCGTATTATAGGAAGGTATTAAACCCGATTAGAAAGGATCTACGATGAAGGTTAAGTACATGCAGACGCAGGTGCAGAACGAAGAGATCGTTGCGAGCGTCGAAGACAAAGTTCCGATGGAGTTCGATTCTTTCGATGAAGCAGCTAAATGGATTGCTAGCTGGCTTGATTGGAAAGAAGAGTTCCTAACGAACCTTGGAATTCGATATAAGCGCGAAGGAAGTGTTTTGTACTGGACGGCACTGGATACTATCCAGATCACCGAAGTTCTTGGCGTGACGGTTTAGCAACATCTAAAAGGCTAAGGGCGACAAAGAAAGGAGTTAATCGCTCCTTAGCTTTTTCGCAGATTTAACTCGGCTTTTTTTTTTTTTTTTTTTTTTTTTTTTTTTTTTTTTTTTTTTTTTTTTTTTCAACCTCGCTAAAATTACTATCCGTATTATAGGATAGCGTTACTATAAAGGAGGCAAAAATGTTTTATACAATGGAAGAGTTAGAGCGTATGCTTATCGACAGTGTTAGCAGAACGTTAGCAGACATGGAGTGCAACTATAAACATGAATTCGAGTATGCAATTTCTGAAATCAGACATGCCCAGTGCGACATGGTATGTTTTGGTATTCACAATGCACAACTCTGGGATGGATCTGTTTTAGCCGCAATCAAGTCAGCTCGTAATGCTGAAGAAAATTGGAAGCAAGCTAAACAATTGTATGACGAAACTATTGAGCACTATAGCAACAAGTAACGTCAATCAGAGAAGTCTATGTATAGAAAGTTAATACATGGACTTTCTCTTTTCGCAGTTTTAACTCGGCATTATTTTTTTTTTTTTTTTTTTTGCTTCTACCAGAGTTTAGTATCACCAGCAGATCGTGGAGAGTAGTCTGGCATGAGTAATGATTCGTCACTGTAGTGTATTGCAGTGTGAGTATCTCTCGAAACACAGATTAGATTGTCCTCATCGTATAACAGCGGATCATCCTTCTCAAACATTTCGAGAGTCACGGGGTTTATGTGATGGACAAATATCGTTCCGCCTATTGGACGATCCGGTATGGCCAGATCGCAACCCTCATCTCGTACAATTACTCTAACTCGTAACTGTTTCCAGATTGGCGATGAGTAAAACGCTTGGTTAAGGTATCTATCAAATCCGAATGTTGCATCGCCAACTATTCCATCGAGTTTCAAATATCGGTAACGTTCCATGAAGGTCGGAATTCGAATCAACTCGCTATATGACTTACGCAATGTCATCATCGTCCTCAGTAGAAACACCATTATAGACTCGAAATGCAGCAAGAGCTTCTTCGTACTTAGCACTGTTTGCTTTGCTCGAGTCGACTGCTTCCTTCTTGGATTCGAGTAGGTGAGTTTCCGCCTCAAGTTTCTTCTTCTCAAGTTGAGCTCGAGCAGTTCCGAGTTTCAAGAAGTGGACTATCTCCTGTGCAGAGGCAGTTTTGTCAAGTAAACGTTCTTCAGCAAGATCATACGCCAAATTAATGAGCTGATTCTCTCGATTCTCGGGATCTCGAGCTGGAGGAGACATCCTCTCAAGTTTTTCCGTAGACTTTTTGCGTCTTTCCATAATGTTTGCTCCTAGTTTAGTACTGTTTTACATTAGTTTAAATATACTTCTTTCTAGAATTGCCAGAGTTTTAACGGGTTTTTTGTTGAGATAGGATAGTCGAATCTGGACCAGGGACTCGGCAGTGGGCTCTTGAAAGGAGAAACGCGTTAGCACCAGTATGTTGTGAGGAGCATCACCAGCATCGGGAAGTAAACTCTGGCAATTCTAGAAAGAAGTATACTAAAATAACCCCTGAAATTTTCCCACCGGAGAATTTTTAAAG
>Ga0326511_10001495_pt1 | contig 19361 bp, 10 predicted proteins | sample 0_2496_0518_D_FD_203701 | JGI IMG/M metagenome (GOLD analysis project Ga0326511, IMG submission 203701) | Bovine rumen microbial communities from UC Davis, California, United States - 0_2496_0518 | ecosystem: Host-associated > Mammals > Digestive system > Stomach > Rumen | place: USA... | reverse complement strand
AAGGAGAACTTTTCTTTAGCCTTGTAACCTCTTTTGACAGAGAGACTTAAATTGGGACGGTCGAAGCTTGAGACAAACGCCTTGGCATTTTCTATTTTCAACTGCGTGAGGATGTCACGTCGTGTCAGCTTGTCGGCAGTAGCAGTAAGCGCCATGATGGGCACATCGGGGAATCGGTCGCGCAATTGTCCCAACTGCGTATATTCAGGTCGGAAGTCATGCCCCCACTGGCTAATACAATGGGCCTCATCAATGGCAAAGAGCGAGATACGCATCTGTCGCAGTAGGAAGTCCATTTCGCTGAGCAGCTTTTCCGGGGAGATATAGAGCAACCTTAATAGTCCGCCTGCACACTTCCGACGGATGATGACATCGCTGGTCTGGTCGCCCGACGAGTTCAGCGCTTCTGCTTCTATACCATTGGCCTTGAGTGTCTCTACCTGATCCTTCATCAGGCTGATCAGTGGTGAGACGACGATGGCTGTTCCCGGCAGGACGAGGGCAGGAATCTGATAGCAAAGACTCTTACCTCCGCCAGTAGGCATCAGCACGAGGGCATCATTGCCGCCGATGGCGTGGCGAATGATGTCCTCTTGCAATGGCCGGAACTCGTCGTAGCCGTAGTAATGTTTTAATATCTCGTGAATCTGATCAGGCATCAGTGTCTATCTGCTCATGAGGAAACGCTTGAAGTCGGCGAAGTCCTTCGACATCTCCACGCTCTGCTTCGTACCCCGCATGAAAGCTTGCAACCTTTCAGGAATTTCCACGTCGATGCCTAAAATGCTGTCGACCTTCTCCTTGAATTTGGCAGGATGGGCTGTCTCACAGAAGACGCCAACCTCACCGGGCTGCAACTGTTCTTCAAGTGCCTGATAGCCACAGGCACCATGAGGATCAAGCACATATCCCGTCTCGGCATAGCACTTGCGCATGGTCTCCTTGATCTGCTCGTCGCTATAGGTGGCACCGCTAATCAGGCTGCTGATGCGCTCATGGCTCTTGCCATAGAGGTCGTAGATACGGGCAAAGTTGCTCGGATCACCCACGTCCATCGCATTGGCCAGCGTCTGCTTTGAGGGCTTCGGCTCATATTTTCCTGTCTGTAAGTAGTTGTAGAACACGTCATTGGCGTTGTTGGCTGCAATGAAGCGCTTCACTGGCAGCCCCATCTCATGACCGAAGAGGGCAGCACATATATTTCCGAAGTTACCCGAGGGGACGCACATCACCAACTCGTTGGCTTTACCCAGTGCCTTCATACGAGCATAGGCATTGAAATAATAGAATGCCTGGGGCAGGAAACGAGCCACATTGATACTATTGGCCGAAGTCAGCTTCATGTGGCGGTTGAGTTCCTCGTCCATGAATGCACTCTTTACCAAGGTCTGACAATCATCGAAAACACCGTCCACCTCAATGGCGGTGATATTCTTGCCAAGCGTCGTGAACTGGCATTCCTGAATAGGACTTACCTTTCCTTTGGGATAGAGCACGTAGACATGGATTCCCTCCACGCCCAAGAAGCCGTTGGCCACGGCACTTCCCGTATCGCCACTGGTGGCTACGAGCACGTTCACCAACTCTTTACTTCCCTCCTGCCTGATGAAATATTGCAGCAGTCGTGCCATGAAACGGGCACCTACATCCTTGAAAGCCAGCGTGGGGCCATGAAACAGCTCCAGCGAGTAGATATTATCCTTCACTTTGACCACTGGGCAGTCGAAACGCAGGGTGTCGTACACCAACTCCTGCAGGCAGTCGCCATCAACGTCCTCACCAAAGAAAGCGTCGGCGACGTTGTAGGCGATGTCCTTGAACGGCATTTCCTGAATGTAGTCAAGGAAGGTCTTCGACAACTTGTTGATACGCTCTGGCATATAGAGGCCTCTATCTTCGGCCAGTCCCTTCACCACTGCCTTTTTCAGTGTGGCCAGGGGAGCCTTTCCATTCGTACTATAGTATTGCATAAACTGATTGTTGGTTTGGTTATGTGTTGTTATCGTACCTTATTTCACCTCATTGACCAGTTCCTTCTCGTCCAGGAAGTCACGGATATTCTGCAAGGTGGTGACGGCAATGTTGCGGGTAGCCTCACGAGTAAAGAATGCCTGGTGTGAGGTCACGATGACGTTTGGCATCATCAGCAGCAGAGCCAGTTTGTCGTCGTCAATCATACGGTCAGAACGGTCCTCATAGAAGTAATCGGCTTCCTCCTCATAGACATCGAGTGCAGCCGAGCCGATCTGGTGAGAGCGTAGTCCGTTGATGAGGTCTTCGGTCTTGATGAGTTTACCGCGTCCAGTGTTGATAATCATCACGCCATATTTCATCTTGGTGATGCTGTCGCTGTTGATGATGAACTTCGTGTCTTCGGTCAGTGGGCAGTGCAGCGAGATGATATCCGATCCCTCGTATAGTTCGTCGAGGGTCACCATCTTCACGCCATACTCCTTGGCAAAGGCCTCATCGGGATAGACGTCATAAGCTAATATGTTCATGCCGAAGCCATGTAGTATCTTGATCAGTTCCTTGGCGATACGACCCATGCCAACCACACCTGCCGTCTTGCCATACATATCGAAGCCCATGAGTCCACCAAGTCGGAAATTACCCTCACGAGTGCGATAGACAGAGCGGTAGACCTTGCGGTTGAGGGCGAGCATCAGCGTGACGGCATATTCGGCCACGGCATGTGGTGAATAGGCAGGCACACGCACCACACGGATGCCATGCTTCTGAGCAGCACGAACGTCCACGTTGTTGAATCCTGCGCAACGCAGGGCGATCAGTTTCACGCCATTCTCCTTCAGTCTGATGATGACCCGCTCGTCACACTCGGCATTTACGAAGATGCACACCATGTCCATGCCACGTGTCAGCGATACGGTGTTCAGGCTCAGGCGCTCCTTGAAATACTGAATCTCGAATCCAAATTCGGCGTTTACTTTGTCAAAGGTCTCACGATCGTAACTTTTAGCATCGAAAAAAGCAATTTTTGTTGTCATAGATTTTAGGATTTTAGTTTAATGTTATTTTTCTGTGTTCATGAATGTCTGCATGAATTCATGGAGTCGAAGCAAGCCGTAGCCGCCCGTCACGCACGACACTTCGTCATATTGTTGCACCTCGTCGGGCTCTATACCTTTATAATATATAAGGAAGGGCACTGGCTTTCCTACATGGATACGCATCTCAACCGGCGTCAGGTGGTCGGGCAGGACGGCGATGGCCACCGGTTCTTCCCAGGTAGCTATCTCACGATAGATGGGAGCAATAAGCCGCTCGTCCAGATACTCTATAGTCTTCAGTTTCAGCTCCAGGTCACCATCGTGGCCAGCCTCGTCACTGGCTTCGACGTGAACGAACACGAAATCTTGCTCACGGAGAGCCTTGATGGCCGCCTCGGCCTTGCCCTCATAATTGGTGTCAGCAAGACCGGTTGCCCCTTCCACCTCCACGATATCGAGACCTGCATAGTGGCCGATGCCGCGAATCAGGTCCACGGCAGAGATTACCGAACCCGTCTTCACCTGCGGATAGAGCTGCTGCAGGGTGGGCATGGCCGGACGGTAGCCGCCACTCCAAGGCCAGATGCTGTTGGCCTGTCGCTCACCACGCTTGGCCTTTTCTATGTTGTAGGGGTGCTTGGCGAGCAGTTCCTGCGACTTCAGGATGAGGTCGTTGATCAGGTCAGCGGTTTCCTGTGCGCTAAGTGCACTATCAGATGAAGCAGAGTCCTCCGGTGTAACCAGCAGCGGACGCCATTCCTCGTTGGGGTGGTCATGGGGAGGATTGCATACGATGTGCTTGTTGCCCCCCTTGATGACGAGCAGGTGGCGATACTGTATTCCGCAGAGGAAGTGCACCCGTTCGTTGCCCAGATGCTCGTTCAGATAGTCAATGAGCAAACGGGCATCCTCCGTTTGCAGGTTACCACCGTTATGGGTGATAATCTTTCCGTCTTCCAGCGTGATGAGATTGCAGCGGATGGCAAAGTCGTCGGGCTGCATCTCATAGCCAATGGACGCAGCCTCGAGAGGGCCACGTCCTTCATAGACCTTGTTCAGGTCATAGCCTAAGATGGCGGTGTTGGCCACCTCGCTGCCTGGGGGGAAACCTTCGGGCACGGTGATGAGCCGCCCCGTCCTTCCGTTCTTGGCCAGCATGTCCATCATGGGTTTATGTGCATATTGCAGCAAGGTCTTGTTGCCAAGACGCTCTACGGGCAGGTCGGCCATGCCGTCGCCGAGGATGATGATATGTTTCATAACTCAGAATTATATGTTGGCTATCGACATGATATTGGCGAAGACACCGGCAGCCGTCACGCTGGCACCGGCACCATAGCCCTGTATGAGCATGGGGTACTCCTTATAGCGCTCCGTGGTGAGCAGCACGATGTTGTTGGAGCCTTCAAGTCCATAGAATGGATGATGCTGTCCGACGGCTTCGAGTGAGACGGAGGTCTTTCCTCCCTCCATCTTGGCCACAAACCGCCAGCGTTTGCCTTCGGCCTCGAGCACCTTGCGTCGACTTTCGAAGTCGGCGTCCAGGTCAGGCAGGTTCTTCCAGAAGTCTTCTATCGAACCTTCGAAGAATGCGTCGGGCATGAACAGGTGTTTCTCCACGTCGTCCTGCTCCACCCTGTAGCCAGCCTCGCGAGTCAGGATGACTAGCTTGCGGATGACGTCCTTGCCACAGAGGTCGATACGTGGGTCTGGCTCGCTGTAGCCATTCTCCTTGGCCAGTCGGACGGTCTCCGAGAAGGGGACCTCCTTGGAGATGGTGTTGAAGATGAAGTTCAGCGTGCCGCTGAGAACGGCCTCGATGCGGAGGATCTTGTCGCCGGAGTCAAGCAGGTCGTTGATAGTGCCAATGATGGGCAGTCCCGCACCTACGTTGGTCTCGAAGAGGAACTTGATGCCGCGCAGCAAGGCGGTGTTCTTCAACTTGCGGTATGCTTCGTAGGGCCCCGAGGCTGCAATCTTGTTGGCCGTGACCACCGAGATGTTATGATTCAGGAAGTCCTGATAGAGGGCAGCCACATCGGCCGAGGCAGTACAGTCGACGAAGACGGAGTTGAAGATGTTCATGCCGATAATCTCGTCCCTCAGCCGTTGTATGTTGCTTGGCTCAGCCTGTGCCATCAGCTCCTTGTAGGTACGCAGGTCGATGCCGTCGCGGTTGAAGATGGCTTTCTTCGAACTCGCAATGCCCACCACTTTCAGTTTCAGCTGTCGTGTCTCCTTCAGCTTCTTGTATTGCGAGTTGATCTGTTCAATCAAGTTGCCGCCCACGGTGCCAATGCCACAAATGAAGAGGTTGAGCACCTTGTATTCAGACAGGAAGAACGAGTCGTGCAGCACGTTGAGCGACTTGCGGAGGTACTTGGCATCGACCACAAACGAGATATTGGTCTCGCTGGCACCTTGTGCGCAGGCGATGACCGAGATACCGCTGCGTCCCAGCGTACCAAACAGCTTTCCGGCAATGCCCGGCGTGTGCTTCATGTTCTCGCCCACGATGGCAATGGTAGCCAGTCCGCTCTCGGCATGCATGGGGAACATGGCACCCGTGACGATCTCCTTGGCAAACTCCATGTTGAGCACTTCCACGGCCCGTCCTGCATCCTCGTCCCGCACGCCGATGGAGGTGGAGTTCTCTGACGAAGCCTGTGACACCATAAAGACCGAGATGCCGTTCTCTGCCAGCGTGGAGAAGATGCGGCGGTTCACGCCGATGACACCCACCATCGAGAGGCCCGTCACAGTGATAAGGGTAGTCCCCTTGATGCTGGAGATACCCTTGATCATGCGGTGGTCGTTCTCTATTTTCTGCTTGATGAGCGTGCCCGGGTGCTCCGGGTTGAAGGTGTTCTTCACTTTGATGGGAATATTCTTCACGCAGACGGGATAGATGGTCGGGGGGTAGACAACCTTGGCGCCGAAGTTGCACAGCTCCATCGCCTCGATGTAGCTCAGCTCGTTGATGGTGTAGGCCGTCTTGATGACCCTTGGGTCAGCCGTCATGAATCCGTCCACGTCGGTCCATATCTCAAGCACGGAGGCATCGAGGGCAGCGGCAATGATTGCGGCAGTGTAGTCGCTGCCACCACGCCCTAAGTTGGTCGTTTCGCCCGTATCGCGGTCACGGCTGATGAAGCCCGGCACCACGGGAATGGCATGCAGCGTAGCAAACCTCTCCCTCACCAGCTTGTTGGTCAGGTCGGCGTCGAGGATGTGCTTGCCCTGCTTTCTCACCGTCTTGATGAAGTCGCGGCTGTTGTATCGGCATCCACCCTGTATCAGTGTGGCTACGATATGCGAACTGATACGCTCACCATAGCTCACGATAGCGGCCTGCGTCTTGGCACTCAAGTCTCGTATCAGGAACACGCCATAATATATGGAACGCAACTGCTCAAACAGTTCGTCGAGCGTTGCGAGTAGTCTTGTTCGCTTGTCGTTGTCGGCGATGATGGTGTCCACCATGTCGTGATGTCGCGCCAGCATGGCTTCAAACCTCTCTTTCCATGCCTCATCGCCATTAAGGGCCAGCTGGGAGGTAGCGATCAGCATGTCGGTGATGCCTCCCAGCGCACTCACCACGACGATGACTTGTTCTTGTTCAGCCTCCACGATACGTTTCAGGCTGAGGATGCTTTCCACGGAACCTACGGACGTTCCGCCAAATTTCATTACTTTCATTTTTCCTGAGGTCCCAAAATAATTGTTACAAGGTGCAAAAGTACAAAATAAATTGCAGACAACACACAAATTATTTGTCAAATTGCTACTTTTTTACTAATTTTGTCGCCAAATTTTTATAAATCGGTATAAAATATCATGAATATCAAAACGTTTGCACGCTTCGTAGCGCTTGCCTTGGTCATCGTCCTGTCGGCCTGTGGGGGCAAGCAGCAAGCCACTCCCGATGCCACTTCCATCAAATGCATCATGGATGAAGAAATGGACGAGTCAGTAGATAGTCTGGTGGTTGACCGTATGGTACAGGAGCAGAAGGACAGCATCATTGAAGTTAGCTATCAGGTGGACTACCCCGTAGCGGGCAAGTTGGTGCTCGTTGACTCCCTGCGCCGTTTCATCACACAGGCCATTGATGTCAATCCGCAGAAATACTCCGATTTCAAGGAAGCACTGAAGTCGGTGGTCAGGCAACAATATGCTTCGTTGAATGAAGAACGCACCGAGTTTGACGCAGAGGTTGATTTCGAAGTGCCCTCCTTTGCCTACGAGTGCAGGGTGGAACTTGAGGAGCAAAACGACAGCTATGTCACTTTTTCCACGGCGATTTATGAGTATCATGGCGGCGCCCACGGCGGTGCCTTTGGCGCCTGCACCACGTTCCGCAAGGACAACGGCCAACAGTTAGGTTGGAACATGCTGCAGGATCCCCATTCGGCCGGATTCCTCAACCTCATCAAGAAAGGTCTCTATGCCTATTTCAGCAGTGCCGACGAGACCATCACCAATGACAGTCAGCTACAGGATTGCCTGCTTATCGTTGGAGACGTCAGCCACCTGCCCCTGCCTTCCTGCCAACCTTGGCTCACCAAGGAGGGGATGGTGTTGAGCTATCAGCAATACGAGATTGCCCCCTACGCAGCCGGTATGCCAAGCTTTGTCCTGACCTACCAGGAAGTGCGCCCCTATCTCACCAAGGAAGCCCTGCAACTCCTCCACCTATGATCAGAGAATTTCAAGTACGAGTACTGCCTGCCGTTGCTGCCCAACAGGAGTGCTTGGTGGCATATTTGGCTGAAGAGTATGGCATTGACCCTCAGAGCGTTAATGGCATTCGGCTCTTGCGACGCTCCATCGATGCCCGTCAGCGTACCATCTATGTCAATCTTAGCCTCCGTGTGTATATCAACGAGGAGGTCAAGGATGACCTCTTCGAGCCCGTCACCTATCATGATGTGTCCGACCGTCCTCAGGTTATCGTTGTCGGTGCTGGCCCCGGCGGACTCTTCGCCGCCCTGCGCCTCATCGAGTTGGGCCTTCGTCCCATCGTCCTGGAGCGGGGAAAGAATGTCCATGACCGCAAGAAAGACTTGGCCATGATCGCCCGCACCCAACAGGTGGACAGCGAGAGCAACTATTGTTTCGGCGAGGGTGGGGCAGGCGCCTACTCCGACGGCAAACTCTATACCCGCTCCAAGAAACGCGGTTCCATTGACAAGATACTGCGGGTGTTCTGTCAGCATGGAGCCTCCACCGCCATCTTGGCCGATGCCCATCCCCATATCGGTACCGATCGTCTTCCGCAGGTCATTGAGGCCATTCGCAACACCATCCTCCGTTATGGAGGAGAGGTACACTTCCAGACCAAGATGACGCGCCTCCTCATCGACCATCAAGGCCGTGTGGTGGGCTGCGAGGCCATCCACCATCCACAATCCACCATCCACTATCCACCATCCACCCTCTACAAGGGCCCCGTCATCCTTGCCACTGGTCATAGTGCCCGAGATGTCTACCGCTATTTAGCCGAAGCCCATATCGAGATAGCCTCAAAAGGCATTGCCGTTGGCGTGCGTTTGGAGCATCCCTCCCATCTGATAGACCAGATACAATACCATCGCAAGGAGGGTAGGGGCCCTTGGTTGCCCGCCGCCGAATATTCCTTTGTGACCCAGGTCGAAGGCCGTGGCGTGTATAGCTTCTGCATGTGCCCCGGTGGCTTTGTCATCCCCGCCGCCACGAGTCCAGGGCAGATCGTGGTCAACGGCATGAGTCCAGCCAACCGAGGCACCAAGTGGAGCAACTCCGGCATGGTGGTCGAGATACGCCCAGAGGATGTCGAGGGCGATGATCCCCTGCGGGTGCTGCGCTATCAGGAGCAGTTGGAGCACCTTTGCTGGCAGCAGGGCGATAGGCGTCAGACAGCCCCTGCACAACGCATGGCCGACTTCGTCAATGGCCGGTTGAGTGCCGATCTTCCCAAGTCGAGCTATGCCCCAGGGCTCCTCTCCTCGCCCCTCCATTTCTGGATGCCCCATCCTGTAGCCAGTCGCCTGCAACAAGGCTTCCGCGTCTTTGGCCGTCAGGCTCATGGCTTCCTCACCAACGATGCCATCCTCATCGGCGTGGAGACACGCACCTCAAGTCCTGTGCGCATCCCTCGCGACGCCACCACCCTGCAGCACATACAGGTACCGGGACTCTTCCCCTGTGGCGAAGGAGCAGGCTATGCCGGTGGCATTGTCTCCGCAGGCGTGGATGGCGAACGCTGTGCCGAGATGTGTGCCACTTACCTCTCCTCTCACCAGTAGTCCATTGTTTCCCCTATTTATTCACATAAAAAAAACTAACATGAAAAGACTTTACACCATCGTGCTGATGTGCCTTGCTTTGCTCACGGCATCTGCACAAAGTAATTTGAACATTGTAGCTGATCCTATTGACGGCTCTACTGTTGAGAAGCTCAGTAGTGTGCTATTGACCTTTGAGGGAGCCACCTCCGTTGACCAAGGGTCTGCTGCCAGCAGCGTGACCATTGGCTCTGACAAGGGCTATTCGGCTGGATGTACGCTGGCCTATGGCGAGGCCGACAACCAAATGGTCGTGAGCTTCACCGAAGTAAACGAGGAAGCCACTTACACGCTGACCTTCCCTGAAAATGCCTTCAGTGCCGAGGGTGCCACCATTCCCGCCTTCACGCTGACCTACAAGATTGGCGAGGAGACGCCACAGGGCTTGGTCCTGTCGCCCGCTGGCGGCACGACGACCTGGCTCACCGACATCGTGGTGACTTACGGTGCCGACCCGTCGAAGACCCTTTCGTTCAACACCTACAGCGGCGACCAGCCCTATTTGGTCAATGCCGACAATGAGCAGTTGACGTTGGACATCAACAACGTCTATGACAGCAACCTGGGCCGTAGCATCTGCCACATCATGCCCCGCTTGCTCATCACCACCCCAGGCGAGTACAAGCTGGTCATTCCCGAGGGATATTTCTACTATTATGATAATGGTCAGCAGATGCTGCCCGGTGTCACCGCCACCTACAATGTCACGGTAGGCGAACAGGAGGTGTTCACCTCCATTCCCTCAAAGGACACCCCCGTCAGTCAGTTCCAGACGCTCGTCATCACCTTCCCCAACGCTACGACCGTAGCCGCCAACGCTGCGGGCAGTATCGTACTCTATCAGAATGCCGAGACATGGAAGGGCAGTGCCTCGCTGGGTTACAACTTCACCTACGAGGGCAACCAGATGACCTACTCCAGCTATTCGCCCATTATCGATGCCGGTCACTACACCATGACCTTCCCCGAGGGCTGTCTGCTCTTGGACGATCAGCCCAGCGCCCCCTTCATGGTTGAGTTTGACATTGTGGAGAACGAGCCGCTCAACATGGTGGTCACCCCCGCTCAGGACGCCAGCGTTGAAGGTATTCTCAACAGTGCCATCATCAGCTTCCCCGACGAGACCGACATCACCTACAACTCCGGTTCGATTACCCTCTATCAGGTGCTCGCAGACAAGGAAGTCACCATTGGCAGTGCCTACGGCGCACAGACCACCGTCAAGCAGGAAGATGGCAAATCGTTCAAGGTGAGCTTCCCTGGCATTGCCACTGAGAGCGGTACCTACAAGATTGTCATCCCCAAGAACCTCTTCGCCACCAGCGACCGATTCAATGCCGAGACCAGCGTGACCTTCAGCTACACGGCACCAACACCTGCCGCCTTCGAGGTGACCCCTGCCGCCGGAAGCGATCTTGACCGCATCCAGCAATTCACCATCACCTTTGCCGGCGATGACGACGTTACCGTCAACACGGCACTCACATCGGCCAGCATCCTGCTCTACAAGGGCGTTCCCCACAAGAACGAGTATGGCTACCTGACAGGCGGTACCCAGCATGCCAGTGTTGCTCCCAGTGCCATTACCAAGACCGATGGCACCAAGGGCGAGTTCACCATCACCTTCAGCAATCCTGGCGTTGAGCCCGACGACTATGCACTCATCTTCCCCGCAGGCATCTTCCTTGTGGGCGACAAGACCTTCAACATGACCGACACGCTGATCTATCATGCTACGGGTAACGGACTCGACAAGATTGTAGCTACGCCTGTCGGAACGGTAGCATCGCTGAAGGACATCACGCTGACCTTTGTCAACGAGACCTCGGTCGTGTTCCAGACCGCCTACGCCAGCACTTCGCTCTACATGGTGAACCCCGATGCTTCTTACGACACCTATAAAGAGAATATCTCGGCAACCGAAAGCACCTGGGCCGGCCTTGTCAGCATCGATGCCGACCAGCCCAACAAGCTGAATATCACCCTGATGAATGAATACACCGAGACAGGACAGTACTACATCTCGCTCTCTCCTTACTTCCTCTATATGAGCGACGGCACCACGCCCAACACCGTCAACAAGGTCTACTTCACCGTCGATCCCATCACCACTGGCATCGAGGAAGTGGAGAAGGCTCCGGCCGCCAATGGCCGTATCTTCAACCTCAACGGTGTGGAGGTGAAGGGCATGAAGCGTCCCGGACTCTATATCAAGAACGGGAAGAAGATAGCCATCAAGTGATAACAAAGCTAATCGCTATCGATGAAACGTATTTTTTTCACGACGATACTGATGGGAATGCTGTTGGCAGGATATGCCGACGGCATTCCTTCGCATGAGCAGAAAGCCCGGCTGATGGCCAGGCCCCGCACGGTGGCCTACGACCGCATGACCGCCGACGGACTGTCGCACCTCAGGGTCTACAACGTGGTCGACGGTGGTTTCGTGCTGACCCGGGGCGACCAACTGATAGGCTATAGCGACACGGGCCACTTCGACGCCGCGACCGCAGCCCCCGCCATGCTTGACATGCTCGAAGCATGGCAGCAGGCTCCCGCCTCTTCCACCACCGCCGAGGAAACCCAAGTGGCCGTTGCGCCCCTCCTTTCCGACATTGCCTGGAACCAGGACGCCCCTTACAACGACCTCTGTCCCTTGTACGACATGACCACCCGTTGTCCTACCGGCTGCGTGGCTACGGCCATGGCTCAGGTGATGTACTACCACCGATGGCCTTTGCAGGGCACAGGGTCGCACAGCTATCAGCCCGCCGTGCTGGCAGGCAACACGCTCAGTGCCGACTTCGGCGCAACCACCTACCAGTGGGACGCCATGCTGCCCAACTACGCCACGGCCACCGCACCTGCCAACGGCTACACGATGGATCAGAGCCGCTATGCCGTGGCTCAGCTGATGCAGCACTGTGGCATTGCCGTCGATATGGTCTATTACACCCAGAGCGGTGCCACCGACTACGACGTGCCGCCTGCCCTCATCACCTATTTCGGCTATGACCGCAGCCTGGCCTATCGTAAGCGCGAACACTACAGCACGGCTGACTGGTTGCAGATCATTCACGACGAGTTAGCTGCCTCGCGGCCTGTCCTTGCTTATGGACGCGCCTCTTCCGGTGGCCATGCCTACGTGTTTGACGGCATGGACGAACAGGGCTTCATCCATGTCAACTGGGGATGGGGCGGCATGAGCAATGGCTACTTCCAGACCTCTGCACTCACCCCCGCCGCACAGGGCATCGGTGGCAGCGATGGTGGGTTCAACTACTCGCAGCGCATCATCACGGGCATCCGACCCGCCGACGGTACCACACATGACTACGACGTTGAACTGACCTCGACCGAGGGTCTCACGACCAGCAAACCCAAGATTGCCCAGGGTGCCGACGTCACCATTCGCCTCTCGGGAAAGGTCATCAACCACGGCTGGCGCGATGCCGACTTCGACTACGCCCTGTTGCTGGTCGATGCCGACGGCCAGATTGTCAGCATCATCGAAGGCCCCACGGCCAAGACGCTGGCCAAGGACGCTACCGACTATGCTCCTACCTTCGGCACCGTCAACTTCGGCACCTTGCCCGAAGGCAACTACACCCTCTATCCCGCCTGTCGCATGACGGGTGGAAAGGAGGCATGGCTGCGCATCCGCGACAACTACATCGGCTATGTGAACCGTCTCGACGTGACGGCCACCGCCACCGAGATTTCCTTCCACCAGCCCGACTACTTTCGGTTGAAGGCAACCGACATGGAGGCCCCCGCTACTATCTACAGCGGAACGCCGACCCTTATCACCGTCACCATTGGCAACGAGGGCGATGTGGAGTATCACGGTGAGGTGAAAGCCCAGCTGCGACAAGGCAGCAGCATCGTGAGCACCACTTCCAACTATATCATCGACCTCCTGCCGGGTGCCACCACGCAGATACGGTTCACCGACAGCTTCAAGGCCGAGGCTGGCAGCTACACTCTCTGTGTGGTCGATGATGACGGTACCATCATCAGTGCCCGTCAGACGGTGAGCGTCACCGAGAAGCCCACTACGGGTACCGTCCTCGCAACCTTGCCGATGACCGTCGACAAGACCCTACGCGGAGCGATGCAGACAACGGCCACGGTGACCGTTGACGGAGGCTTCTTCCGTGGACTCCTCTATACCTTTATCCTCAGTGAGGACGGGAAGACCGAGATGGGCTGTCTCTTCCCCGAATACATCATGCTCGACGCCCAAGGCTCCACCCAGGAGGTGGTGATGACCGGCACGATGGAGAACGGCTTCCCTGGCCGTACCTATTTGGCCCAACTGGCCGTCTACGACGGGACGTCATACATCTTCCTCACCGACGACAACGCCAAGCAGACCTTTGTACTCGACAGTCCTTCAGGCATCGCCTCTCCGACCGTCCGTCCCTCATCGGCTTCCCAGTGCTACGACCTCTCTGGCCGTCGCATCAACCCAGCCAAGCACCATGCTACCGTGGTAATTGAAAGAACAGGGATTAAACTCCCCCTAAAAAACACCTACTAAATATGAACAGCAAGACTATCCTCTTATCTTTAAAGAGAACCATCCTCTCCGCCCTTTGGCTTGGCACGGTGACTGCCACTGCCCAGCCTATGGCAGAGCCGACCCCAGGCACCCTACGGGCACTGCCTGAACTGCATTTCGCACAGACACCAGCCAGCACCCCCCGACGCGCAGCCATTGCCGACAACCGTGTGAAGGTGGTGATGGCCAACGGCCAGCAGCCACGTCGTGTCCTGCGCACCGTGGCCGATGCCGACGCTTCCCGCTTCGAGGGACGCACCGTCTTCGGTGCCATGGTCAACAGCAACCTGTGGGCCAACATGAGCATCACCGAAGTGCCCTACGGCATCTACTCCTTTGCCATGTGTGGCGATGATGCCCCCAAGTCCCATATCTCGGACATGGGCTACAATTTCATGTCGGGCGCCTGGGGACGCGACCGCCATTACGGCATTGTACCCCTCAGCGTGCTGGGCGTCATCAACGGTGCACGCTACGTCACCATCGACACCCGCGACTGGCGTGAGACGAAGAACGTGTTCTGGTCCACCGACTACGGCACCTACTCGCTCATCTCCTCGGTCATGGCCTACGACCCCACCAGTGACGACTTCTATGCCTTCCAGTATAAGGAAGACCTGACGGGTCTGAATTGGGTGCGCCTCAATCAGGCTACCGACCAGATGGAGCAGGTGGCCCAGTATCGTGGCACCACTGCCGTGCTGACGTTAGCTGCCACCCCCGACGGCCAGATGTACTATATCGACACCGCTGGCGACCTCTATACCATCAACAAGCAGAGTGGACGCACCTCGCTGGTGGGCAACACCGGCGTGGAGCCTACCAACTACAACCAAAGCATGGTCTATGACGGCAAGACGGGCACCTTCCTATGGGCTGCCCAGAGCACCGAGGGCAGCGTTCTCTATAGCGTTGACGTCCTCACCGCTGAGACCCAGCGCGTCATGCGCTTCCTCAACAACGAGCAGTTCGTCTCCCTCTACATCACCGATACCGAGGCACCCGCCGAGGCACCCGCAGCCGTGGGACGCCCACAACTGAAGGCCGATGGCAACGGTTCTCTGTCAGGCAACATCACCTTCACCGTGCCCTCCCGCACCTATGGCGGTGAGTCGCTCACGGGCGATGTCCGCCTGAACGTGTGGCTCGATGGCGAGAACCTGAGGGGCGACGCCGTATCGCCCGGCACCGCCACCACCATTCCCGTCACCATGACCGAGGGCAACCACTACATCGCCATCACCACCGACAACGAGGCTGGCTTCTCGCCCCTGCGCTATATCTACCAGTACGTAGGCTACGACACCCCCAAGGCAGCCACCGATGCCGTCTTTGTCCAGTCCGACAGGCAGAACACCGTCACATGGCAAGCCCCCACGGCAGGCATCAATGGCGGCTATATTGATGCTGCCAACCTGACCTACGACATCGTCCGCATGCCCGATAGCGTCACCGTGGCCACTGGCGTCACCGCTACCACCTTCACCGAGGACACCCCCTCTGCCATGCACTCCTACAGCTACCGCGTCATTGCCGACAACCACGGTCACAAGGCCCAGTATGTAGAGTCCAACAGGATACTCTGCGGCGATGCCTTCACCGTGCCCTACGAACAGCTGTTCAGCGATCCCGCCACCCTTACCGACTATTTCACCGTGGTCGACAATGATGGCGACGGCAACACCTGGCGACAGGGTTACACCACCGAGGTGCGTATGGACTACTTCAAGCGTGGCGATGCCGACGACTGGCTTATCTCGCCTCCCATCCAACTGGAGCCGGGTACCAAGTATCGCTTCACCATGAACATGAAGACCTTTACCCCCCAGTATCCAGAGACCTTCGAGGTGCTTATCGGTACCGATCCCACCCAGCTCTCCACCTTCCGGCTGTTGCAGCGTGAGGAGAACTACACCATGATTGCCAGTGAGTTTGGTGACTACACCACCGACTTCCTCGTCGATGACTCGCAGACCTATCACATGGCCGTGCGCTATTGCTCCACGATGGACCAGAATGCCTCGCTCATGATGATTCACAACTTCAAGGTGATCGCCGTCGGCCACTCGCAGGCACCCGCCCAGCCCTCTTTCATGGCTGTCACTCCCGATGCCGATGACGCCTTGCAGGCCACCATCACGCTGACGGCACCCCAGCTCAACCTGATGGGCGACCCCCTGGGCACCCTCACCAGCGTCGAACTCTATCGCGATGACGACACCCAGCCCCTGCATACCTTCGATTCGCCGGAGCCCGGACAGAGCCTCACCTTCATTGACACGCAGGTGCCCATGGTGGGCGTGCATACCTACACCGCAGTGGCCATCAACAGTGCCGGAGCAGGCGAGCCCCTCACCCAGGAGCAGTTCATCGGTGCCTATACCGCCCCATACGCCACCGATTTCTCCAATAGCAAGGACTTTGCCCTCTGGACCAAGGAGTACACATACACCGACGATTTGAACAACTGGTGGGGATGGCAGTGGAAGGACAACGAAAACACCCACGGCCAGTACGTCAACCTGTACTACTATCTGATGACCGACACTCCCACCGACATCTGGCTCTTCACTCCGAAGTTCCGTCTTGATGCCGATGCCGTCTACACCATCAACTATGATATCATCATGGCTTACGACAACTATCCCGACATCACCTACGGTCTCTATCAGGGCACCGCACCCGTCTCCACTGCGATGGACAAGCTCATAGCTCCTATGCCGTCCACGGGCTACTTTATGACCCGTCAGGAGATGTTGCTCGTCAATGGCGATGCAGGTCGCTACTACCTCGGCATCAAGGGCAGTGGCGGTACCAAGGCTGACTATTTCAGCGTTGACCTCGACAATTTCAGTCTCACCTACCGCACGTCGGCCCGCTCCCCCTATATGATGACCAACTACCAGTCGGAAGCCGACGCCACCGCCGCCTTGCGTGCCACCTTGTCGCTTACCACTCCTACCACCGACTATCGCAGGCAGCCCCTCGATGCCAGCCAGTCCCTCACCGTTAAGATCTTCCGTGGCCAGCATGCCACCATGCCCGCCGCTACGCTGAGTGCCACCCCTGGCCAACAGCTCACATGGACCGATGAGCAGGCCCTTCACGGACTGAACTATTACACCATCACCTGCGAGAACGAGTATGGTCGTGGTGAAGTGCTCTACGACACCCTCTTCGTGGGTCGAGACCTCCCCGCTCTGGTCGAGAACTACACCGTGCGTGGTTCGGCTGACAACAAAGATGCCGTCATTTCATGGCGCAGGCCGTCGGTAGGTGCCAATGGCGGTGTCGTACTGCAGGACGAGCTGACCTACAACGTCTATTCCTATGATATCGAAAGCGATGAACTGACCCTGCTCGCTGAGGGCCTCACAGCCACCACCTACACCGTGGAACGCGCCCCGCAAGCCACCCAGTCGATGTACTACTACGCTGTGTCGGCCGTCAACACCGAAGGCGAGAGCCAGGCATCTGCAGCCTCCGTTATCCTTGGCCAGCCCTACGACCTTCCCTTCCGCGAATCCTTCGCTGGAGCCATGCTGAGTACCCAGCTTTGGCAGGCCGTGCCGATGGTACAGGGCGCCACGTCGTGCGGACTCACCAACCCCACCAACAGCTACAACGAGTGCAACGCGGCACAGGACGAAGATGGCGGCTGCATCTATTTCTACAACGGCTATCAGTATGAGATTCCAGTGGGAGCCCTGCTCATCACGCCGAAGGTCAGCTTGTCAAAGGCTCCGGGCAACGAGCTGCGTTTCTGGGCCTACCATTTCAAGGAGCCTTACAGCACCCCTGCCTATCTGCAGGTGGGCATCTCGACCGATGACAACCCATTTGCCTTCATCCCCAACGCCACCGTCACGGTAGGCGGTGAACAGGAAGACGGCTGGACCGAGCATGTCGTCAGCCTCGACCGCTATCGCAACACCCATTTCGTGTCACTCGCCGTACTGGGCATCACTTGTGGATATCAGGATGTCATCTACCTCGACAACCTGAGCATCGACAACCCGTCGCTGTCGGGTATCAGCGAAACGGCGCCATCCACTATCCACCAGTCACCATCCACCATCCACGACTTGCAGGGACGTCGTATCGATCACCCTCGACGTGGCCTATACATCAAGGACAACAAAAAAATCTTGGTGAAGTAGGGAGACAAAAAAAAGGTGTGCCGCAATTGTGACACACCTTTTTTCAATTACCTCCCTCCGCGTCTTCTGTGGCACAGGTGGCAGCCTCAATGGCAGCGCCATACTCAGTGAGGGCATAGAAAATGTAGCAATAGACCACGATGCCCATACAAAGCAACACGGTGTAGGGGAAGGTCTGTTTGGGGAAGGCGGCGGTGACCACGATGCTGCCAATGCCGAAGAGCACGATAAGATGGCACGCAATCATAAACGAGTGGTGCCCCCCCAGCACCGAGCGTTTCGCCTCTGGTGTCCACCATTTCGGTGCCTTGTCGTCGGCAGGCATCCGCATGATGTTTCGCCGCACCACATAATACGTATGATAGAAGGTGTAGGCGATATAGGTGGCATGGGCGAAGAAAATGAGGAAAGAGAAATGGGAGTTGGGTAATATTGGGGTTGCTACCTCCGTCCAGTAGGCGACGAGTCCCACCGCTAATATCAGAAGGTCGCGGATGACTACGCGGCGCGTCAGGTAGTCGGGACGCATGAGCGAGGTGTGGCTCCATCCGAAAAGTACACCCCCGATGTGAAAATAACTGACAGACAAGGCCGAGGCGGCAGCAGGCCATGTCGTGCGCCACTCAAAATGGGCATGCAGAAAGAAACCAATGGCGAAGACTACATAGCAGAGTGCCACCAACTGGCGGGCGCGCCGATAGACATCATAGTTGCGGAACCACATGTTGTTGTACAAAAGCACGAAGGCTATCAAGAGATTGATGCCTCCTGCAAGTAGCAAAATCGTGTGGTAAATTAACTGATTCATAGTTTGTTCTTGAAAATATGGTTTCGAAAATATAAGGTTAAGGTTTATGGATGGTCAATTTCGTTTTTGTTTGATGTTGCAAAATTACAACGACAAATAGAAATACAGCGTGTAAAATACAACAATGATGTGTAAATTATGGAAATGAGGTGTGAAAATTCGCATAATTTACACGGTTTTTTCGCTCATCTTTCACTTTTTATGTATCTTTGCAACGAATTTATGGAACAAATGCAATTTACAGCCGTCGTGCTACTGACGCTGCTTTTGGTGAAGCTGCTGTTGATGCCCAACAAGATGACGGTGAATCCTGTGGTAGGCAAAGCCCGGTGGCTAATGACTATAGGCATCGCTTTGCTTGACTTTCAGTTCCTGATGCAATATGCCCTGGGACTGCGGGCCTTGGGTATATCGCAGGCTGTCCTGTTGAACCTTTTGCTGTTCATCCCCAGTAGTTGGACCATCTCGCTGGCAGTCATCATTCTGCAAAAG
>Ga0326511_10001494_pt1 | contig 19362 bp, 20 predicted proteins | sample 0_2496_0518_D_FD_203701 | JGI IMG/M metagenome (GOLD analysis project Ga0326511, IMG submission 203701) | Bovine rumen microbial communities from UC Davis, California, United States - 0_2496_0518 | ecosystem: Host-associated > Mammals > Digestive system > Stomach > Rumen | place: USA... | reverse complement strand
ACTAAGAAAAGAGGTAATTACAATGAGTAGAACTAAGTATTTTTCAGCAGAACTTACAGTTTTCAAGTGGGATATTACACAGGTTGATATGAAGACCCGCACATTCATTGACAGCAAAACACAGGTGATTGGTAGAGATTTAACAGAACAGGACGTTATGAATGAGCACACATTCGGTACTTTTAACTGTGTATCTGCACAGCGTGCAGGAAACACCAAGGGTATTTATAGAATGACAGATAATACATTCTATTCAATCGCACATAAGGACGCCAAGAGACCAAGAGACCGCAAGCAGAGATATATCACTAGAACAGTACAGGTTAATACATATACAATTCTTGTGGCTGACACTGAGACCCGTACATTCATTACAGATACAATAACAGTAGAGGGTAATTCATTAAAGGAATATGAAATCATCAAGCTGTACAATGCTGAGCACGTTAACAAGGCCTTACAGATTGAGAACACAGAAACACAGGAATTAATATATTGGTTGACTGAAGAGGAATTCTATATCAATTCTGAGTACGTAGGTGAAACAAGATAATACTACAGCATAGCACCAAGTAAAGACCCTGTACAGGTTACCTGTATAACCTGTACAGGGATTATATACTATCACAGAAAAGAGGTATGAATATGTATTACTACAAATTGAAACGTGATTGTTTCGACCACTTTACAGGCCACGCATTTGTCAAGAATGAGTTATTGACCGAACACGAACGCAACACAAAAGCACGCTATATTTCCGACACATTGTTTGACGTGTTCTACTGGAAAAGAACAAACACATTTATTAATTTTGGTGTACGTTTCCAGTGTTCAGCTATTGAGCACACAAAACTCGAAGAATCGTTTATCTATGAATATAACCATTCAATCTATACTACCATTAATCAGTGTTATGCTAGTGCTAGTACCGCAAAACAACGTGCTGAATCACATTGTTTAGAGTGCTGTGCATTAGTCGAGGGGTATGGATTCAAAATCCTATCGTATAACACGTGGACTTTCACGTGTGCATATAAGTATATCAACAGTAGAACAGGATATGAACACATGATAGTTCACACTGGATATAATGTGTACGACTTTCCGCTGAGAACAGCATGAACAACTATTCATTAAACACTAGCACCCTGTACAGGAAAACACTAGCACCCTGTACAGGGTGCATTTTTACGCACATACTTGACTACAATAATAGTCTCCGTGATCCACTGCATCCGACTATACCTTTAATCAACTACAGCACTAATCAGACTACAACACTAATCCGACTAGACCCTTAATCTGACTACTTCGATAATCTGACGAAATTTCAAATCCAACTACATTCATAATCGACTACAAAAGTAGTGAGTCCCACCTCGTACCAAGTTAGCATTGACTAACTCAGTCCATGTCTGGTACAATAAAGGTGGGCAAATCCGTGCACCTGTGTGCAGGCGTGTGAATTGCCTAGGCTTGCAGGCGTGTGAATCGTGCAGGCGTGTGAGTTATATCTGAGCGTGCAGGCGTGTGAATTATATGCGTGCAGGCGGTTGAATTATTTACACAAGGAAAGAGGCACATATCTATGAAGTGGTTTAGCAAATGCAGGACTGGTGAAGAAGTCCGCAAGATGTACAAAGAACTGTGCAAGAAATACCATCCAGACTGTGCAGGTGGTAGCACAGAAATCATGCAGGAAATTAACGCAGAGTTTCGCATCGTATTTGAACGTCTGAAGAACGTCAAATTCTCACAGGACACTGGTTCATACTATGAAGAGACTGATGCGAAGAAAATGGCAAAAGATACGCCCGATATGTTCATCGAGATTGTAAACAAATTGTTCTCAATCTCAGCAGATATTGTTATCGAGATATGCGGAACATGGCTGTGGCTGACTGGTGATACATATTCAGTCAGAGACCAGCTCAAGGCTATCGGGTGCAGGTGGTCAAGAAGTCACCGCAAATGGTACTTCACCTATGACCCCTATGTGCACACAAGGTTTACACTGTCTGAGCGTGAAAGACGTTCACGTTATGGCTCAGAGTTTATGGAAGCAGAGAAACGTGCAAGATTAGCACACTAATTTGTCAACTTCCTAAATGCAGGGGGTATGCAAAATGTACCCCTTGCAGGCGGTTGAATATAGAACACAAACCAAGTACAAAGAAAAGGAGTACAAAACTATGCAGAAAGATTTCAAAATTTGGTGCAACACTGACGAAGAACTCGAAGACGTTCTTACACAGGCAGGAAGAGACGGTTTCACATGGGCAAGCGGACACAATCCGATTGATTACAAGGTGATAGAACTTGAAGCACCTGTGGGAATTGTTTTTCACAACGGTCACATCTATTATGCAGGAACACGTGGGGATTTTAACGACCCTCGTGCACCATATATGGCAGAGATTTCAGCACAGGATTACATCCAGAATGGAACTACAAATGTTACCACCGCACCCAAAACTGTTGAAATTACACGTGGTAGATTGTTGGAAGTTTTCGAGACCATAACTCAGTCCGACGACAGCACAAAGAAAATGATTGCAGAAGCACCGTTGATGTTATCAGTTATCGGCGTTATGATTGTCAAGATTGAGGACGAATTGTTCAAGGATGAACCTGTTGACAAGACACTCAGCTAATAGCAGAAAGGGGAACACAACATGAAGAGAAGAAATAACGCAGTAAAGGTAAAAATCAAGGAATCAACGCTGAAATACGGTATCTCTATCGCACCGTTAAAGGGTTCTTCAACCCTCGAACTCAGAGATAACGCACTGGTTGACAAAACCATTGAATGGGTTCAGCTTTCCAGATGCACCGCATGGTACGCAAAATATCATGACGTATACCTGCTGAAGTCTTACAACGATATTGTGGCAGTATTCTATCCCAATGATAACGATATGTTTATCTTCGGACGTTATAGCTTGACTACATACAAGCATATCAGAAAATTCTACACAAGGTGTATGGAAATCATCTATCCGCCTATCGCAATGTTTAACCTTGGTATTGACGATTATTACGCAGAAAGGAAGTGATAATATGACATACAGACCAGACTTATCATTATCAAGAATCACCGTTAAAAGGCTTGTCAAGGAAGACCTCGAATATTTGGTCAAGGGTCGTGTATTCGTTTTCTGGGATGAAGACGACTTGATTATCCGCATTGCACGCCTTGCCTTGAACTACGAATATCGTGCACACGGTGCGTTCAAGGCTGTGATTCTTACTGAGAAAGCAACGTACAATAACATTGTGCAGACGGTGTACTCAGACTACCAGACAAAGGTACAAAGGGCGTTCATTCGTTAGTACACTGAGTCTGTCAGACAATTTGGTAAATATTCAGACACTCTTTTAAGTGACAACTCTAACAGGGTATGCTATAATAAGGGTGTAGATAGATGTGCCAATTTCCTCTTGGTTGGATGGTGTGCCGAGATTTAGTCTCCAGAGGTTCACGGCCTTGCACACCACTGGGTACAAAATACCCAAAGAAACAATAACCAAATTCTTACACAGAAAGGAGTCCAAACATATGCCTAGAAAATATGGTGTAACAAGGACACAGACAGTGACAACCCTTGAAGTTCTGGTTGTCAACAAAGAGAAAAAGGAACTGGAGACAAGAAGTATCGCCCTCAACGGTGAATATGACACACGCAAGGCACTCGAAAAGGCAATCAAAAAGGAAGTCGATAATGACGCCTTTAAGTTTGTAGACATTGTGTCACAGGCAACGCACAAAGAAAAGCGTGCTATGACGCTCACAGAGTGGCTCAAGCACAGTGTCATTATTTCAGCAGATGAAGACGAAGATGAAACCGAAGCAGAAGAGTAAAGGAGAACACAGACATGAGAAAAGCAGAAGTCATTGATTCAAGTAGAGAACTTACAGCAAAGGAACGTATCAATGTGAAGCAGAAAGCGGGCTGTATTCAGCTCAACAACGCGGTAAGCGTTGACAATCTTGTTATCACACCAGATTTCTGGGCGGTTGTCAGAATTGAGTCTGACAAGGCTGAAGAACCTTATCTCAATTACATTGTTGCAGACGTTGACGGAACAATGTACACAACAGGGTCAGAAAGTTTCTGGAACGCTTTCAAGGAAATCTGGGACGAAATGTCCACCGAATCTGAACCTTGGATGGTACAGGTTTTCAAGGCAGATAGTGCAAATAGAGACGGTCAGAAATTCATCACCTGCACCGTTCTGTAATTATTCTAATTACTGTTCAATTATTTTCAATATTAAGAAAGGAGAAAATCCCCCTACTTACTGTTGAATCTTATTAGTTGTCCGCACAGGATATAAGGGTTACATGGGTCTGGAAATCCTGCTCAAATTCCAGACCCATTTTTATTACAAAGGGGTGTGCTTATGGCTCGTAGGAAATCTCACAAAAGCAAAGCACAACATGAACTAGAAAAATCATATCGGAAAGTACGACAAAATTTACAACGAAACGTTCGTCGTATGATGGGCAGAGGGTATGCGTTTTCTGACGATTTCATTCCAGAAATACCGAAACGTATAACGCAGGCATCTGTACGCAGATTGCAGAGACTAAATGAACAACGTTATGCGAAAGCAGAAGACATAACTGGTGAGTTTTCTAGCGGTCTTGAGCGTTTGAGATATGAACGTCATATGCGGTCGATGAAATCCGCACAGACACGTCACAAGAAAAGAACGCCAGACGCACCAGTATACGCACCAGAAACACCAGATTATACACCCGATTTTCTTCCAGAGGATTACAGTGATTTTGAGGAAGAAAGTTTTACTGCACCAGACGAACCAGATACAACTGGAGGGATAGATTATGACGCTTATGACGAAGCAGACGTAAACGCTTCAACCGACATAGCATATAGCAATCTCATAGACTTAATAAAAGGATTTGCTGACGACAACGAAAAAGCCGTTCAAGATTTATTGAATGGTATTGACGACTTGTTAGCAGAGGGCGGTTCACAGGCGGATGAAGTGATGAATAATATATACAATAATTATGACGACATTGAGTACATGGTTAAGGTGCTCATGAAGTACGAAGAGGGGTCTAAAAACTATAATAGAGCTTACTCACGATTGTTTACATTATTACGACCAAATGCGACCGCAGAGGAAGCACAGAGATTTCAGTCACATTTGAGGTATTAGGGTGTCAAGAGAACGCAAGTTCAGAACGCTAGTTGGAGACTTTGAAACCACCGTATATGAGGGTCAAAGTTACACAGAGGTTTGGGCATCCGCCTTGGTAGAAATAGGAACAGAAGATGTTCTAATATTTCACTCAATAGAGGAAACATTTAAGCACTTAATATCTATGAAAGAAAACGTGGTAGTGTACTACCATAATTTGAAATTCGATGGGAGTTTCTGGTTGGCTTATCTTATGGCAGAATTAGGAATGAAACAAGCCTATCATTCTACTGGTGAGGGCGACTATGAATTGTCGTTTGAAAAGGATAAGGATATGCCAGATAACAGCTTCAAATATATGATTTCAGATATGGGATACTGGTACACTATCACAATCAAGAAAAATAACAGACTTATTGTGCTGAAAGACTCACTCAAACTGTTGCCCTTTTCTGTTAAAGAAATAGGCAAGGCTTTTAAGACAAAACACAGAAAATTAGAGATGGAATACAAAGGTTTCAGATACGCAGGTTGCGAAATAACCGATAAAGAAAAAGAGTACATTGCTAATGACGTTCTGGTTGTCAAAGAAGCACTGGAAATAATGTTCAAACAAGGGCACAGCAAATTGACAATAGGCTCGTGCTGTCTGGAAGAATATAAGCGTACACTTGGCGGTAACGATGTTTTCACAAATTTGTTCCCGAATATGTACGAGATATACTTGCAGGAAGACAGACACGGTGCACCAAATGTTGGTGAATGGGTGAGAAAATCTTACAGGGGCGGATGGTGCTATGTAGTTAAACAGAAAACTAACATAAAGTATCACAACGGTATAACAGCAGATGTAAACTCGTTGTATCCGTCTGTGATGCACTCTGAGTCGGGCAATTATTACCCTGTTGGAACACCAACATTCTGGACAGGAAATTACATACCAGAGGAAGCAACAATCAGACACAGATATTTCTTTATAAGGATAAGAACACGGTTCTATTTGAAGCCGAACAAATTACCCTTTATCCAGATAAAGAAAAGCCTGTTGTACAAACCAACAGAAATGCTCGAAACATCAGATGTATATAACCCAAAGACAGGTAAATATCTTAAACAGGTTTATAACAAACTTGAAGACAGATGGGAAGATACAACAGTTGAACTCACAATGACGATGACAGATTACAAGTTATTCCTCGAACATTATTACGTTAAAGACTTCCAGATAATTGACGGTTGTTGGTTCAACACTTCAATCGGATTGTTTGACGATTATATTAACGTATATAAGGAACAGAAGATTAACTCAACAGGTGCACTGAGAACGCTTGCTAAACTGTTCTTAAATAACCTGTATGGTAAAATGGCAACGTCAACAGATTCTTCATTCAAATTTGCACAGCTGAATGACGATTTATCACTCGGTTTCGTTGACATAATTGAGTACGATAAAAAGCCTGGGTATATCCCAATAGGTTCTGCTATAACTTCTTACGCTAGAAACTTCACAATTCGTGCGGCTCAAGCGAACTATTATGGTAAGGATAAAGCAGGGTTTATTTACGCAGACACCGATTCAATACATTGCGACTTACCTGCTGATAAATTGAAAGGCATCAAGGTACATCCTACCAACTTCTGTTGTTGGAAACTTGAAAGCAGTTGGGATGAAGCAATTTTCGTAAGACAGAAGACATATATGGAACACGTTGTTGCTGAAGATTTACAGCCTATTGAGACACCGTATTGGTCAATCAAGTGTGCAGGTATGCCAGACAGATGCAAGAAATTATTCCAGTATTCAATGGATAATCTTGTACCGATAATGCGTGAAACTGATGACGGTTTAGTGCCGATAAAGTACAGCATGGACGAGAAAATATTTCTCGGTGAACACCGCACAATAGATGACTTCAAAGTTGGACTAAAAGTACCAGGGAAGTTGTTACCAAAACGTGTGCGTGGTGGTATAATATTGCAGGAAACAACGTACGAATTAAGGAGATAAACACAGTATGAATCTTAAAGAAGTAATCTTGACAAATAATGACTGCTATAAGGCAGGAAGACAGGTTAAGGTAACAAAGATTATTGTGCACTCAACAGGTGCAGTAAATCCCTACCTTAAAAGATACATTCAGCCCAATGTATACGGTATTGGCGTGAACAAATATAAGAACGACTGGAATCGTTCTGGTATTGCAAAATGTGTCGGTGCTATGATTGGACTTCTTGACGATGGAAAGGCCATAGCAACGGTACGCACATTGCCCTTTGGTATGCGTAACTGGGGTTGCGGAAAAGGTAAGAAAGGAACGTACAATGATTGTGCAGACCAGTTTGAAATTCTTGAGGGAGATACGATTGAATATTTTGAAAAGGTCTGGAAAGAAGCAGTCGAATATTCAGCGTTCTTATTAAAACACTACAATCTGTCAATCAATGCACTGACAACGCATGACTATGTTGGCAAGATTGGGTATGGTTCTAACCATGACGACCCTATCAAATATTTCAAGAAGTTCGGTAAAACATGGACGGACTTCAAGCACGCTGTGAAGACACAGCTTATGTCAATGACTGATGACACTTTCCGCTTCGAGGTTTACGGTACAGGAGACGGAATTCTGAACGTTCGTGACGGTCACAATGTTAATTCCAGAATCGTGTATAAGCTGAAAGAGGGTCAGCAGGTATTATATAGAAATAATACGAGCACCAATTTCTACGACGGTCAGTCGTACTGGTGGAGAATCACAAAACCCTCTATTGGTCTCATGGGTTGGGTGAACAGCAGGTATCTCAGAAGAGTATAATATTAATCCTCTAAATTAAAACACAGGGTAATATATCAAGTGTGATATATTACCCTGCTTTGTTTTAATTATCCTGCATACTGTGTCAAATCCATCTTACGCCCCCGACTGTAAGCTCAAAGTCAAATTCAATGTCCGCATTCCCTGTCCCATCAAAAACCAGATAAAAAGATGAAATCTGTGTTTCCTGCGTTGTTGTAAACGTGAAAGATTTTCTATTGTTCGTGCCTGCAATGCCATGCCCGTCTTCCCCAAGTGGTGAACTGTTCATGTCCGTATTTCCATTTGGAGCAGTTGTAGCAACACCATATCCTTCGAGATTTGTTTCCACGTTTTTAATTGCAACCGTCACTTCTGTACCAGACGGGATTGGAGGATAATATAAATCTCCAACGCCAAATGACTTTTTGTTAACGGCTACGCTAAGTGCGTTAGGAAGGTTCAGTATAAATGTTTGTGCTGTTGATGTGCTATGAACCTTAACATGGTTGCCGTTTGTGACTTCTTTTGTGGTTGTTGTACCACTAAACTTTGACCACGGGAACGGGAAAAGGGCAGGACTGCCTTCGCCACCATATCCATCGGCAAGACTTGCCACGGCATCGGATAAGGTGGTATCACTCTTTCCAGTTACCTCATTAGCATAAGTTGTAAGTGCCTGTATTCGTTCTGTTAAACTCATATCATCACCCCTCATCCTAATGCTGTAGATGCACTCTGATAATCGCTCACAAGTGTATCAAGGTTTGCTTTATCTGTTGCGGACATTAAGCCTGCTGTTGATGCAGTAGCAACTTCCGTTGATGCTTTACTGTTAAGGGCAGTCTTAATCACCTTATTTTGGACAGGGTTTTCTGATGTATCAGATAAAGATGAATCAACTGTAATTGATACACCACTACTACCACTAGTAACTTCAACTGATACTTTCTTTACACCCTCGCGTGATTCTTTTATTAACTGATTCTTTTCAACTACTGCGGACACAATAGCGACCGATGTTTCTAAACCGATTTTCAGAAAATCCTGTTTATAATTTCTGGTAAAATCACTGTCACTAGGCCTTGAAACTTCGTAAAGGCAACCATTCATACCATAAGCGTTAAACCACTTATCCATTGTTCCGTGATTCTCGGACGAAGAAAGATTGCGGAACAGATTGAAAGTCGAAGCGTTCGGAACATTACTCAGAACCCAAGGATAGTTTTCCTTGATTTCACTATCCATTGTAGCCCACAATGTTCTAAAAATAGACCTGTCAACAGAGATACTAGAAATGTCATAACCAAAACGATAATTTTGTGATGCAAAGGTGTCACTATCATGCTTGTTGACTGTGAATATAGCGTCCATGTTATTCTTAATGAATGATACAATAATTTGTGTTTCTGCTTCGCTCTCTGGCTCAGAACCACTATTGTTATACTGTTCGTCATTATATTCCCAATCGACCGAAAAGTTACGATTAATATTTACACCTCTACTATTGTATCTTACACCACCATTTGCAAGTCCCCAAGGATTTGCAACAGGAATCACCATAAGGGTGCAATTTGTCCATATGAAATTAAGTGAAGAATCGTTTTCATGATTTTCCAACAGTTCTTTAACCATCATGTAAGTAGTTGTATGTGTGTATGGTTCAGATGCGTGAACTCCAGAAATCCACAACACTTTAGGTTTTATAGTGCTACTATATGAATTGATTTTATAGCACCTTATTTCATATGTACCGCTTTGGTCATAACCAAGAACTGTTTTTGTAATGTAATTAGGATACATGGCAACAAGTGCATCATACCAATCATATAAAGTTGTGAGCGTATTTCCACTACCATTTACAATATCGAGTGGAATATCTGCGCCTGTGTATTTATATACATCTGACGGGGCATAAATTGTTGGATAGTCATTGTATGTTGATGCTTTTTCTTCAATAGAAATAAGCATAGCGAGGTTTCCGTTAAACCAATAATTCTGCTGAAATATGAAGCGATACCATCCACTGACAGGAATGGTAATATCTCCACTTGCAAAATCCTGTGAACTCTGCACTAAATATGTTTCTGTTGAGTCTGAATATCTTCTCCATGCTATACCAACACCAATATCGTTTTTTATTACTGTGCCTTTAGATAGAAATAATGGTGTAGCACTTCGCATTCTGGAAGTAGCAACTATATTTTCTCCTGTCAATGAAATGCTTCCTCGTTCTACAACCGTTTCGGATAATACTGTGTCAAAACTACCAGACAGCTTGTACAGATTAACAGAATTAACAATTAAACCTTTAAACACTGAAACTGCGGTGTTGGCATCGACAACAGTTTCGTCTTCAAGACTTGCAACTGTGAACCTTACATAGCAATCATTATCAACATAATACCTATCTGTTCCAAATGTTCTATAGGAAATTAGTGTACTTGCCGTTAAACCACTATATATTCCAACATTAAAATGATAACCGTTTGCAACTTCAATATATGAACCTTTTGGACAAAAGATATAGTTGGTTACAGAACGGCTCTCATTATCTCTAGTTGCACCGTTTGACTGTAAAGACTTTCCCTCTATAAATACATCATTTGTAAAAACAAATTCACCAAGAACCAATTCTAGTATTGATGATAATTGTTCGTCTGTTATAATATTATGTAAATCTTCAATCGCTTCACTATTATCATTAACTTGGTCAATAATTTCATTCTGCTTACTAAGCATTTTGTATATTAGTTCTTGATAAGAAATTGCATCATTATACACCATAGGCATAATGAAATTAAACCGCTTTAAAAATAATTCTTTAATACCCATAATTTACACCGTCACATTCTCAATAAGACCCGCAAGTTCCTCGTCTCCACCGTACACAGCAGGTGCTTCGGTGTTTACAAAGAGATTACTTAAAATATTCATACCTACCTTACCTGTAACAGACTGGTTGAGAATCCTGTTCTTAAACCTACCAGAATAAGACCAGACGTTTGAACCAAGAACGTACACAGCATAGTAATATTTGCGGTAAGTGTTTAGCAGGTTGCAGTTCAAATATGCGTTTGAACCCTGTGCTACATGGAACACAGCAGACTTGTCATCTGTACCGTTGGCTGTGAGTTCAGCAAGTGTAATGTCACCTGTGAAATAAATGTTAGCACCTCTGAGCAGATAAAAAGCCATCTGATTGGGATTAGTATTCAGCACACTTGGAGACTCAAGAGTACCCACTGTTCCTGCAAGTCTGTACCACTCTGCACTGGAAAATGAAGAGAAGAGATAACCGCCAAACTGGTAATACTTTTCGTGTACGTAAGTGTAGTAAAAAGCCATTTCACCACCCTCAGCGGTAATACCAAAACCCTCTTTAGGATAAACGTGCATTTCTATCGGTACTTCATCACGACCAAATTTCACGTGACAGTTCTGAAAATAGAATGCTTCATTGTCCTCATAATCGAACCGAATGTTTACACCCTCTACGATAGGTGCAAGGTGCAAAACTGCGTTAGCAATAAACTGCTTTTTGATGTAATAATTGCCTGCTTCAGCGAAATAACATCTTGCGTCAACAAGTCCGTTGTTTACCTGCTCAAATAAGTGGTCTAAAGTCTTCCAAGCTGTGGCAGGAGTTAGTCCGTCATTGTCGTCGTTGCCTGTGTCACATTTCAGATAATATCTGCGGTGGTTTGCATACGCTTCATGTTCATAATTTTCTGTGGTGGGCGACGGAAAGGGTGTTGCTTCACCCTCTCCATTCATTGCCCTAATTACTTCGTTTAATTTGTCAGCCACTTTGTAAAGAAGTTCTGGATAAGAGATTGCATCATCATATATCATTGGCATGACAAAATTGTGAGGAAATCCTCTGTGAAACAATTTCTTGATTTCGGGCATATCATTCTCCTTTTAATATGTATCTGGTTCGTATGTCCAGAGTCCAAAGAACAGGTCGTTAAGTTCGTTAATAACCATAAGGTCGATATTGAGAAATGTTTCTCGGTATTCCTGCAACATTTTGGAATAACTTGTGACACCTCTTTTGCCGTAAATGTGCTCATTGTGCTCATTCTCGGACTTACCTGTTTCTGCTCTTGTTGAGTCGCTGTCTACCGTTGTTGTCTGGTTATTAGTTCCGTTCCCTAAATCCTTATTTGCGGATGTTAAGTATTCCTCATTTTCAACACCGTTCAGTGCACCCTGTGGGGTATCACTGTACAAACTTCTTGCAACTGTGTCGTATTCTGAATCCCTGTCTGTTGTGCTGTCTGTTGCGTATGTTCCGTCATTTTTGAAGTTGGCTTTTCCTGCATAGTCTGTTCTGAAATCTGTGTCATAAAATGGTTCAAATCTAAGCTGTGCAGATTGATACAACTGGTTATAATAAGGAAGAATTTCATTCAGCTTTGTTTGCAGTTTCAACTGCCACAACGCTATCGTTTCGAAACCGATTTCCCTTGTATAATAATGACGCAGAATTTTTGTCTCAAGCTGTGGTTTATACAGAGGGTCAAACAGTGCATAATCAAAATTGAAAACTAGGGGTCTAGCTTTCTTAATGATTGCGTCAACGTCTGTGTAACCTTTAGACTCCTGTAATCCTGCAAACATTTCGCATATATAACGTACTTCTGTTGTGTAATTACTCACCAGAACCACCGCCTTTATCTACGGCATATGCCTGTGCAAATACACTGTCCTCACCTGTCGGCCCATCTATCATGAACTGGTCGTCAATTTCTCGGAAATCCTGTCTGAAATCTACGTCCATGTTCAGACCAAACATTTTGTTGATTTCTTCGCACGCCCTACGCCTGCTGTCAAGCCTTGAATACCTACTTGCGATTGTACCACCTTGTGAACGAACAACTTCATCAGTAACAAGTCGTTCCTTTTTCTGTGTGTTGATGTTTGAGATACCAAGGTATGTCAACGCTTCGTTCCAATACTGAATCTTTAACTGGTAGATTTTATCCGCAACAAATGGTGCATCAGTTTTCAGAACAGACAGGCAATTAAGGTCAAGGTTCTTGTCACCAAATATTACAGGTGCATTACCCTCAAATTCCTTATATACGTTGATAAGCGTTAAACGCTGATTCTCAGTACCCTGTACCAGAACAGGGGTCTTCTGTGCGTTAGCATTAACGTCAACAATTCTGTCAAGCATATACAGTTTCTTGGCATAAATTGCAACGTCTGTTACCGAATTTGTGTGTAATTTATTGTTCCAGATAATGACTGAATTAGTGTCGTCCAGTTCCTTATTATATCCGTTAGACGCATATGCACGCCTTTGAATAGGAATGTTGTACACTGTGAATCGCCCATGTAAGGCAACTCTAAGTGCAAGGTATTCGTCCAAATCTTCATCCCTAAAGAATACCGCTTTACCGTCAGAGAAAAGTGCAAGTTCTAGGTATCTCAAATCAATTTCTTCTGGAACGTTTTTCCATTCAAACATTGATATTGATAACTCGGCAAGCCTAGCCATATACTGGCCGTAAATTACGTCATTATCAAAGAGGGATTCTGTGAAGTTTGTACGTCTTGGTCTTCGTCTTCCCATTGTGTTCTCCTTATTACAGAGGATTGTTTGCTAATGTGTATACTCCAAAGTGTTCGTGGTCTGCCCAAAAGCGAATACCTCTGTTGTAAATATTTGCGATTACCTGTGCATCATCGGCGGGTAAAGCACCGTGTATGTTGGCACTAGCAGTTTTTACATATGTAAAGCGTGTTCTGGTCTTCCTAAGCGGTATCATAACTCTCCCTACACTGTAACCAAATGATGTAAAGAAATCATCAATACGCTTTGCACACTCTGCTGTGATACACATTCGAGCAGGTGTGAAGTGCATACGGTACGAAGCATAGTCCGCATTTCCAGACGATATTGAACCCTTTGTTATGTCAGCTTGAATTGACGCTGAATAACGGTTAGACAGGTACTCTGTTGCAAGGTTAATTTCACTACCTATTGAACCCATAATTGAGTTACCTATTGGTGCTAATGTGTGCGATGCTACGCTACCCGCACCAGAAGAACCTATCATACCAGATAGTGCACCCATATTTCCTGCCATAGCACCTGCTGTAAATAACCCTACACCTGCACTAGCTATTGCAGGGATAGCTGTACCAACTGCGTTGATTGCATATGGTATATTGTTCTGTGCAAGCCATGCCTTATATGCGTCACCAGACCAAGAACAAAGAGGGAAACCTTTTATGACAAGCCTTTCGGATGTGTAGAATGATAACCCTTTGTAATGTTCTGGGTAAAGCACAAGTTCAACAGGACTTACACAGTTTCCGTAAACACGGAACTTAGGTGTTAGACTATCGAAGAACTCATAACGCAAGGTAAGTGAATTACCGCAGTTATCACGTACTTGGAAAAAGTTGTACGGATAAGTGTAGAGTTTCTTGTTCTTGGGAACGTAACCGTCTATGGTATTTGTACCTGTAATTGCAGGGAACTCGTCTGAGAACTGCTTTGGTACGGTAAACTGTTCAATTTCATCACCGCTATGTGTGTCATCGTGTAACGCACTAGGGCACATATACATATTGATGATTGCTTCAGTTGTTGCAGTCATATGCTTTGCTACCCATTCTTTTAGAGCGTTAATTTCTGTGAACCGCCATGCGTACAATTTACCTGCACTGTATACACCACCATATACCTCACCTGTTGCTTCCTCACCCTCGGGGTTGACATAGTTGACAATTATACTTGGTGCAACGAAAGTATTTCCAACAAAGTTGTCATGGTTTAATTCAGCGGTTGGTGCATATACATACTCAGATAACTGCACAGGTTCTGGTTCAATGTGTTCACCAATAACGTCAGTCTGTGAGTGCATACGTTCCACAAAACAAGCATCTTCTTGGTACTCAAAGAACCATGTCTGTATCGGGTCTATTGTGAAATTTATCTGCGTTGTAATGTTGTTAATATATTCTACACTGTTCACAAAAGCATAGAACCATTTACCGCCATATGAAATGTTGCGGAACATCATATAATTTGCAGAATAAACTTGGTCGGCGGATACCTGCAAGCGTGTGAAACCTCTGTTCACACGCTGATAGGTATTTTCCGCAAAACTTCTCAAAGTTTTACTCTGAAAATATGCAGTCTGTTCCGCAACATTATCAAAGTATAGTGTGTTTGATTGGTCTGGTTCTATTGGTACATTTGTGAGCAGAATAATTGTACTGTTCGGCTCAATGTACATATAGCTTTATTCCTTATATTATACCTTTGTAAGTGTGATTGTAGCACCAACAGCGGTTGTAGCACCAATCTTGGTCGTTCCGCTATTATATGTTGCACCAGAAAGCTGTGCAACAAGTTCCCATGTTGTGGCACTACCAACTGGTTCTTCGGGAATAACCATTGCACCGTAAGGGTGCATAGCAACGGCTGATTCTGTCATGTCTTCTGTCTGTACGAACCGCAGTTCTGTTGGTGCAAAACCTGTGGGTTCGCTAGCAAGGAGAGTGAAAACTGTTGCTTCGTCTGAAACGTCTTTACTTGCAACGGTAACAGTAATAGTATTAGGTAATGCTGTGCTTGCTGTGTTGTCAACAAACACGATAGCGTTTGAGAACGGAGACCATGAAACCGTCTTCCAAACATTGTAGAAATAATTCCAGTAAAGTCCGCTTGCTACCTGTGTCTCAGTCATAATATTATTGTTATCCCAAACCTGAAACCATTCCTTATCAACCAGAACACCTGTTACGCCTGCCATGAGTGCAAGTTCCTGTGCTGTGATTGGTTCAATCATATCACTGTTTTCAATGATAATTGAGAATCTATCAGAGTCAAAGGTTGTCCAATCATCAATGAGCAGTCTATGACCAATGAACTCCGCCTTATCCATGTTGAAAGCAGATGCAAGTACGTTTACATCATACTGTGCATCAAAATCAGTATCAAGGAAGATGTACTGGTCACTTTTTGGTGTAGTTGTATGAACACCAGAAACGTTGTAAATAGTGTTCATGAAACCGAGTTTATTAGATGCTGCACGAAATGCAATACCTGCGTTCTTAATATCGGTATTATCAATACCAACAGGGTGCATCTTACCATGCGAAATTGCCTTGATAAGCAGGTACTTGAAAAGCAGGAACTCGTCGTACTCAGCAGATGTGTAAACAGCGTTTACAATCTTTGCCACCAAATCCTGCACGCCAGATGCAGAAAGGAAAGCCATTCTAAGGTCTTCCTGCTGAATGGTAATAGGGTACTGTACACGGTAATTCATTGTATGGAATGCTGAACGAACATCAGGGATAGTTCTCTTGAATTCTCTGGACTCAGCTTTTTCAGCGGAAAACTCACGAGCCTTGCAGATATTGACGAACACTTCTTCAACGGTTTCGCCAAACTCAAGATAGCCCTTTTTCAGCATAGCATATGCGTTGTTAAAGGTTGCACTCTTAATCTGAACAGATGCAATTCTGTTAATGAGTGCAGAAAGAAACTGGTTAGCAAGTGCGGGATAACCGTAGAGAATTTCACCGACCTTGGGAATGTCAGTTTCTTTTGTAATTTCTGGTACTAACGACTGATATTCAGCGTTAGCATTTGCCCTGATAGTATTGATAATATCAAGGGTTGAAGCGTTGAGCGTGCTAACAGCAATTCTTCTAGCCATTATTCATTCTCCTTTGTCTTAAATAAATCTTCGTATGTTTTAGGCTTGATAGGGTCATCTTTCGGAATAATTTCATCGTCAAGATTAGGGTCTATCTTGCCAGAAAACCTGTCTTTATACTTCTGACGCCATTCTGCGTCATTGTCTTCATACTTTTTCTTCCAGTCCGTTGTGTCCTGTGTTCTTGTTGTGAAGTCGTCAATAGTATCTGAAACGTCTTCGAGAATTCCAAGAGCACTGTCGTCTGTACTGTCACCGATTAATGTGTGAAGACTTGTCATGATTTCTTCTTTTGTTTTGATTGCCATTTTGTTCTCCTTTCAAAAGTATCTAAGGGGTCTCAGATACATCCATAGAGGAAGTTTTCTTCGTCTCTCTGTTGGTGCACCACTTGACGCTTGAAATTCGTTATATAGTGCGAGGGCATTGTTCAAAATATCTGGTGTTGATAAGTAGTCATTGCTGATTATCCAAGTGGCTGATTCTCCTGCGTGCAGGACGAGGTAATTGTATACCTGTTGGGCGTGTGCATATCTTTCGCTTGCACTGGTCTCAGATGAACCCCCTTCCCATCCTCTGTAAAAGGCTTTAGTTAGGTACTCTAAATCGGTCGAATCAGATGCGAGAAATTCGTCCAATGAAGAGAAATCTGAAGCCCATCCTGCCTGCGTCCAATATGCTTCTTTTATGAAGTATTTTATTTGCCCATCTGGACTGTCAAGTGCGTATCCATTATCAACTAACCATCTTGCTAAGGGTGTTCGCCTATCCCATGTACCGTCTCGGGAACGAGTCCATTGCCCTAAACCGTAGCCACCATACTCTGTACTTGTAAGCAAATCTAACCATCTTCTGCCCTCAAATAACCCAGGGTTTATGTTCGATTCTTGCCACCAGTTTCCTGCAATAGCTGACAATACATATATGGAAATATTGTAACCGCCCTCTTCTGCACCACCGTTACCGTATCGCCACAGTGTTTTGTACGCACGTTTTGAGTGTACGGTGTACGGATAAGAGGGTGAAGTGTTGATAGAAACTTGGTCACGTAATGGGCGGTTATTATTGGTATGTGCACCCATCGTTATGCCCTGTCCATTACCACCACTGTAAACCATCTCAGTATGTCCTGTTGGTGCGGATGGTACTTGGTCTTCTGTACGTAACACTATGTCACCCGCTTTCCATTCACCAAGTATGTCAACCTGCGTGAACCCTAGGCGTGGCAAATAGTTCGGCATACCTATCGTTCTAAAAGGGTAACTTCCTGTAACGCTTTGAACATCCCATCCGCCTGCCTTTAGTGCATACCAGATGAATGAAGAACAGTCGTAATACGTTATCCCTCTGACGGTAACTTGTCGCCTGTAAAGTTGTGAATAACCAACATTTGGGTCGTTACATTTTTGTATTGCCCACTGGTATGCTTTATCAAGATTTGGCATCTTTCATTACGTCCTCATGGTCTAGCTTATATGCTAGAATTGTCAACGCGTTTGTGTTGTTATTAATTGATTTAATAATTTCACTCATTGTTGATGTAAATTCTTCGTCCTGTTTCTGCAATCTGATGAACAAGAGAAAGCACATCACGATTGGAAAACCTAAAGAACCAATAAGTTGTGTAAGAACGGTGAAATCCATTAGCGTAACCCCCTTTCAGATATTTATATAGGTATTCCTATATATTCTATTATAACAAAAAGGTTGAATAATGTCAATCAATGTGTTATAATAAAGTATGAAAGGAGTGTGAAAGTACATTGGGTGCTTATTATGACGGTACTAAACTGCTGAGTATGCGTGATTTAGACGGAAACCTGCCAGAGATTTTTATTTGTACCGCAAACAGAACTGGTGGAAAAACAACGTACTTTAATAGACTTGTCATAAACAAGTTTTTAGAGGGTAAAGGGAAGTTCTGTTTGGTGTACCGCTTCACATATGAATTGGATAGCATTGCAGACAAATTTTTCAAGGATATTAGCAAGCTATTTTTTCCAGATAAAATCATGGTTTCTGAGAAAAGAAATGGTGGAATGTTTACCGAACTATTTCTTCAACCAATTTGGGATATTGACGGTGAGTTTAAAGAGTCTTGCGGTTACGCTATTGCCCTCAATAGTGCGGACTCTATTAAGAAACTTTCGCATCTGTTTTCTGACGTTAAAAGGATGCTATTTGACGAGTTCCAGTCAGAGACAAATAAGTATTGTCCAGACGAACTAAGAAAGTTCCAGAGTGTGCACACCTCTATTGCACGTGGACAGGGTGAAATGGTGCGTTACGTTCCTGTTTATATGGTTTCAAACCCTGTGTCAATTATTAACCCTTATTATGTTAAACTTGGAATCAGTGAACGTCTAAGGGATGACACAAAATTCTTGAAAGGCCATGGTTTTGTTCTGGAACAAGGTTATGTAGAATCCGCGTCAACTGCTCAGAAATCTTCTGGTTTCAATAGAGCATTTGCAGATGATGAATATTTACTCTATTCCAGTGAAGGTGTTTACCTAAATGATAACAAAGCATTTATCCAAAGGCCATCCAGTTTTGGCAAATACCTTGCGACAATAAAGTACATGGGTCGTGAGTATGCTATTCGTGAATATGCGGAAGAGGGTATTATCTATTGCGATGATAGGGATGATACCACTTTTAAGTATAAAATAGCTATCACTACTGAAGACCATAATGTGAACTAT
>Ga0326511_10001491_pt1 | contig 19369 bp, 30 predicted proteins | sample 0_2496_0518_D_FD_203701 | JGI IMG/M metagenome (GOLD analysis project Ga0326511, IMG submission 203701) | Bovine rumen microbial communities from UC Davis, California, United States - 0_2496_0518 | ecosystem: Host-associated > Mammals > Digestive system > Stomach > Rumen | place: USA... | reverse complement strand
ATCTGGAACAGGATTATTTTCTCCACCATAAGCACCGACAACAACAGGAATAAAGTTTTTGCCACTATTCATGTCATCTATTTCGCTTAAATACAAACCTTGTGAAAAAACACGAAAAAAGTAATTGTCGGTAACAGGTGATACTAAACCACTTGGTATATCTGCATCTGTGCCATTTAGAATATTATTTAGTTTTCTTGCAATTATTTCTAAATTCATAAAATCACTTCTCCATTATATTTTCTCACAAAATACATTAGTATTGTATCAATAACTTTGTTTTGTATAAAGTGGTAATGTTTCGTTGATCCTGGATGGAAAAAGCCATTAAATCTTCCACCATAGCCAAATGTTTCACTTACTATTTTCCCTTGTGGGTTGTTTCCTAACGCAAAACCAAACGCATTAAAAATATCGTGAGCACTTGTTCCTTCTTCCAAATATTGAACATAAGGTGCTAATTCGCCATTAAACTTAATCAAATAAGTATCATTGGAAATCATATCACCACTTGTGGCAACATCTCTTAAATGACCTGTTTTATAAGGAAAAAAAGATGAACCTTTAATAGTAGTTAATACATTATTACCGTCTTGCCTTAAATTCATATTATGTCACTTGCAATCCTTTTGGGTATTTATCTAATAAGGTTTCGTTTGAGAAGATGCCAGCATTAGTAAAGTTAGCGTTTTCCACAAAGTAACCAATATTTTTGATGATTAAAGTTTTGCCTAAATAAGTCACTCTATCTTCTGGTGAAATATCATTTGGTAAATTAGAACAATACAAAGTAACGCTATTTTGAGCAGTGTTTACACCTTTGGTTACTCTATATGTCTTTTTCTCCAAATTAGTGGCTGGTCGGCATTTAACAGTAAAATAAGGCACATCTTCATACTCATAAGCGTTATTGCCTTTAATCTTTCTAAATATCTTCAACTCATAGGTTTCTTGGACATTTAGTTTTTGTGGGTTCAAAAAAGTTCCGTATTTCATTTTATATAATCCCAGAATTCTAAATAAATCATATATGAGAACGCACCCATATAAAGTAAATTGATTCCACCATAGCCATTAGATGACTTTAAGATATTTTCTGTGCCAACACTGACTTGGTTAGCAAATTGCAAATCTCTTTCATCTTTTGACTTTGGAACATACAAATCTTGGTCATTGTAACCACTTGCTAAATCACTTTCCATTTGAGAGATAAGAGCATCTTTAATGTAGTCACGATATTCTTGTGTGTGGTTGATAATTGCGGTAATTGCTTTTCTATTGCCACTGAAACTGTGCGAAAATATGTAGTTATACACCTTTCTTGTATTTCTTTTAATTCTTGTTTCCAACACACCATCATCAGCATAAGGATTACCAAAATTGTCTTTAACCCAAGCTAGTTTTAATTCGTATTGTTTAGTAGTTTCGTTATAAAGCATTGTGTCATCGCTAATAGGTTGTATCTTATTCATAATTTTATTATATACAAATACACTCATAAGTGTAATAAAAAAAGCACCAACCGAAGTCAGTGCCTTAATTTTTTAGTTTTGATTACGCAACTGTGTCGTGTTTGAGAGCAACTGTGCCATCACTTGCGACAACAAGGAATGTAACCACTTTTCCAACGATTAAGTTAGAATCGGTCTTGGCTGTGCCAATAGTGACTGAACCTTTAACTGCACCATTTGCGTTGTAGGCAGCAAGGAATGCACCGATGGTTTCAAAGCCAGCATCACCTTGAACATAAGCGTTACCAACGATGGTTTCACCAGAACTGATGGTTGCATCTAATTTAATAGATTTTGTGGCAGCCATTGTGGTTGTTAATGCGATTTCTGGTCTTGATCCTGGTGCTTTGTAACCCCATTCAACACCACTTGTGAAGATAGCTTTTAAGCCATAAGGATTAACCCAACCAGATTTAACTAATAAAGAGTTGGATTTTGGCATAACGCAAGCAGCACCCATTCTATATAATGGTTGTAAACGGACACCTTGACCTAATGGAGAATCAATGGTTTTCACGCTTGATCCACTTGCTAATGCGAATAAGTTACCATGAGCAGACTTAATTAAAGCGATTAAACTTTCATCAAATTCTTCTTCTGGGAAACCTAAATAGTTACAAGCAGTTGCAAACACTAATGGAGAAACGGTGTGGAATGGAATACCAAACATATCACCGACATAGCCATCAGCTAATTTTTCTTGTTCAGCATTTTGGGAAATTGTGCCTTTTCTTAAAATATCGTAAGCGTAATTTGCACCACCTAATGAGAACACACCATTAGCGGAGATGATTTCAGCATACCAGTCAACGGAAACTAAACCGATTCTGTCATCTTGTGGGAACATGGAAACACCATGAGCTTTGTCACCTTTATCTAATTGGACATACGCTTTGGAGAGTTGTTTGACAAGGGAATCAGTGCCGGCTGTGAAAGTTGTAACATAAGCGTTAGCAGAGTTGACTTGGTGAGCACTTAAAGAGGAATATAATGCGGCTGCGATTTTAATAGCATTAACATTTAATGTAACTTTATCACTGACATTTTTGATATACATATTGGCAACACCGACTGGGATCATATCTAATGAAACATTTGGAATGTCCACGATGTCATCAATAACTGTGATGATTTTTAATGTATAGGCATCACTTGAAGGTTGATAGTCAAAAGCAGAGAAATTACCACCATTGATAGCAGCACCGAGTTCACGAGCTTTAATTGGTAATGGTAATGGTCTAATGACTGTGATGGATGAACCGGTTGTATCACTTGAATATTCTTGTGTGACACCACGACCACCCTTTTCAATTTCGCCTTGATAAATGTTTTTCATAGCGGTATTAGCGAAAACATGAGCCGCTACTTGCGAGTTAATAAAGTCGCAACCTTTGTCTGCTAATTGGGTAAGTGTTAAATCAGCAGCATTACTTGGTAAGTTTTGATTTGGCATAATCTTTTCTCCTATCTTCCCCTACGAAGTCTGTTAAAGCGGTCAAATTCACTTTCTTTAACGCTTTCGCCACTTGGATTGCTTGGGGAAACACCAATATCTTCTTCAACAGGTGTTCCAAGTTTTGAGATAATATCTTCTAATGATTCAACACGAGCTTTCAAACCATCAATAGTCTTTAATAAATCTTCATGTTTATCATCTTCTTCTTGGTGTTCTTCTTCAAGATGTTCTTCCATTTCAGCGGATTGTTCTTCTGGTAATGGTTCACCTTCAACAGGTTCTTCTTCAAGTTGTTCTTCACCTTCAACTGGTTCGGTTTCGGCTGGTTTTTCGGCATCTTCGCCTACTTCTTCCACTTCTTCAACCTTTTCCATCTCTGGTTCTTCTCCACCAATTTCTTCGGTAGATTCTTCTTCGTCCTCTACGGTTTCTTCAAGTTCTTCTTGGTCATCATACTTTTTGTCTTTCAAATCAAGGATAAACTTTTCTCTTTCACCATCTTCAACACCGTAAAGTTTTAAGAGCTTATCTACCTTTTTCAAAAGTCTTTCTTCTTTCATTGGGATAAGTTCTCCTATTCTGCTATCAATTATTTACGCTTTGGTGGTTCTCCGCCATTAGTCACGATTTGATAACGAGTATGTGATTTCTCACACTATTAAAATACTACTATGAGTGTAGTTTTGTCAAAAGAAATTCCTACTATGAGTGTATTAGGCATAAAAAAACAAGGTTATTTGCCTTGCTCTTTTAATTTTTTTTGAAGTTTGAAAACCTTTTTTGTTCTTCTAAATAATCATCTAAACTATCACCGATTTTTTCAAAAGCAAAGCGGCAAAAGTCTTTATAATCTTCTTCTGTTGCTGTGCTTTCATCTAATCTAATGTTAATTAAGCCACCAGCATCTACTACATAAGTTCTACCTTCAATAAGTGCTTTGGGTGGTTCTGGTTCAAAAATATTTTCGGCTGGATCAACTTTCTTTTTGCAAATAAACTCAACCACTTTTTTGTATAAATCTTTGTAATCCATTAAAAACTCCTAACATCATTATAAAACTTCTTAACTCTTTCAACAACCTTATTAGCAAGTTCGTTGTTCATACCTGTATAATAAGCACTAAAACACTCTGCCAAAAACTCTTGACCATTTGTTGCACCATATTCACTGACAGCGTATTTTCTAATACCATCTTTTTTAAGACTTTCTTTAACTTCACTTATTGTATCATAAGCAACTCTGCTATAAGACCTGTTCAAAGCTCTATCTAGTTCTTGTTTGCTTTCGTAATTAGTTCCAGCAATTTTATTGTATCTTTTTACATATTCATCATTGTATTGAGAATTAAGATTTTGTCTTTCAAACTCTCTCATATCTTCGTTAAAGTTGTATCTTAATGTTCCTAGTTCAACTGACCGGGTATAGTTTTCGTTTCTTATTTTTTTTGATTTTTCATCATACAAATTAGCAACCATAGAATCTATTGCGTGTCCAAATTCATGGTAATAAGTTGCCATTGGTTTACTACTACTATGCCAATTTTGATTATAGTAACTGACTTGGTTAGCATCGGCATTATCTTTTGAAGTCTTTGGCAGCATAACTAACGCTCTTTGGCTTGGTGACCAGTAAGCAAGCGTTCTACTTCCACTTCTAGTTAGTGATAAACCACCATTAAGTATTTGTGCTTTTGCTTTTTCCCTTGCATCTTCCAACGAAATATCTCTGTTAAAAATATCTTTTTGCTTTTGTATGATTTCATTTGCAACCTTGTTGATATTTTCTTCGGTTAAGTTTTCCCTTGCTCTTGCTTGGGTTAATTTTTCCAAAGAATTCCTATCTCCTATGGCTTTAATAAAACCATTCATATTAGGAAAATCATTAGCTACATTTTGTGATGCCTTAACAACTTGATCCATATATTCATCACTATAACTTTTGCCAAAAGCAACTGCACAATTTTCTCCAAAAATCTTATTAACTTCAACATCGTATTTGCTTTGCTTTAAGTTTTTGACTTGTTCTTGGGCAAGTTTTTCTTGATATTCGCTTTCGGTGTAATACTTTTTATTACTAAAATCCCATTTATCGTAGGTTTCAACCCATTTGTTTCCTTTTTTATAATAATATTTTTGTGGCTTGTTTTCTTCCATCCACTCATTCATAGAATCATAAAAATCTTCAAACTTGGATTGCCATTCATCTCTTGGTCTAATAATTGAACCATAATCACCATTTATTAAATGTTCAGTTAATCTTTCTTTAATATTATCTTTACTTAAACCCCAACTTAAATATCTTTTATATTCTTTTAATAAAGTTTGTTCAACATAATCATCAAATTGTAATCTATCTTTTAATTTCTTTTTGTTGGTTTCTTCTGTTCCACCACCAATACCAAAACGAGAACCAATGTCATCAGTTTCTTTGGCTGTATTTTCTTCATCTGGTTTCTTAAAATTAGTGAAATGTATGTTTGATCCACTAGCGTTGTCTGCATACTCACCACTAGCATCACCGTTGCCTTGCGGCACATAGTTTTGTTGTTGTCCTGCTCTATTTGGTTTGGTTGGCATACTTCTTCCCTCCTATAAGTTCTTTTCCATGTATTTAATCATTTTATTAAAATAAACAAGTTTTTCATCTCTCATTTCATTGGTATCTAAAAAGCCATTTTTTTGCCATCTTTTAATATTGTCTTTTGCTAATTCCAAAGCACCCTTTTTATCGTTATCATGTTCAAAATTGCTTAAAAGATAATCCATTTCGCTTTTCATGTGTTTGTTGGCACTGGTATCTGCCCAAAACTTTTCCATTCTTTTTCTGGCTTTTTCCATTTCTTTTTTAGCCATTTCGCCTTCGCTTTTGCCTAATCGTTTGGCATTATAATCTACTGGCTTTCCTGACGATTCTTTAAGCTCTGGGTGTTTTTCCAAAAATACTTTTTTTGCTCTGTTAATAGCACCTATAAAGTCTTGGTCTTGTGATTTTTTTATAGCATCATCAAAGTCTTTTGCCCATCCTACGGTAGTGCCTGTTTCAATATCAACAAGTCTGTATTTGCCTACTTGTTCATGGTAAATATGTTGTTTGTCTTGTGCTTTTGTTTCAATGCCTAAACCGTTGTGGAGAGTTTTAATTCTTTTTTGTTGGGTATCGTCTTTTTTCCATGATCCATCGTTCTGTCTTAAAAACGGAGAGTATTTAATAGTTTTGCCTAATTCGGTATCTTTTTCGCTATCAATTATTTCTTCTCCCGCTTGTTTGTTTTCGTTAAGATTTTCAATTACTGTTTCCGCTATTTGTTTTTCATAAATAGGTTTCCAATAATTATTTAAGTCTTGGTCATTAGCATCGCCATTATCTACCTTTTGTTTGAGTTCTTTATATTCTGGGGTATTCATGGCGGTTTTGGATCGTTCAACAATTTCTTTTGCTTTTTCTAACTCATTATCGGCTTTGGAGATTTCAAGCAAAGCATCGTTTTGAACTGTGTATTTTTGATAAGCGGCATCAGTTTCTTCACTTGTATCGCCACTTTTCCATTTTTCTCTAATTTCTTTATAGTCGGTGTTCTTTTCAATTTGTTCTCTTAAAGCGGTGGATTCTTTACCCATACGCTTATTATTAACAGTGTCAAAAGATTCATCTTTGTCTTTGCCAAAAGACTTAAAGTTTTTAATAGGTTCTCCCTGTTTATTGGTTAAGTCTGGTTCGTATTCTCCATTGTCTGGGTTGTAGTTTTGCATTCCCCCTAAAAAGTTCTTTTTCTTTGGCATAATGGTTCTCCTTTACACATCTATTCGGTATTGATACCAAGCATAACCGTTCTTATTTGCAAACGCTTTATATCTTTCAGTGAGCATCTTGGCTTTTGCTTTATATTTATTGGCTAATACTTTATCAATGCTATTATACAATATTGCTTGCTGTTTGTAATAGCGGATTTCTCTTTCCATTTCTCGCAAGGTTTGATTTATTAGTCTTTCCCTTTGCACTTGTTCTTTCGTAAACTCTTGTGGTGCGACTGATCCTGGACTATATGGTTTAAGTTTGTGTCGGCAGTTAAAACCCACTACGATATTGTTTGTGTAACCATATTTATCTACTTGACTGATGACTTCCTTAAAACAATAAACTGTGTTGCCATCAACCTTGTATTTCATGCGATGGTTTGACATATCACTATGTTCAGCTTGCAAATCAAACAATTTACCTTGCCATTTCTCGCATCGTTTTGAGCAGTCTGGGTGAGTTGTTGTCCAAGCAAGTCTTGTTCCTTGTTCTCGTAGATTATCTATCATAGACATTTGATTTTCGTGTCTTATATCTAGTTCGGCTTTTTGCCACACTGTAATAGGTTTCTTTCCACTTTCACTTGCCACTGTTTGGGTTTTAGCCAATCCATTTAATCTTTTTTTGACTTCTTGTGGGTAATTTAAGACATTTGGGTAACCTTTTGCCATTGACCAAGTGTTAATCTGTGCTTGACTTTTTTTAATCTCGGCATAAAGTTTACTCTTTCCACTTAATTGTCTGTTTAGTTCTAGTGGGTTCTTCGGTGCTTTAATATTAGCTAAAAGTAAAATAGCCATGATGACCTTAAAGTTATAAACCACTTTATCGTAATAATCTCTTATCATCTTGTCAGCGGTTTCTCGTAGTCCAAGTATGTATTTATATCGTTCAAATAGCGAAATAGGCAGTCTTTCATTGACCGCCCTTATAATTCCGTTAATCTTATCGTTTAGTTCTTTCTTTGGTTTCAAATACAAAGCATAGTAATTGATAAGTTTTTTTATTTCAGTTTCCGCATTTTCAATAATAGGTAGAATTTGCGACTGATAAACGCTATTCGTTAAATTCGTTCTCTTGTTCTGGGTTGCCATCTAATTGATCCCCATACATTTCATCAAATTGTTTTTGTTGTGCTTGTTCGTTCTCGGCTTTTTGTCTTTGTGCCTTTGCAATTTTCTCTTGTAGTTGGGTTTCATCTAAATCTGGATAGATTTCTCTAACTGCATCTTCCAAGTCAATGATTCCAAGTTCAAGTTTTTTAGAAATAATGTCAAGTTGTCTTTCGTTGGACACTAAACCATCACTAGCAAATCTTACTTCCACATTATCGGTGATTCCATAGAAACTTAACACTTCTTCAAGGACTTTGTTTAATCCCGGTATATAATCTTGTCTATGGTTTTTGATCCACTCGGTAATGGTGTCATCTTCACTATGAGTTTGTTCAGCAGTCTTTTCGTTACCTTGCACTAAATAGCTTGCGATAACTCGTGGTGACATACCAATAGTGGTGGCAATAGACTTTAAGATATTGTTTTGCTTGATTTCGTGCTCTTGTGCTCTAATTTCAAATTGATTAACAATAGGTTTTTGGGTGTTTGGATCAAGTCCATCAATAAGTTCGTAACCTTCCACATTTAATTGTGAAAATGGTGATGCTGATGTCTGTTGTAGATTTCCAGCAGTTCCCGGCACTGGTTGTAAACTTGCTTGGTTAATTGCTTTTGGAATTCCTACGATACCTTTTGAGTTGTATAAATCCCTAATTGCAAATGACCTTTCCAAATCATATTCCATAAAATCGGTTAAGCAGTCAAACATTAACGCTCTACCAAATGGCATACTTGGGTGTGTGACATCTCCACCTTCATTGAAAAACAAATGACAACCAAGTGAGTTGGTAAATGGTAATTTCATTTCTTCACCGATTTTCAAAGCACCATACTCGTTTTTAAGCATTTCTTTGATTTCGGTTGGTAAAGACTTATAATCAATGCCATTTCCTGTGTTTGCGGCTAATGTGTTGTTATTGCTTGTAGAGTTAATCTTGAATATTTTGTAACAAGCGTATGGCTTTTTAACTGTGTGAGTTTTATCTACGAAACTAATGAGTTTGCCATTAACATCGTTTTCAAATGTTTCGTATTCTTCCTTGAAATAGCGTTTTTCCACTAAACAATAACTTTCTGCTTTACTATCTGTGGATTGAAATGACCTAATAAAGCAAGTGACTTCCACTAGGTTGTTTTCACTATCAACGGTGTAATAGAAATAATCTAGTCTTAATGGTTGTAACCAGATTTGTTGTGTTCTTTTTTTATCAACGCTATCCCATTCCCATTTAACATTTTCTTTAAGTAATGCTGTTCCTAATGGTGTGGTAAAACCGATAAGTTGTCTAACTACATTTTGTAAACCGACTTTATCTTGCCACTTATGACTGATGAAATCTAAACCTTTTTGTTCGGTGGTGTTGTTTCCATTAACGAAAACTAGACCTCTACCAAATATTTGTTTAGTGATTCCAGATGTTATCTTCGCACCGATTCTGGTGGAAAACATACCTTTTTCAGCTTTATGGAAACTTGGATCAAATCCATCCAACCATTCTTGCGATTTTCTAACTACGGTTTGGTAATAATTCAAAAAAGAGTAATTTACTAATGAATAAAATACTGAACTGTTTGAATAGTTATAAGTTTGGTTTGGTATTAAAGCTACATCGTTCAAAAAATTACCCATATATTACTCTCTCCTGTGACTATGCGTTTACACTGTCTTTTATATCTTGTTTAGATTTTTCAATGTTTTTTTCAATTTGTTCAGCGTATTTCCTCGCCATTTCCATTTTCTTGGCTTTAACATTGATGCCCATTTTGTCTGCAATAAACTCAATTACAACATACAAATCAGCAATAATCTGTAATGTGGACTTGTTAATAGCACACACATCATTGAAATATCTTGTCATCAACTGACGGAAATCTGCATCATTTAATTGAGAGAAATCCACTTCTCCCGGTCTGCGTTCTAATTCAGTGATGATTTTTGGTGGGTTTTGTTTAAGCTCTTGTTCATAAAGCTCTTGTTCGGTTAATTCTTTTTCTTCTAACATAGATAATCTCCTTGATTTTAATTATAGTCTAATTATTTTGCAAAATATAGTAGTCTTTTCTGTGATTCACCACATCTTGCAACCAAATAATGTTCTCCACTTGTCTGTAATAGAAATAAATCCCATAGGTATCTGCATCGGTAGCATCGTTAGGTATCATTGGATCATAACCTGTTTGTTTTTCGTTCCAGATAAGTGTTCTATATTGATACGCTAAAATATTATCGCATTTGATCCATTTGTTCAAAGTATAGTTGTAATAACCGCCATAATCATAGACACCAACAACATTTTTACCGATGGCACTTTGGACAACATCAACCATTTGTAAGATAGTTCCTTTTTTGATAGCGTAAACTGTGGCTCTATTACCGAAATAATATCTCAACGCTTGTATCAGTTCAGTAGCAGCACTATCAACTACAAATACAATAGGAACGGAATACATATAGTTATGTGGATTATCTAAACTATTTTCTTTTCTCAATTCATCAAACCATCGTTTACCTTCGTTTTCTATCAATGGGAAACTACCTTTAACACCATCAGTCTTTGGATCGTGGTAGAAAATCTTACCAGCAACACTTTGACCATTGGACATAATGAATCTTGGCACTAATACTGTGCTATCTTTATTGACTGCACCATCACAACCGATAATCACACCAACAATACGGAAATCTTGTAGTAGTCTTGAATTAGACCTTTGTTCGTATGGTATTAAGTGTATGTCTTTTCTAAACATTGGGTAAACTTGCCCTAAACCACCTGTTGGAATTCCACCATATAGCCAGTCGTAATATTCTGGTTCTAGTATTTTGCATTTCAGTATCTCTTTAATGTCGTAATCATTGAGAAAACCAACAATATCTTGCCAACTCATACGGACTACTAGGCAGTCTTTATCGTTCTCTTTCTTCTTGACATATTGATTAAACCAGTGAGCTTCTATTGCTGGTGGGTTTCCTAATATAATGACAACTGCATTCGGTGCAAGGTTTCTTCTAACTGATGCCATAAACTGGTCAAAACTTTCTCTGTCTTTGAATTCTTGGGTTTCTTCCACTATGACTGCTATAACTGGATGCTTGGTTTTAAGACCTTTTGTTCTATCTTTGTTTGAGCCACCACTACCGATAAAGTAAATGTTGCCACTATTGTTCTCTCTTTCCACTCTTAATGGACTTTTCCAGAAGGTAAATTGCTTACTGATGCTTTCTGGCATATCGTTAATCGCAGTTTCAAACTCTGCATAAGATGAATCAGCCATTGATCCATAACTAGACCTAGTGACCACAATATCATGGTAAGGAAAAGCCATCATCAACAAATCACTAGCAATAACTGTGTTTTTCGTTTTACCACTAATACGACCTGTTGGTATGACTATTTCTTGGACTGTATGGTTTTGTATAGCTTCCAGGATCGGTTGCCATACTTTCGGCATCTTAATTTCCACCGACATTATTCTTGACTTCCTGTTCTAGTTTCTGTAATCTTTCGCTTTCATCTTTTGGATCAACAAATGTAACCTTGATACTTTCCACCTTTTCTTTGGTTTCGGTAGGTTCATCTTTGGCATATTCACTTCTTACTCTGCGTTCTAGTAACCAAGCCGCACTTTGCCAATTATCTTTAATACCAGCGTTTATTTGGTCGTGCTTTTCTTCAACCCACTCGGCATAAGCCATTTTTAGATTATCTATTATTGAAATAGGGGTGTAGTAATACCCTTTAATCTTACCATCTTTGTCATAGTAAGGTTCTGGTTCAAGTTCATCAATACCGTTAATAAAGTCACCATCTTGCTCTTTTTGAGAAATAAACTCGTTATAGAGTTTAAGCCACTGATAATAATACCATAAAGGAATTCCAGACTTTTCACAAGCATATTTAATAGGCAGTCCTTTACGCACTGATTCCATTAAACTTTGTAATTTTTCGGTTTTGATATTTATTCTTGATGTTGCAGTAAACATATTTTCCCTCGTATCTATTATATCAACAAAAAAAGCACCAGACAATTATTCGGTAGAAGGAATTAAAGTCGGCACTTTCTTACAAAGGAGGATTGCTGTTAGAAACATTGACCTCGTATATATATTAGCTCATTTCTATTTCGGCTGCAATTATTTTAGTTCATCTTCTGTATCAGCGGTTGCCACAATGACATCACAATAGGTTGCAATACCAATAGGTTTCCCATCAACCCCACAAAACACATCATCATACATAACTTCCCAACTGATAGGATTTCCTTTTTTATCAAAATCACTCGGTTCTGGTGTTCTCCATTTAAGTTCAAGTATCTTTCCACTTTCAAGTTTGACAAATCTCTTAAATGGTGGCTGTATGTATTTTTTCATTATTTGCTCTCCTTTAATCCAAGTTCTTGCATATCACCTTTTACTCGGTTATACACAATGTAATATTTTTCTAGTTCGGCTACGCTCTTAAATGTAGTGTCTGTAAAGAATATAGCGGCATAGGTTTCTTTCTCAAAGTTAATGTAGATAACCACATGCACTCTTGTCTTACGATTTTTTTCTACCTTTGTCCAATTTTCCTTACTGAATTGTTTTAGTTTGGCATCGTAAGTGTAACCTTTTTTTCGCAAGATGGATCGTAAATGTATCTCTTTTCTAGTCATACACACTCTCCAATTCATCCATCAAGACTAGCCAATTCTTTCTAGCTACAATAGACTGTTTCTCAATTTCTTCCCAATTTATATGGTATTTCTGTAAACTCTTGTGGTTCATCAGTAAGTTCTTATATTCATCAAAATTGACGGTAAACATATCTCTTAATACGCTTTGGTTAATTGCCTTGCATTCGGTTTGACTAACTTTGACCACATTTAGCAGATGCAACCAAGCTACACTTAACCAGTCACTATCATCAGCGAATATAATTACACCTTTATCTCGTAACTCGTTAATAAGTTCTTGTGTGTTAGGTAGATAATTAACTTTTGGTTTTAGATTAAATCTTCCTTTTTGTAATTCGTTTTGAAATGATTTTTTGAAATAACTTGTTTGATTTGATTTTGATTTGAAATTGTCTAGGTTGTAATCTAGCCACTCTTGGAACGCTTGCATGTCTATTTCATCGTGTATGCACATTAGTATTTCATCACAATTTACTTTAAGACTAGACTTATTGATACACGCACGCACCTTATCTTTGCAATCCAATAACAAATCATTTGATAAACTATTATATAATTCAGTGTTCATATATCTATCTCTATATCTTTCTCTTATTCTTTCTCTATATCTATTGGAATTTGGTTGGAATCGGATTGGAATAATTCCAACTTTTTGTTCTTCTTATAAATATTATTATAAGTTTCACTTCCCACATTACTACTGACTTCTGGTATCAAAACATCACCATTTGTTTGTTCTTGCACCATTTGATTAGCTAGTAAGTAACACCATAATATCTTGACATCTTCTACCTTTTCATCAAGTTTGAGAGCAATTTCTTCTTCAATAGTGTTCTCTATACCTTCATAAATGAAAAGTCCGTTAGACTTTGTGGTAATTAGCATCAATTTGAGATAAATAATTGTGTAAGTATCTCCACCTGCTATCTTTCTTAATTTTTTGATTCTAGCGTTCTTGAAAAAGTTATCTTGCAATTTCAACCAATAGAATCTTTTGTTGTTTGTTTCATTTGCCATTTTGTTTCTCCTTTGTAAAGAAAACCCACAACTACTTGTCCGGCTACTGACTTTCATTGTGGGTAATACCCTTATTATCTGTTCTCATTATCGTAGCCAAATAACAAGAGCAGTATTATTATACTTAATCGTTTTCATTATGTAAAGACATAAACTCGTCATAATTGAGCGTTGGTATATCATTGTTTTCACATTCTTCAATGACTGCATCTATCACTCTGGACATTTCTTTTGAATTATAACTTGATGATCCATAATAGACAATAACCGTAGTAGTTCCATCAATTTTTCCCTTACGCATTATTTTAGTAAACCAGCCGATGCCTTTTTTGTTCCATCTGTTTTCTAGTTCTTCAACTGCTTGATTCTGGATTAAAATGTAATCTCTCACACCATAATCTTCAATAAAGTGTCTGTAAATGTTTTCAGCTTTATCGTTTAGTTTTTCTGCTAACTTATTAAGCAACACCCACATATAAGCATTTTGCGATAATGAGCGTTTTGGACGGAATTCTTTAATGGTCAATGATAATTTATCAGTTTTAATCAAATCAATGTTAGAAACGCTGTTTTTGTGCGTTTTGAAGGTAATATTGACTGTATTGTCTAGGTTATATGTCACATTTGGTTTATCAACTATAATTTCAAACATCTTCTTCTCCTAGATAGTTCCTGTGAAATATTTTTAAGAAATTGAGTGATGGATATTCCTTTTGAAATGCCTTTTGACCAATTTTTCGTAGTTCTTCCATTTTCTCATAATTGTTATGCACACCATTGACTCCACGATGGCAATTAGCACACAATGTTACAACTAAACCATATCTTGTGGACAACTTTCGGTTGCTGCCAGAGAAAATGTGATGGATTTCAAGGTTGTGAGTGCCACCACATAAGTAGCAGCACTTTCTTCCCTTATCAACGATGCTTTCTTTATACTTTGGCATAGTCTTTATAATCATCAATGAGTTTTCTGCGTTGTTTTGCAGTTCCAGGATCAACCAAGTCTGGTCTTTGAGCTTGTATCTTTTGGCGGCATCTCCTAATGGTTTCAAAACTTGGTAAACCTAATTCGTTATGATGCAAGCAAATGTTATGAAACGAAATCCATTTAGTATCGCATATTTCATCATAATAAGCATCTAACAACGCAAAGTCATCAGTCCTTGTTATTGGTTTTGTTTCTAATAATCTTAATACTGTGTTTTCAACAACTTTAATTCTACCCATGTTTTTTTCTCCTTAATTCCAAATGTAATTCTTATTTTCTGTTCTACCTTTTTTTATTTCGGCTGATAGATAACCTTGTGATTTTTTCATAAATTGACTTGCTTGGCTTAAACTTCTAAATGTCTGTTTTTCGCCAGTTTGTTTGTTTATTAGCGTAATTGACTTTTGTGTTTTATATAACCCAGTTTCAAAACCCTTTTGTATGTTCTCTTTTAATGAACACCACTCTAAATTAACAAGTCTATTATCAAGTCTATTTCCGTTGATGTGATTTACTGTTAAATTACTCTTTCCATAAAAAGTAATCGCTACTAATCTTGCCACTAACCAGTCCTTACATTTTCCATCTTTCCACAATGATACTCTATAACCAGTTGAATAGGTTTTTCCCTTTGGTTTTAAGATTCGTTGTTTCCAATGTCTTACACCATGCCTTTCGGTATAGGTTGTTTTACCTTTACAAGTTCTAATTCTTCCCAAATTACTTGCTTGATAGATGCCTTCATAATCTGGTATATCTTTCCATTTTTCCATAAGATTAACTCTCCTTTATTAAAAGGGTATGATATTTTCTTCAAAAAGGCAAGTCATCTTGTAAGTCAATGCTGTTGTAAATATCTTCTGGTGTGTTTGGTTTTTTGGTTTCAGTGGTTTCTTCTTTTCTCTTTTCGCAATAGTCAAAGTTATTTATTTTAACCACAAAGCTAATTGCCTTTTCACCGTTTTGTTTTTCGTAAGTCTTTTGAGCAAGTTTTCCTTCAACTGCAATTAGACTGCCTTTTCTCAATGTTTTAACCATTAAGTCGGCTTTTTCTGCAAATGATGAACAATTTATAAACAAGGTTTCATCTTTACCATTGTCAACTGCTAATGTGAATATACAAATGCTGTTTCCATCGTTTGCTTTTTTTAATTCAGGATCACGAGTTAATCTTCCCAATAATACAATGCTATTCATCAGTGTTCTCCTTTAATCTAATTCTCACTTGTTCCTTAACATTACTTGTCTTTTCATATTGCTTTTCAAGTTCTGGATGGTCTTTTAATAATCTTGCGGTATCTACCACTGTTCTTTTTGTGGGTGGCAAGTAAGTAATAACCAATTTATCGTTTTCAAACTTGGTGATGCTTTGTTTTTTCATAGATTCCACAATGGTTTTTCTAATCAACTTGGCATTTTCTTCGGCTTTTACTTTCTCTTGCTCATAAAATGCAATAATCTTCTCTACTTCGTATAGTTCAGCAAGTGCATTTTCATCAGCTTGTAGTTCGTATGGTGTTCCATTGATATAACTATCATAAAGTCTGTATATCTCACTAGAATCTACTTCCATAAGTTCTTTAACTGTCAATGTTCCATCTTTCCCAAAGTGCCATACTTGTAAAGTTGCATTTAGGTAGCTATCGTAATTTTCTTTCTCAAAGTCTAAATCAAGGTCTTTGTAAATTGATAATTGCCAACTGACTGGCTGCAAGTGGATCGTGTAAGTGGTCTTAAAGTCAACATAGATGATTTCGCCATATTCAGTTTGAACAATAAGGTCAATAGTTCCTGCAATATCATCATTCCACACCATTTTTTCACTTGCGATAATCTTTAAGTGATGTTCCTTGATGTATCTAATGAATTCTTGTAGTTCAACTGTGAAACCGATTTCACCTTTTTTGATATAATCTTCTATTTCTTTGTGAATCAAAGTTCCACGCTCTGCTTTGGCTTGTAGGACATCTGGATTGACATTATCGTAATTTGGACTGATGCCAGCTCTTTTCAATAAAGTGGTAACCGATATTAGTTCCTTTCCTTGCTCACTTGTATAAGTGTGTGTGCTTTCATCAAAACTAATCATTGTTTTGTTCCCTTTTGGCTCTTGCATTTTCTCTACGAGTTATTGCATTTTGCAAATCTTCATTTGTAAGTTGATTTTCTTTTTTACCTAAATATGTGGCAAGTGCATCTAATGGTATAGAGAGTTCTCCGCATCTATTGACTAGGTTTTCATCAAGTTTTGTTTCGGTTTCGGTTTTTTCACCTTGTTCGCATTCTGGTAAATCTTCACCGGCATACACATAAAGTCCTAAACCATGTCTAGCAAGTGCTTTGGTCAAACTTCTTTGAATAGCGGTATTAACATCAAAGCTAGTAATTTTATCAAGCGGAATAGACTTGTTTTTATAGTCCATGATAGGTAAATACTCAATATGTTCCAAACCTTCAATAGTAACACCTGTTTTAACCCAACCTGTTCTACCATCGGTAAAGTAGTTCCAACCATCTTGATTTTCATAGATAGTGTATTGTGCTAATGGATAAATCTTTTTAACTTCTGCCCATGCCCAAGCCCAAGACAAATATCTTAAATTGTTTTTTTCTTCAATGTGTTCTTCTACATTGATATTGTTTAATGTTTCAAATACTGACATTTTATTTCTCCTTTATAAGTTCTACCACTTGTTCGTTTGTAATTTTTAATAATTTTGCAATTTTTTGGATCGTTGATTTTCCAAAGTCTGTTTTGCCATTTTCAATTTGGCAGTATAAACATCTGTTGATTCCGATCCTATAAGCCATTTGCTCTTGTGTGAGTGCTTGGCTATTTCTCCATTTCATTAGTAGTTCGTTCAGTTTCATCTTCTTCCTCCATAATATTACTGACTGTTTCAATAAATTCCTTTAAGCTATAAAACGATGTGTCAACGCTTGAAAAGTTATAAAGCAAATCTCCCTGTTCATCATAAGTAAAACTATACTTAATAAGTTTCGTTAAGTTTGATGCACAAGCAACACTCATTTCGGTTTCATTCTGTGCAACTACCACAAAAAATAAATTCCTTGATAATTGACTTTTTCTTAATTTTTCTAATAGCAATTCTTTTTTCATTTTTAATTCCTTTCGTAACCATATATGGTCATATCTTGTGTGAACGATCCATAGTCGTTCCATTTGTTGTTACCTAACTGAACTGTGCCATTGTCATAAATAAACACTACAACAACAACATTAGGATTTCTTTTAAGTTTCCAATACTCTTGTTCCATCAACCACCATACCTTTCTTTCAATTCTTCTTCGTATTGCTTTTTCCCTATTTCTAAGTATTTATTAGCTAGGTTTATTTCCCTTTCCCATGCCTTTCCACCCTCTTTGAGTTTCATGGCTTTCTTATAGTGCCTTTTGAATTCTTTTGCTACTTCATGTAGTGTCATATCGTTTTCTCCTTTGACACCTTAATATTAAACCCTACCTATAATAATTGCAACAAAAAAATAACAAAAAAATAACTTTGTCTAATTCCTTATAATAAATAAATATAAAAATAAATATTCTGTAAAAAAATAACACATTTTTCTTGATAAAATAAAACGATCCATTATATATTAGTAGTAGCAAAGGAGATTAGAAATTATGATGACATTAGGAGATTTATTAGGAACAAAAGCTGACGAACTAGAAATCTACATCAACGATCCATTGAGTGATGATTACACAAGATATGATTACAAAGATGATTATTACAGGCAGTTTGATGACTGCACAGTGGACTATTTCACTATTGACTGGGAGAAAAGGAAAATGATAGTGGACATTAGCACACCAAGTGTTATTAAACATTACGACAGCGATGGTTACGAACATTTTATAAAAGTGGAGGAGGACTGGTAATGAAATACATTAGAACGAAAGATGGAATATATGAATTAGAACATGATGGTTGGCTAACTAAAAGAACAAAACCAAAACATGTTAAAATGCTTGTTGCTATTGATGAAGAACATTATGAAATGCGTAAAATTATTCACAAAAAAGAAATCGGCAAAAAATATTGGGAAACCGAAATCATTAAACAAGCCGACACTATTGAAAAATTGTGTGATGAGTGGGTTTTGCCGCCACAATTAAATAAAAAATCATATGATATTTTAGACGCAAAGTTATTTGATTTTAACTCTTTGAAAAGTTGCTGGGCAAAAGAACAAAAGATTATCTACGGTGCTATTTGGACTGACAAAGGTCTTATCTATGTCGCAAAAATGAACGATAAAGGAGAGTTAGAATTGTTATGAAAATCGTATATATAGAAAAACAAAAAAGAGTTAAGAAAACCAAAAAAGAATTACGAAAAGAACTAGATGCTTGTAAAAACGAAATGAGCAAAATGCTCATAGATGAATACAAGAGTGTTCCTAGCAAAGAGCCGACATATATTGTTGAAATGTCCGCAAAAGAAATACAGTTAGTGAGTTTCTATCTTGAACTTGAAAATCGTAAACCAATTCTAAATGTCAAAATTGATACAGAAATTAAAAAGGAGAATTAGAATTGTTATGATTTGGCAATTTATGTTAGTTTCAGTTGTGGCTACACTAATAGGTTTAGTTCTTGGTTTTATATTAGGAAAAAACACATAAAAGGAGAACAAAATGAAAAAGAAGATTAAAGATTTAACACCATTGGAAGCATTAGAAAGATTAACAAAAATACACAATTATGAAACATTTAAGGAATGTTATAACATTGTTGAAACCGCACTTAACGATTATTTTGTTTATAAACAAGACTATGAAAGAGT
>Ga0326511_10001490_pt1 | contig 19373 bp, 41 predicted proteins | sample 0_2496_0518_D_FD_203701 | JGI IMG/M metagenome (GOLD analysis project Ga0326511, IMG submission 203701) | Bovine rumen microbial communities from UC Davis, California, United States - 0_2496_0518 | ecosystem: Host-associated > Mammals > Digestive system > Stomach > Rumen | place: USA... | reverse complement strand
GAGGTTGATGAATTCGAGTCAGAAGGTGTGATACCAACAAGACTTTCCTCACTAGTATCCCTTAATGCATCAGACATGAGATTATACTTCAAGAAGATTCCAAATAAGACCCCCTCAACTGGTGGTTTCGTCTTCGATGATATACAGTATAACTATGCTGAGAGTGTGGATGCACTTGCAGATTTCTAAATATCAAAAAAGAGCAGCCTTGGTTGGTTGCTCTTTTTTCTATTTATAGTTTATCATTTTAAAATATTTATTGAAATTGTGGTCGGAATCACATAAAGGAAAAAACATATAAAGATATTCGTCAATATATATGTCAAATCCCCAACCCTCACCATACTCATGACCATCTATGCATTTATACCTATTACCTTTTATGAATTTACGTATAGAGTTCCACTCATAGTCTTTTATGCACTCGCATTCTGAAAAATTACTTGTATCATGTTTCGGCAATCTATTTTTGTAATCATCAGCGTCAAATTTATAAGTCCAGTTTTTTGGCATCGTAATATGCGGTAGTTTATTTGTCATAACTCATTTCTTTTTTCTTAAAAAATAAGTAACTTTTATTAACAATAAACAGTTATTGTTTTATATTTTTAGAGAAATTGTAAAAATTTGAAACAAACTATGTTTTTTCTAATTAATTATAAAATATTATTGAAAAGATTATGTTGATGATTATACTGAATATTTGAACTCACATCCAGATGAATATATGAGAAGAAATAAAAGATTAAGAAAATTAGGATACCTAGGATAACAAATAATAAAAGAGCAGCCTCGACTAGCTGCTCTTTTTGCGTCAATATGTATATCATTCCCAAAATTATAATATTTATTCAGATTTTTTTAATGGTTTCCAGCCTCTTTTTGCCATTTTAGCGAAGTTAGCTCTCTTACGAGTTAACGGATTCTTTGAATGGGTAAGTTCTTCGGTAGATTTACCAGTAGCCTTCTTGGTTGCTGTAAATTTTCCCTTATTCTCTGGCTTAATCTCTATTCCACTATCGCCTTCTTCTACATTCTCAGAAGGGTTGAATTCCTTTTTACCAGCATCATATCCTTGTTCTTGTGTCCTGAAAAGTTGCTCAGCCTTCTTGTCGTTATTGTTCTCAGAATGTGATTGATACAAAGTCCTAGCCCCCTTGTGAGGGTCTTTGTCTCTGAAACTCTGACGTGCAGCCAACTTTCCAACCTTATATGCCCCCTTTAAGGAGTCACCGTATTCATTGATAAGCTTCATTGCAGCTTCCTTGACAATGGTCTTCAACTCTTCCTCAGTAACCTTCTTGCTTTCCTTGGACTCATTCGTGGGGTATTTATTTTCACCATATCCATAAAACTCATCCTTATAAGCATTATGCATATTCTCAGTCTCAGATTTTTTTATTATATCCCTTATTGATTCTATATCATTATAATTTAAATGGAATTTATCACCTATTGCCTTACGGATTTCTTTATCCAATGCAGCATCAGCATAGTTGGCAGCATCTAACCCTCTATTGAAATACCCATTAACCTTATCATCACCACCTTCAATACCATTACGTTTAAGGTCTGCGCCCAATTTCGAACCTTGAGCCATACGTCTTCCACTTAAACGCATCAAAGCCTCCCTTCCTTTAGGAGTATCACCAATCTCATTAATTAACTTGATTGCGGCTTCCTTAACAATCGTTTTAAGTTCATTCTCAGTAACCTTCATTGGTCTTTTTGACTCATTGTACTTATATGGGTCGTAAGAGAAATCTACATCACCCAATTCATCCGTATCTCTCTTGCCATTAATCCATTTGTTCATTAAGTTCTTACCACGCTCATTATCCCTATCAGTCCAATAAGCTGCATGGTCTCTTCTATTCTGGGCAGCATCCATTACGTCATGCTGTCTGTCAATTGGAGATTTGCCAACATTATTCATTCTATGGTATAAACCCCATGAATAATCATTCTCCATATCTTTATCACCATCTACCCATTCATCATCATCCCAGCTGTTAGGCGCATGGAATGGGTCATCCAAATAATCACCATTTGCCCTTGAGTCAGCTAATGCCCATTCTTCATCACTAGGTTCACTCTTAGTCCATCTTCCACTGAAATTGTCAACATCATAGTTCAATGGGGTTTCGCTCAATATCTTCATTGCAGCTTCCTTGATAACTTGTTTAAGTTCTGATTCAGTTAACTTTATATTCTTGTTTTCCAATACACGGTTAGATTTTGGCCAGAGAACAATACAAGTGTCATAACTAGAGAATGGGTCTTCCATTGTGCCAGCTGCCATACACTTAATATATCCATCAATGTTCATACCATCTTCAAACATAATCTTTACAGCATACTGCTTTGAACGTGGCATGCCATCTTCAGCGTAATCACAATAACCACCGTCTGACTGCATGCTATCAGCATTTGCCATATGTGCGCAAGGCTTCATTTCAACCTCACAACCCAATGATGCGATTGCTCTGTAATAATCTTCAATCGCTTGCCAATGTTCATCAGTATACTTCCTAGAATCAATTCCATATTTCTTTACGATTCTATAAATCTGGTTAATTCTAGCCTTTATGGTCTTAGGTCGCCTACCCATAAACTTATCTACTTCATCATGCTTGCCCAAATTTTTTGGCATTGACTCGTTAATCTTCTCTCTAAGTCTGTTTTTAAGCTCTTCCTTAAGCGTAAAGTTAACCAAGTATAACTTCCTCTGCATAGTGCCAATAAACGCCTCGCACTCGCTCTTAATACCAATGTACTTCTCACCCATATCATCAAGTTCTTTCAAGAACTCTTGAGATGAAGAAATGACTTCCTCAACAAATGGCTTTAATTCAACCCTCTCAGCCTTCTCTGGGTTTAATTCACCATTCTTAAACTTGCCGCTTATGGACTGCTCAACCTCAGAAACCAAATCCTCGAAGTCAGATATTTCACTTGCAATGTCATCACATAGCTCATGCTGAGATAAACTGTTCGCAGCCCAATGGTTCTCCTTGATTTCAACCTTCCATTTCTCACATTTATTAATGAAATTAAGAATCGTCTTGTTCATATCTAATTATATTTCTTCTTCATTTATGTTATTTTCATCAACATTCTTCTTTCTCTTTCTTTCTCTTTCTGCCCTCAAGTCAGCAATGTCTTCCTCTGCCTTGGCTTGAAGCTTCTCACCCTCAACCCAAGAACGTGTCTTCATGCGAGAATCAGTATATGCCTTTGGCAAACCACTACCAAGTATGCATGTGCTGCTAGCAACCACGAACCATGCAAGGTCACTCATGTCGGTATCAACCTTGCCGTCATACATCACATCATAAATGATGACAAAACAAGCAGATAGTCCTACCAAAAGGGTCATGAATGCAGATGCCAACACACTTATGCTGTTGACACTCATTGATGATTTATCATCAATCGCCGCCTTTATGTTCCTAAATAATCCCATATGATATAAATAGTTTTTAAATGCATAAAATTAACCAACATCAGACTCTTCCTCGAAATAATCATCTCTTATATATTCCTTCTCATATTCAGTTAATTCCCTCTGCATATAAGACATTAACTTATTGAGATATTCTTCTTTCTTTTTTCTTTCTTCTTCGTTAGTTAAATCCCACGATAAATTCCAAGTAAAATTGCTTAACAAATTGATTAAAACACTACCCCATGTCTTCTTTCTTGGAACATAATTCACCCAATAATATGCACCATATTCATCGATTAACTTGGCATATCCCCTTGAATCATCACCATTAATGAATTTATCTGCCACTGGGTCATCCCAATACCCATTAGGATTCTTAATATATACCATCCTTAAGTATCTCTTAATCAACTCTGGGCCTAATTTCTTTACTGAATACGAATCCAACACATTCCCACTGTCAGTATAATTCTTTAACACCCTCAATGCCTTGTTCAATGGCATGTCATTCAATTTGTCATACCAACCAATATATTCACCCCTCAATGAATCAACAACCTCATCACCATACCCTTGCATAGCTACGGTGTCATCATAAGAAGAGTCCTTATAACCAGTGAATAAGCTGTTTGGCTTAACCTCCTCCATTTCACTATCTGTCTTTGATAAATCATATATCACACTACCATGCTTAGTATTATCATAATAATCAACACCACTCACATTAACACCATTGTAACCATTCCACTCCATGAATACAGTTGAAAAACTCTGCATACCCTCATGTCTCTGAGCCATCCTCGTCAATTCAAAATAACTAGGACATCTTAATCCTAAAGCTTCAGCGTTCCTCTTTATAATCTGATAATTCTCAGCATTATCATAATTGGCACTCTTAGGATTGTAATAGCCTTGACAAGCAATCTTGTTGTACATGTTGTTAAGATTCCTCATCATGGTATATAATATGTCACCTTGCTTCTTGCTCCTAACCCTATATAAGTTCTTATAAAGGTCAAAATCAACACGATATACATGGTCATGAACCTCAATGAAATTAGGATTCTGATTCTTGCTCAATACACCATAATTATCAATATCCTTCACGTCACGATATGTGGAGAAATATGTGCCAGAACCAAAATGACCAGTCTCACGACCACCCATCTGACGCTTGTTGTCACTATAGTAAGGTTCTCCGTTATGACTCTTTCCAAAATGGAAGTTCCACTCAGATTCCTTCAATGTACCATATTGCTTTGAGGTTATATATACTTTCTTATCCATTTCTTATAAACATTTCAACCTATAAATAGTTAATTATACTTAAAACCTCCCCATTTTCTTGGATATTTCACATGTTTTCAATATCTTTGCAACATATTATAAAGAAAACATAAGAATGATTAAATACAATGAATGAAGTAGTAGCAATAAAAACACTAAGAAAAGAGATACTAAAGGATTTTTTCACATTTCTGAAAAAAAAACATGTCTACGTCCAATTTAGAAGGAACATAGCAGATGCCGTCATCCGAGAAGAACACTCGTATAAATCCAAAGAGGAACGCAAGAAGATTTGGTATGATGCATTCCATTATGGCATCCATATAAGAATATTACATAACGGATTTTCTAAACTGACCTATCCGATTTGCTTAGAATTAATTAACTATGCATTCTTCTGGGATGGAACACCAGAGAGATATAAGTTCTGGCACACCCTCAACACAGAATGGAAAGATATTGTCATGAAGAAATACGGAACATATAGAGCCGATTTAAATAAATGAATTAAAGATAACACATGAATAAAGAATTACACGATAAGATACTGAGAGACTTCATTCACTTCCTTAAGGAACATAACGCATATGTGAAATACAGACGCAACATGGCAAAGTTCATTGTGTCATGTGAGAAAGGCATAAACGCAAATTATGTTGACCATTGTTGCAGCGCCTTCCTTAGAAATCTAAATGGACACCCACTTCTAAGAAATATAAGGGCAAGTATAAACTATCGCAATCTACTCCTTGATGCCTTCGATTGGGGTAATACGGCAGAAGGGGCAGTGTTCTGGTGCTTCCTAGACGATGAATGGGGAAAAATCTGCGATAAACAAGAAAACATCAAAATAAGATATGGAAAATAACTACATCTGCTTCGAATCATTAGGAGCACACCTCAGAAACCTACTGACACCATATGCAACACTAATAGGCATAGTGGACGAAATACTCACAGCAAAGAGAGAAGGCGACGAGGAAAAAATGAATAAACTCCTCGATGCACTCAAAACGTATGAGTTCAATAACATACAAGACATCATCGAATTCTCCCATATCGAACTCATGGAAGAGGGAAATTGGCGCAGCTCCAAACTATTCCAATCAAAAAACGAAGAAAATATTATTGACTTTGACCCATACCAAAATGAATAATACAGAAACATATATCACTACAATCGGTGAACTCAATAAACATATAGGGGAAATCGTTGTCTGCTTCTATTATATAGGCGATGATGCGGAATATGATGAGGAATATTATGACAGCAGTTTTGTCAGACCATATGATGAGGAGAATATCTCATACATGTGGGCCCTCAAATTAGTAAAACCTATCAATGGACCACTAGAACTGAACCCTAGATACCAAGACATCTATGGAGAAGATTCTGTGTGCTTAATAGATATAAAACCCCATAATAAAAAAACTCCATATTTCGTAAAACATGAACAGCATTGTAATAGACAGTCATATGTGAGACTCCCCACAAAGGAAGAACTCACCAAATATAAAAACATATTAAGATACGAAAGAATATTCGGAAATGACACACATAAAAACAATAAAAGAACTTAAACAACATATAGGAGATGTCATAGCCTTATCATACATAGCTGAAGGCAAAGAGACACTCTATCTGAAAAAACTAACTAGATTCTATACTGATGGGAGAGAACTCAACGATGAGGATGAGATACCACCAAACGCACTTATGGTATACGGTACTCATATGATGATACTTAAATCTCGATACACAATCATAAAAACACCATTTCTATCCCATCTCGATGTAGAAACAATGTCTAATCTCTTTAGCATAATCAGAATACCAACTAAGGAAGAAATGAGCATCTACAGAAACATATTAAGATACGTAAAAATATTTGGAAGAAAATATGAATACATCCGTTAAACAACAAATAAAAGAAATCATCATCTGTACCATCATCGCAGCCATTACCTTATTATGGATATTTAAAGATAATATTTTAATTTAATATGAATATTACAGAAACATATATCAAGACAACTGATGAACTCAATAAATATAAAGGACAACTCATAGTCTGTCATAGCAATTGGGATGCAGAACGAATGAAAATGCCCTACTTCACGTGGATGGGAGAACTCGTTGGCATTTATCCATGCAAAGAGGATAATAATCTCGTGAAAAATAAAACCTTGGCAATTAAAAATGTGGTGGGGTCACTCTCGTCTTGTAGAAGATGTGTCGATTCTAGAGGTCAAATACTAGCAATCAATGACTACACGGTGGTGAGACCCCCAACAAAAAAAGAAAAGGATAAATATGCAGCATTTCTAAAACATAAAAAAGCACTCTATAGATATAAAAAAATATTTGGAAAAGATAAACATAGACATATAAAAAAAAGTAATATACAACTATGAAATTCTTTAAAAAAATCTATACAATCATAGTATTAATATTAAACGTACTCATTAGAAGAAAAAAATATACACTACATTTTATCGCAGAAAATATGCCTCCCCTCAAAAGATGGTACTACGATTTCCCACACTGGGGATTCGACCACGCTAACCTAGAAATGGTCAGTGGGGCTGATACACTTTGCGAATACTACGCAAAAGGTAAAAATGAACTCACAATAGACATCACAGCCTCAAATAAACCAAGACAGTACTGCATGAACTTCTGTGACGAATTCGTAGGCGAACCACTACCAAAGAATATGGGACTCATTGGCAGATACCTATATGGTAGAAACTATACACACTATGACCTTAACGATGGACATAAAGTGAGAATGTGGATTTGCCCAGTCACACTGTTCGTCCTAGGCAGATACCCAAAATATCTATATATCAGAAGAGGATTAATGATTGATGAATAATATATTATGAATATCACTACAATTGAAGAACTCAAAAAACATATCGGAGAATTCTTAGCGTTTGAATCACATAGCGGAAGCAAACATCTTACCCATGTCTGGATTCAAAAACTACAAAAAGTAGGCACTAGAGATATTATCTCATTTGGAGAATCTGAAATCTACCACCTACCATGCTATAGCCTCTTCTCAGCAGAAGTGTATCCCAATAATGAACTATATAGCGTATTATATACAGACAGTAAAGACATATATGAACTGTACTATACAAACGCACAAGACGTAATCAGAACACCTACAAAGGAGGAAATGAAAAAATATATGATGATGTGGAGAAAATATAGAATATTTGGCACTAAAGATTAAGTTATGAATATTACAACAATTGAAGAACTCAAAAAACATATCGGAGAATTTCTAGCTTTCGAATCTCATAGCCCAAACGGACATCTTACATATGTCTGGATTCAAAAACTACATACCGTAACCAAAACGTATTGCTTCTCTAGACAGCACAAAAATGCAAGAATATCTGAAGTAGATGGACTTATAACACATGGACTCTATACTGCTGAAGTGTACCCAAGATGCAAGGTGTATACTGCATTCCCAGAATTCCCATATAGAACAAACGCTCAATCCATTATTAGAACACCTACCAAAGAAGAAATGAAAACATTCCAAAATATGTGGAGAAGATATCGAATGCTAGGCGATACTAGTATATTAGATACAAAAAGAGGATATCGTATCGTACCAATATCTCACACCTAATATATTAAAAAGGGAAAATTTTTTTTCCAGAATTTTTTTTGAATATCCTCATAAAAAAAAATAAGGGCCACCCCTTCTTGAAATGAATTAATTTTCCTGGAATTTATTTACAGAACTGTTTGGGCTTAAAAGACCTAAAAAATCCCCCTTGGGGATGGAGGGGACATAGGTGGGGAGGGGTCTAGTGGGTAGTGTCCCACAATGTTTCACGTGAAACGTGTGTAAATATTTTTTACTATATAAAATGTAAAAAAAGTGGAGATTTCTCTCCACCTTTCTTGTAAAGATTTTTTATGCGAGTTTTTTCATTTTCTCTATTGCAGTCCACTTGATTTGTCTGATTCTCTCTTCTGTGAGGTCGAATTTCTTTGACAAAGTGTACTCGCTTACTTCCTCTGTGCCGAAGCCGAAGATACCGCACACAACGGCTTTCTCGGTATCGTTCAGTCCTTGCATCAGTGACAAAAGTTTTACACGCATTTCCTCTACTTCGCTAAAGTTATCTGTGCGCATATCAGAAGCGAAAGTGTCGAGTAAGGTTTTTTCTCCATCTTCATCGCTTGCGAGTGGTGCGTCCATGCTTGCTGCAAGGTAAGGATTTTTTCCTTTGACGAGGTGTGCGCCCATACGGATAGTACGGCTTTCATCAGTCAGTGCGATGTTGATGTACTTGCGAACTTGTTCGAGTGCCCATGTGGAAAATCGGATATTACGTGCAGTGTCAAAGGTATCAACTGCCTTGCACAAGCCGATTGCGCCACTCTGAAAAATATCCTCGAACTCCATCATTGTGCCGTAACTTGCAGCAATAGACCACACAAGTCGAAGATTAGCGTTAACGACCTTTGTACGTGCCATCTGTGAGCCGTTCTGTGCTTGGTTGATAAGGTTCATCATCTCAGTGTGAGTGAGTGGCTTGTAGCGGTTAATCTCAACACGAAGAGCCTCGATGATGTTATTTCTTACCACATTTCCATTTGTCTTGAAATTCTTACTCTGTGCCATAATCTTCAATATTTAATTATTATTATACTGATTTCTTGTTTTCTTGGTGCAAAGGTAGTGACTTTTTTCGAGATAGCCAAATATTTTTGCGTTTTTTAAGAATTTAGTGCATTTTTGTTTGAAAATGGGTGAGAATTCAATGTTTGTTAACAAATCGCAAGGAATATTTCAATAGTGATGTATGGATTGTAATAATTTGTTAAAAGTCCTCTCTAAGGCTTTATTTTCTGTTTGGCTTATAGTTATTCAGCTAAGAAGTAAAAACGTCTTAGAATGGCTTAAAATGCTTTTTATGGTGATTGTCTATAATATAGTATTATATAGGTAGTAATCTGTATGAAGTGGGCAATTTTGGGGTAAAAATGGGGAAATCCTGTAAACGAAAGTTAAATGAGGGTTTAAATGGTTAACGAATGTTTAAAAATGGGGTAAAAATTTGGTAGTTTGGAGATAATTTCGTACCTTTGCATTGTGATTCAGAAATCACACTTATCTTTGACATTTTGAGACAAAAATCGGCAATATTGCCACAAAACAATTAAACTTTTAAGAAAATGAAGAAGAGTAATCTTTCTGTAAGTGAGTTGTTAAATGTAGTAGTAGATTTCTTCGACACCATCGATGGATGCAAGGAGTTAGCAAGTTGCAAATTTGGCTACGGCTTCATAGCTCGTTCTACGCCAAATTTCAGAGCACCAAAGGCAACATCAAGAGAGTGGTTTGGTCTGTTCGGCAAGGAGATGCCAGCCATTATCAAGATAACCAAAGTGACCAATGCTAAGGCATACGACTACGCAAAGGCAATCAATCGTCAGTTAGATAGACAAGGCTCTAACGCAGAGTTCAAGTCTGACGCAATGAGTGGTTACGAGTGGATAGTCCCCAACATCATCAAGAGGGCAACAGAGAGTGGTAGCTTGCAGTTGTGTGTTACTTTCAAGAACAGCGACAAGACCAAGTTTGAATCATTCTACATCGTAGCAGACAACACCCCACATTTCGCAACGAGTGCTGAATTAGACTTTATTAAGTCTCACTTGTACGAAGCCCCAAGCAAATCTGTTAAGCAGAGTGGGTTGGGTATCGCTGAAGATGACATCTTGATGGTACGCAACTACAAGTTCTCTAACATCATTGCAATTGACAAGACACCTCGGATTGAGAAATTATGGAAAATGGTAGAGTAAGTAAGATTAAAGGGTGGGCAGTGATGTTCACCCTTTTTTAACGAAAAAAAGTTGCTGATTTTTTTGGTCAGTTGAAAATAATTTCGTATCTTTGCACTACAGAAAACAAATAAGATAGCATAAAACAAACCATAGCGAATGGTAAGGTTAGTGCTGCTGCCTAACGTTGGAACACCAAGATTGGGGAAAGCTATCTTTTTAGATACAAACGCCAAGTCTCTCGCCAATAACTATGGCAGAGATAACATCAGATGCAACATGTGAGGTGTGAGATGGGCGTTCTTATTTTCTGATTGTCATAATTGTAAGTTTTAGGTGAATTATTAATTGGGTTGTGTCGTGAGACATGACCCTTTTTTTGTTGTGTATTGGTTGTTGCCGTTGTACTTTTTTAAGTCTAATATATACAGAAATGTGCTGACTATCCTCACGGACAATCAGCACTCAATTCGTTTCAATGAATATAACGTTGTTTACTTTGCCATAGCTTTCAATTCAGCCTTGATACGCTTGGCGGTCTCACCTCTCCAAGTGGATGCGTTACCGAGGAAATAGAGCACTATTAACTTTCCGCTATCAAAGCCGTAGTTATCGTTGATTGAATCAAGTGTTGCCATTGCATCGAGGTATGGCTTTGCACCGAAATATACGTTCTTCCAATCGTTCTTAATCTCACGTGCAATCTCGTAGAGAGGTCTTGCGTTTGTTGTAGTTGTCTTTGCCATAATCTTTAAATGTTTTATTTGTTTCGTGGTGCAAAGATACGAACTTTTTTTGAATTGACAAAGAGAAAACCAGTTTTTAACATTTAATTAACACAATTATATCATTTTCTTAAAAAATGTTTATTTTCTTGGTTATCTCACTGGAATTTCGTATCTTTGCATCGTAATAATAAAATAAGTATGAAACAAGTAGCAAAAGATTTCGCAAAGAAGTTAGGTAAGTATGAATACCAAGAGTTAGCAAATAGCTTGCTTGGTGTGAAGTTTATGCAAGCCTTTAAGGATTTGAACGGATATAATCTTGATGAGGGTGAGGGTTTCTTCGACTGCAATTACAAAGATATATCACTGACAATCTGGCGCACCAAGTTTGGCGGTTGTGAGCTGAATCCATCGTTTGATGTATGGCACGGAGAAATACCATCTCCAATATGTGATAACGTAACAATAGACGATTAATATGGCACAGATTAGATTCCAATATCAAGTAAAGAAAACAGAGTATTTCCTTGGTAATACTCATAGGGATTCATGGGAGTTGAAAGAACTGATGCACACATGTGACCCTAACAAGTCAGATAGGGAAAACCTTGATGATGCTTTCTGCAAGGCTTGTGAGTTAGGTTGTGACCCTAACAAGCAAGTTAGATGGAATTTTATTAATTAAGAGATAATATTATGGCACAGAATGACCCTATTGGTCGTTTGGCTGAACAATTCAGCAATGACCCCAAGATTAAAGCGTGTAAGACCTATAAAGAGGTATATGACGTTATTTGTGATGTTCTCGCTGCTCACTATCATTCACCACGTAAGTATGTTGAGCCATATGCTGATGATATTGCAGAGAGTGTATGTTTAAAACTGAATATACCGCAAGATTAGCCTTGTACTTATTTAAGTCTTATATAATATGGAAAAGGTATTTGGTGAGGTACGAAAGAATGGTGAATAAAACAAGAAAGGGATAGGTTATTAGCCTATCCCCTTTTTGTAGACCATTGAAGATGGGCTTCAATGGCAACAACGTTGCCGTTGTACTTATTTAAGTATATTATTCAGTCCAACCATTCTTGATACCAAGCACTCTGAAAACATATATCATATCTTTGTTAAGATTGCGAGTATCCTTATCATGCGCTTTAAGGGCTTTTGCAACCGCTACAGCGAGTTCTGCATCCTCTTGTGCATCGAAGCCAAGGGAAGGGATTTTCAAGTCCTCTGTGGCTTTTGTGAAGTAGTATTTAATCTTACCATCTTCATAAGCAATTTGAACGTTAGCGTTCTTTGTATCAACTTTTGTCATATTATAAATCTATTTTAATCCATCCAACTTTAATGCACATATCAAGCAATTCGTTTTTCGCCTCAACACCATAATAGAATTGATTAACAAGCAATTTAATGGTTTTAATATCATCATCGTCATTGCTGCTTGCCATTGCAGGTGCCCAACCACAATTACCTCCCATTTTACGGAGATTATCAATTGCTATATTATATGCTTCATTCCTAAGAGTTCGTCTTTGTTCTAAATCCATATTATTATAAATCTATTAATTGTTCTGATGCAAAGATACGAAAAAAAATTGGAATAACCAAAGATTATTCAACTCCTATTTTCTGTTTAAATTCGTCTTGTTGAATGGAGTATATGTAATTATAAAAATCCACCATCACATCAACTTGTTCTTTATCCCCAAGTTGAGCAAACATTTTTTTCAGTTCTTCTATCATAACTAGAATGTTTTGTTATATTCCTTATCACATTGTGTTTGCAGAATGTCACGATTCTCCTTTGTATCAAGTAGGAAATCATCAAGGTCTTTGATGCGTAATCGAATCTTGATGCCCTCACTTTCAACGATAACCTTATCTTCCCCTTTATCAACAGAGAGTATTGTGCATTGCGTCACCACATGATGGCATTGCATATCCAAACCCAATGACACCACTTTACAAGGCAAATTAACTAATTGACTATTAATCGTAACCATAATTAGAATGTTCTGTTATATTCCTTCGTATATTCCCCTGGTTGCCACACTCCCATACCTATTGAGACCACATTATCTTTATATCCTACATACAATGCAGAGTTAAGAAATGCATTGGCATCAAGTTTGGGGTTCTTTGGTACTAATTTAACTGCCACTTTATTACCTGGCTCTATATTTTTTTCTACTCTAAGCCATTTTGATATTTCATCCCACAGAGAGTTAAGCCACTCGTCAAATGGAGAATGACCCTCTCTGTCTGATTCAACAATGCGGAGATATACGACTGATGTATATGGATAATACTCAACAATATCGAATCTATCCAATGTCAACGTATCTTGCAATGAAAATCCTCTTATTTCTCTTCTTAGTCTCTTCATAATCTTATTTCTACTTTTAATTGTTGTTGTAAAGATACGAAAAAAAACTGAGATAACCAAAAGATTACCCCAGTTTTAACAATTATTTAAAGAGAATCAGATTATGCCCAACATCTTGCTCTTGCCTTGGGCGACATGTGCGCCCCCTCATTCATAACATCTACACCATCATCAGCGATTTTATTGAGCGTACCGATTACGTCTTCAATCTCTGAGATAGCCTTGAATGTTCTACCCATAAGTGTTGCAAGTCCAAGTCTACGACCAGTGCCATTGATGCACTCATGGTTCTTGTGCTGCTGAATCACACCACTTGTATTCACACCCTTGGAAATGTTGTTGATGTCTGTCTTAATGTCATCAAGTTTCCAAGCCATCTTCTCAACATACTGATAGGCGGCTCTCTCGTTCTTCTTAGCCATCTTCTGTATATCGTCCAAGAGTCTTTCAAGTTCACGTACCTTGACACGATAGAACACGAAATGAGGGCGAATCTCTTTCAGTTCAAGAATATCTCTTGCAATCGTACCCCACTGGCGATACGCATGGTCATAGTAGGCTGAGAACGACTTAAGGGTTGTGAGTGGTTTTAGCATCCTCTCAATCTGCAAAACCACAGCACTAATCTCCTTGGTGTTGATGTCCTTTGGCTGCTTCTTGACTTTTTTATTTTTCTTGGGTTTTGCAGCCAACTTCTGTTTGCGATACTCCTTGTATTGCTTTTCGGTCATTTTGACCCCATTAATCTCGATAAAGTATCCCATAATCATAGTTCTTCTAGGTACGACATTGTTGCATAAAGATGCTCCAAGGCAATCTCTTTTTTCTCCTTGTCAGTAATCAACTGCCACAGCATAGTACGGAGAGCCGTAGAATTGAGTTCGTTAATGTTATGAACTTCGTAGTTCTCGTCAACACAGAAGATTGAGTTGCCCTTCTTGAAAAGCTCTTTAAACACACGCTTTTCAGTATGTTTGAAGATGCCAACTTCTAGTGTTGTCTCCACACGTTTCTTTAGCTTCACCTTGCCATTGGCACGTGCATCTACTTTCTCCTTTATTCGTTTTAAAGTTTCTATTTTTGAAATCATAATGTAATTCTCCTTTTATTTATTATTGATGGTGCAAAGTTACGAAAAAAACGTGAAACCACCAAAGATTTCACGTTAATTTTTCTTTATTTCAATTATTCTCTACCAAGAATACATCGGCATAAGCATAAACGCCTAATTTTGGGGTTAGCTTCTTTCTATTTTTGAAATCTTCTTCTGCTTCTTTCTTGTCATTAAAGAAGTTCATATTTTGATAAGCAACTAGTCCATTATCATAGTGTACCAATGTAGGTGTGCCAAAACGTGTTTCTTCACGATAGCCACTATCATTACATATCTTAGTGTAACATACACAAAACTTATGGTCTCTGAAAAAACCATCAAACACTAATGATTTGTCACAAAGTGGCGTGTAATAGTGATTATCCACATCGAAGGATATTCGCCTACCTTCAGTTGTTGTTGCCTCCCTTATTCTCATAATCTTTAATTGTTATTTTGTTTTACTTGCGTTTTCAAACACGTTCATTAACTCTTCTTTGGTGATTGCTTCAAGTGGTTTGCCACTTTTCTCAATATACTTCAAAACCGCTTTCTTACCACGTTTGTAGCCATTGATAGCGTCTCTCGTAGATTTCGTACAAGCACTTGTGTAAAGCATTTCCTCGTGATACCTAATATCATTTGTTTCATAGAAATGATTGAAAATAGGCGCAACTTTTAATTTAATTTCGTAATCCATAATCTTTAATCTTTTTAATTGTAATGCAAAGATACGAAAAAAAAGTGAGATAACCAAAGATTATCCCAACTTTTTTTCACATTTTACTTTCAATTCATAATACTTTTTCAACTCCTTTGTTACGTATTCCTCGTATTTGCGGAGTTCTTCTGCCCATACCTTGCTATCTTCTGCCGATATAGTTACACCTTTCCTATGAGCAACTGGAGAGGTCAAGATAGCTATCATACTTGCTAATGCGTTCATAGCTTAATCATCCTCAAATGATATTTCCTTGATAATCACACTCTTCAATTCTTTTCCACCACGACAACTTAATTTAAAGTCAAAGAAACCATTATCGAGAGAATTATCAAGTTCATCTTGCTCAATGTTTGGAAACCATTTCCTAACAAGTTCCTCGAAATACTTCTCAGCCTTTTCTGTCTTAGTGAATGTCTTTGACTTTTCTGTTGAAGCATCAACACTATTGACAATCTCAACTAATATTACTTCTCTATTCATAATTTCCTTAACTTACTTTGCCCTCAACTTCATTAACATACATTCCAAACTCGTCAATATCATCATCGTCCATTGGCAAGGCAAAACTTTCTACAAGCCAACCATATTCATCGGATAGGTAATCCGCAATCTCGTCCTCGTCCAAATCATCATCAACTTCAACTTCTGTTGGTAAATCTACGACTTCGCCATCAGTTTCCCATTTAATATCACTTACTCTCATAATCTTTTTAATTTATAATACATATACATCTTCCCTTGTATCGTAGTGCTCGTATTTAATTGTTTCTCCCATAAGTTTTGCAGTTCTCCTACAATTTTTAACGTCTTCCCATGTACATCCCATTGTAGTGCAATAGCAATGGTCTCCGTGATACCAATCAACTGAATATATCTTTGTCTTTTTGACTATCTTCTTTTTCATTTTAATCGTTATTTCTATGGTGCAAAGATACGAAATTATTTTGAATTTACCAAAGAAATTAGTAGAAATTAACAAAAAAAGTCATGGGGAAGAAACCGAATTGTTTCTTCCCCTTACGACAAGAATCAGTAAAAAAAGTAACAATTGTTACTTTCGTAATCCCTATTCGCTAATAGGCTAATAACAATTAAAAAGATTAGATGGTTAGTAAGCACGGAATCGAACCGCTAAAGATGTTCCTATAGTCCCATTTATAGATGGGGTAGAAACTAGTACAAGCCATTACTACAATTACTTACTAATTTGTTGAGGAAGCTAGATTTGCACTAGCGAAGACTCCGAAGAGTCACATCAATCACGAAATTGATGCCGATTTGTCTACATCTGAATTACTTCAGTTCTCCTCTCGTATTCCTCAAATATTATTGTGCTTAAAAACACTTGACTGATACTCGTTGAGAGAGTGGGATTTGCACGCCACGAAGCTACCTAAGTAGCACAACATTTACCATGTTGCCCATTTGTCTACATCTACCCTTGCGGATAGTTCTCCTCTGGTATCTCTCAAATATATTTCTTTAAAAACAAGGTGTTCTCCACTGAGAAGCTTTTTTATGGCGTTCTCGTCTTATGTCTAATGCCCTCACATCTTGAACTATTCAGAGGGGTTTGTTCTCCATTTAAACCTTGTCTTATGTCTATCGTCTCATTGACAATGCAAAGATATATCTGTTTTTTTAAAATCCCAAATCTTTCTTCATATTTTAACACTTTTTTACATTTCCATATTCTCAATCATATCGTATACGTGAGTGAACACAACCGCAGCGAGTGTGGGTTTAAGCTGAACAACCTTGTTCCAATTAAGGAAGAACTGATTTTCGTTTTTGTCAATGAACCACAACTGCACACGCAGTTTATCATCGTTGGGGTCAACACGAAGTGACAACAAATCACACACAAGACCACCAATCTTAATGTTCTCACAGAATGGAGTTGGTAACTTTGGATAGTTAACAAAACAAACGCCGTCAAACTCACCTGTGGCAATAATATAAAATGCCATCAATGTTTCAGCGCCTATTGTAATTTCCTTATTCATCTTGCTTTTGTTTTTGATAATGTGTGTTTCTGCAAGTGTTTATTATACTCAGCCTTAACTTGCTTCATTGTTTTCCTCTCAATTGGCTTATACTGAGGATGCCACCACGGATATCTGTCTTCACCCATAATCTTATTATATTAATCTTCCTTTACTGATACAACTCTTTCACATATTCCCATTTCCTCTGCTTGAAATTTCTTACGTACCTCTTCTGCTGATTCAGCATATCTGTGAACACTTTGCTCCAATCCTGCTGCATAGGTGTTCTTTTCGATGTAGGTAATTAAGAATCGTTTCATAACCTTATTATATTATAGTTACTCTACAATTTCCTACTTGATGATGTGTTTAAGTGTCACCTTGTTGATGTCAAGCCCTCTAAGGCTAATCTCAAAGCACAAGCAGCCACGAAGCCATTGTAGTGGGGTCTTGCAATCAATAGACCTCTCAACGAAGTCATATTTGGCAACACTCTCGCCATCGTACATCAGTTCAATGCTATCACCGCATTTAAGTTGCTTATCGATTTTCTTAATCTCTTTTTCTAATTTCTTTCGCATAATCATTATTGTTTTGTTGATGCAAAGTTACGAAAAAACCTTGGAATAACAAAATATTTCCAAGGTTTTAACATTTCATTAACGTTTGTTTTTCTTAATATACACCCCATTTGGTGACTGCTTCAAACTCTGCTCCCTAATCAGCTTTGAATAATTGGGAATCTCCTCGGTGAAGAAATTAACTACATAATTCATATCTTACGTTATTACTATTTTACATAAAGGTTATCCAATCTGCAATTCATGATGTCACCATCATAGTGGGAAATACGTGCATTACTGCTTACCCCATCAGTCCTACAGAAAGTGAAATAAACAAGTTTATCAAGTGTATACTGCAAAGTGGTATTGAAATAGTCACTCCAAAGCCATACTTGTGGCTTCTTATGTGACTTCGTTGGATTTGTGGCTAATATCTTACCACTTTTCCTATTGCGCACCCTACCAAAGTTTGAAACCTCATAACGAGTATTCCACCATAAAGTTTTCCACTCTTCCATATTTAAGTCCTTCCGTGTTTATTTGGCAAATTAATTAGCTGCTCTCTCGTTATCTCACGATATGCCTTGCCATTCACCTTAACAAAGATTGGTTTCTTCGTTTCATCGTGATACCTCAATGCGGCCTCTTTCTCATTGCGAGTTGCAGTGATAATATAAGACTGCGTTGCCCTATCAAGGATTTTCCCACTTGGGGTTTGTCCTAAACCTATTCTAATTACTATCATACTATTTTATTGCTAATTGAAACAAATTATTGCTTCATCTGGACAACTCCCATCACTCTTACTAATGTAGTGCCTCGATACAAGTTCCTCACCAATCTCCCTTACCAACTTGTCAAGTGATTGTTTAGCACCTCGCAAACCCTTAAAACAATCCAACTGAATAACTATGGAGTTATTTACCATGTTTACCGTTACTAGATAAACCTCTGTGCTGCCACCACTCAACCAAGTGCCTTTGTAGGCAAACTTGTCGAAAAACTTGCTTGCAATAACATTAATTCCGATTTCTTTTAATTCCTTCTTAACCATATCTAATCCCTTTTAATCGTTCTCACCACAAGCAATCCAACCAATTGGTTTTCCATCATAGGTGTAACCTATTGCCTTGTGCTTCTTACCATCGATAATCTTAAATCTCTTCATAATCTCTTTTTATTTGTTTATTACTTTGACAAAATGCAAGTAAACTCGTCTTGACTGTCAACCCCATATAGAGTAGCACTTCCACTTGTTCGCTGATAAGCAGCAAAAGCGTCTTGATAGCACTCATAGTTGTTTACTCCAAACTCTTTCGC